>Ga0307998_1000439_pt1 | contig 23816 bp, 23 predicted proteins | sample Davwhametageno37_FD_203147 | JGI IMG/M metagenome (GOLD analysis project Ga0307998, IMG submission 203147) | Marine microbial communities from Davis Island wharf, Antarctic Ocean - #37 | ecosystem: Environmental > Aquatic > Marine > Unclassified | place: Antarctic Ocean: Davis Island wharf... | reverse complement strand
CAACAACTCTACTTTTATCACACTTTCTGGGTGCGAGTAATAGATCGCATTATCTATGTAGTTCATTACTACCTGACGAATTTTATTATCGTCGAGCACCATAGAAAGCTCACCGGCTTTGTTGGTGAACTTGATCTCCATGTCTCTACTCTTCGCGACGCGACCAAGGCTTTTTACTTCTTCTTCGATAACCCGTGCTACATCAGTTTGCTCTAGCTCTAGCATAAATTTCCCCGTCTGAAGCCGCGACACATTCAAAAAATCGTGTATCAGATGCACCATCCGCTCACTACTCGAATACGCTTCGCCTAGTACTTTGTTTTGCATAGGCGTTGTTTTACCTATATCTCCTTCTAGCATCATGCTGAGATAGCCTTTTATGCTTGTTAGTGGTGTACGCAGCTGATGCGATGCCATAGATAAGAATTCGTCTTTCGTCTCGTCGAGTCGTTTCAAGCGAGCATTCGACCGACGAAGCTCTGCAGTGGCTGTTTCGATGCGTTGCTGGAGGCTAGCGTTGATACTGCGAACCTCATCAACCGCCAACGCGTGCTGTATCGCAATGATCAGTTCGTCAGCGATGGTCTGAAGTACGCGCAAATCCCGAGTGTTATAACCGCCTGTCCTCTGGTCACCTAATAACATATATCCGACAATCGCCCCGTTGCGCACCAATGGAATCACTAGCTCAACCTGGTGGCTCATTAGCATTCGACGTAACTGCCTACTCTCGTCAAGCAGTTGTACCAGCATTGCATCTCCTCCATTTGCTTCTACGTAGTGATTCAGTAGATGTACGTCTGCCTTCGCAAGTCGACGATGTTTCGATGTACCATTTTGAGTGTACTGATCATTGTCACGAATCACTACAAAGAATACTTGCTCGGATTTCAATGCCGTTTGGATTTCAGATGCAGCTTCTTTCAGTGTTGGCTCAAGGTCTGAACTATTTGTCAAAACTTCGTTGAGCTGAATATAAAAATCGTTAGTATTATACCGATCTTGGTAAAATATTTTATTAGTTACTCGATCAAAGAACCGTTTGATTGGCTGAAAAACAAAAGCGAGCACTAGCGCAAGGAATACGTTAACAGGATTTACATTCGCAGTCCCACTCTGGTCATCCTTAAACAAAGTCACTGAAATCGCATAGACTACAACGTAGTACAGCGTCGCAAGTGTCACAAGTGTCAATATGTACGCTGCAGTCCTCATGACGGCGAGCCTCACATCAAACAACCCATGCCGGATAACAGCAAAGGTGATAACACCAATTAGTACTATCGCTGCAAGGGGGGCAGTGAACACCGTACTCCAATCGCTTATAAACATGGGGGCGATAATATTCGATAATATCCCGATGAGAGTTGCTCCCCCAAAGCCAGTTAACACTAGCGTCAATTGTGCGCGATATTTCTTCGCCAAGCCTTTTGTCTTCAGGCTGCGCAACACGCTCCTAAAAATCCCAGCGAACGCTATAAAAAAACAGCCTACATACAACCATACATACTCCCCATTAATATACTGGATTGTACCCGAGTTATTGCTAATAGCTCGGCCAGAGACTTGGTCGAATATACTAATTGCGGCCCCAAGTAGAACTACCAGTATCATCAACGTCAGTTCAGTTCCAAATATAGGTCTCTTGTGGCTATAAGGAAAGTGGCGCGTAAATAAGTATCCAAAGAAAAGCACACCTATGCCACTAACGAATGCAATTTCATTCATAACATTAATCGCATCAATTCCTAATACAGGGACGGATGCGTATACGTTTGCCATAAGCCATGTAGTCACACCTAGGCAAAGCAGTAGAAAGTAACGTCCATACGTTCGTTTTGTATTTTGCATGAACACAAAGATCCCCATCATAACTACAAGTATAGACACAACTACCGTTACAGTGACTTCCATACTACCATTCTAGCCTAAAGTGCTTATGATAGACAACAAGACTATTGCTCAAGCTTCTTTTGTGTAAACCAATAAAATTGCAAAGGTTTTCGCTTTCTCATTTCATTGTACACTTCGTCTAGGTCCATCACATGCGGTGCACAGTCGCCACCTTGATAGTCCGTAACGGGGCCAATTCGTCGAAACAAAAATCCTGATTCATCATTCATTTTCTCTACTCTCTCGGGTTCCATTATTATCCCCCACTTTTTGACACCGCGGTGTCTAGCATCGCGATACGCTAGCCGCCACAGCTCGCGTGCGATCACACCCTTTGGCACATTTTCATCACGCGCAGATGTTCCGACCTCTTCGACTTCACCGTTGCGACATGCTTCATCATATCGATCATGCTCATCCTGGTCATTGAATTCTAAAGTCATAAATGGCAATGCCTCTGCACCGCCCTTGAACATACGCGCTACCCCGAGAATTTTTTCGGGTGTTCGCGACACAATCATCTGTGTTTGGTCGGTTAAATGTGCATAGTCCGCTACTGCACTACCGAACTCGTGTTTATCCCAAATCCTTTGCTCTAATTCCAGCGCATATTTTGCCGCGTCGCCGTTAATATCTATCTCTTGAGTTATAAATAAGTTTCTCTTATTGATTGAATATAGTCCTCTTTCACTTTCACAAATCAACTCATGTAACTTTGGTATTTCAGTTCGTTCTAGGCTTCTATTTTTGGTATAGTTAGCGAGTCCTGCAACGCCTGCAAGCGTTGCAGCTGATACTCCAATCGCAGATGTTAGATCAAGCGACTCAAAGCCTTGTGCCATAAGTGCCCCTTGCAATGTACATACAGCACCAAGTGCAGCCGCCATACGTCCACCATATCTACGTAGTTCTCGCTCGCTCATTTCTGGTTGGACTAATTTCTTCGCAGTCATACTGACGGCCGAACCCCCGAGCAGCCCCAAACTTGCTTCAAGCGGTAGTGACATCGAAGGATATTCAGTTTTTGTAATACCTTGAAGCTTTTCATGTATTGTAGAGATAACCTTACTTGGCTCATCCTTACTTAGTAGCGGGGAAGTGGCACGAGCAGCTAATCCCTCAATTACCAATGTTGAGCCTCCATATGCAAGTGCTCCCAGGAGTGTGTCTCCTCCGTTTACCTGCGAAGCTGCAAATACAGACAACCTCATCACTTCATTTGCGGGCGATACCTCTGCAGCAATAACTCCAACTCTAAGACCGTCCTTTATCCGCTCCCACCATAGTTCTCTACTCGGCATATCAGCATCAAAATCAGAGTCAGAATATCGCTCTACCACGCCTCTGCCTTATAGACTGCGACTACCATTGCGCATATTGGCTCATTCTTACACATGCCACCGTTTAATTCCATATTAATTTCTCCGAAATCAACGCCACGAGTTCTCATAAGCGCTTCTAGACTAAGTTGAATATCTCGAGCAACTTTTTCTTTGTTTGTTCCTTCATGCTCTACGAACAGTCCTTGTTGAGTTTTTTCGTCAACCACCCATCCTATGCCCGCCCAAGCCTCAACACCAATTTCGGCAGTCCTGTACTCTGCCATCACAACGTATAGCCTGTCGCCCCATTGCCCGTCTATAGACATCTCATGTTCTTGCGGTCGAAGGATTTTAGTGTTCGGAGGGATCACTGAACTCAATCGTATGAGATTATAGTTCGCAATTCCAGCGTTATAGAGTGCGCAATCAAACGCCGCAAGTGTTGTCGGTCCTTCTCCTGACCCCTTTGTTAAATAAATCTTCATTTTTTGTTTGATTTCTTCTTTCTAGTTTGATAATACAAACAGTGCAGAACATTGTCAAACTCACTTGAGACCTTAGGTTTTTGCACTGTGCTACACTGATACTGAATATGACAAAAATTGCCATCATCGAAGACGACCAAACTATCAGTCAAATGTATCGTATGAAATTTGAAGCCGACGGGTTCGACGTGCAACTCGCAAACAATGGTAAACGCGGTGTTGATTTGGTAAAAACTTTCAAGCCAGAAATCATCCTTTTAGACCTCCAGATGCCCGAGATGGACGGTGCAGAAGCACTAACTGAAATACGAAAGCATAATTGGGGAAAAGACGTCCCCGTTATAATTTTGACGAACATGGGCGAAGAAGAATCCCCTAAATCACTTGCCGCATTACATGTAAAAAGCTACATCGTAAAAGCAGACTTCACACCAAGCCAAGTCGTTGGAAAAGTCAAAGAAACACTCGGTCTTTAAGTAACGGCTATAGAGTCTCGTGCAGCTCGTATAACGTTGTCGAACAAAGCGCACACTGTAAGTGGCCCTACGCCGCCTTTACGAGGTGTGAGGGTTATATCGTCGCGTGCGTACACGTCGTCAGCCACGTCGCCCACAATAGCGCCGTTTTCGGCTGATGTTGCGGCGTCTACTACTACCGCGCCGTTACGAACCATACCTTGAGTTATCAGCCCTGGTGAGCCGGTTGCAGACACAATGATATCAGCTTTTGATACTTCGGTAGCAATGTCTGCCGTAGCCGAGTCGCACACTACCACGTGGTTTCCTGCGTCTCTCCATAGCTTGGCTAGAGGAGCCCCAACCAACCGCCCATTCCCTACTACGACGATATGCTTTCCCCCGAGATCGACACTGTATCCGGCCAACAACCAATCTATCGCCATAGGTGTCGCGGGTGTGAGAGTGGCGCGCACGCCGAGACCGTCAACGTCCTTTAGTGGGTCAACGAGATTGACCGCTTCTTCTGTCTGGTCGATACTGGCAAGCGGCAACTGTATGATGATACCGTGCACAGAGACGTCGTCGTTGGCATTTTTTATTGTTTCAAACAGGTCACTGTTGCTCGGCTCTCGCACTTCGACTTCGACTAATATGTCGTCGCCATATCGCCGTTTCATTTTTACGTACGTGCCTATCACCGGGTTATCGGTTGTTTTTATAATCACTAGTTTTGGGATAATTTTATCAGCCTGACGAAGCGCACGAACTTGTTTTGCTTGACGCTCTTTTATAAAGCCTGCTAGTTCTGTGCCCGAAAGTATCTTCATAGGTACTTACAGTGTCGCAGGGACGAGTAGTAGGACGACTAGTATTGCTATCGTTGAGGCCAGTGCCTGAAGGTTCATGATGCGAGCTTTTTTCTTATCAGCTTCCACAGCTTTTTTGTCAGCGACTGCTTCTGCAGTGTCATTGCCGTCAGTTGCGTTTTGTTTGCCGCCGGCGCCGTAGGCAACACAAAATTTATTTTTCATTTGCAGGTATCCGATCACCGCAATATAGAGAGGTACAAAAAGCACAGCCGAGCGCACAAATGCATTGGTACCGAGTGCCACGAGTGCGACCAAAAGTACTATTGTGAGCACTAGCCCAAAATACATAGCTTTGCGACGATACGCAACCTCAGCTTGGTTGATATTACACATGCCTGGGATATATGCCTGTTCTTGTTTTGTCATATGTCTATTGTGACATGTAACACCTTGAGGTGCAAGCTGTAGCAGCTAAGCCTACCCTACAGTAACAACCACGTTTCCGACCTTATTCCCTATTTCGACCATTGTATTTTCAGGGATAAGCTTGTACTCACTGTGCCCCCGAAGTTCTGATCATAGGACCCGAAGACGTTGTCGCCAACTTTGAAGAGGCTCACATCGCTGCCAATCTAGTCTACGATTCCTGAAAATTCACACCCCAACGGTGGGTATTTTGGCTTCAATAGTCCGGTAAAAAACTCGTGACGAATGGCCTGCCACGAACGAACCCAACGTCAGTTCTGTTGACCGACGAATATTCAACTTTCACGAAAACTTCCTGCAAATCTGGGAATGGTTTGTTGACATCTTTGATTTCAAGAATCGAGGGAGGGCCGTAGGTAGAATTTGTTACGACTCTCATAAACTTGCCCGCATGAGGTATGAGCAGTGCATTGCGTTAGTTAATCTTTAAGATCCTTTTTTAGCTCATGAAATTGCGCTTTAGTAATATCACCCTTGGCGTATCGAGACTTTGCTATATCCAATGGGCTTGTATTGTCTTTTGGTGAAGAATGGTTACTGTTGATCGTACGATAAACGAGATCAAGACAGCCACCACGAGGATAAAGAAGAGCATGATCATAAATCCCCATCCTCCGTGATAATCATCCATCATACGTTGATTGTAATACTGAGAAAATTGTAAACGGTTCATATAACACCTTACTTTCTAAATACTCCTTTAGAAAATGATTGCATGCGGTGTAGGTCGTCGTACACATGCTGACGCAGTTACATCCTTAGCTCGAGCTGAGTGAATCTGCGGACTTCTTTTTCTGAGTAAACTCCAGAGAAAAATCAGACAGAGAGTACGTCTCAGGTTCGAGGAAGAAACTATCGGCCTCTGGTGGCCTTCTTCGCCCTGGAAGGGACACTAGCGAGCACGAGTTTCCTTCCGGAGCTACGCGACCTCTCGACTTTGTATATTTTCTGAAGAAAATCTACGTCGTGAGATTGACTCACGCCCAGCACTCCCAAAAAATTAATACCTACGGCGAGGTAGGCATTAATTTTTGAGGGGCCACAGCGTATTGTTTAGTGTTAGAACTATCACTACAGAATTACGTGCAATATAGAGATGTTTTCTGTACCTAGACTAAAAGTTTGTAGCAAAGTTATACCAAGAGAAAGGTACCCACAGAACAACTGCAATTATAACGGAAAGTATTAAGCTTCGAAGTACAAGATTATTTTTGAAGTTGCTTATAACATAGGGGTAAGCGATCAGTAGCCCACTTGGGATAAAAGTAACAACAACAACCAATATGGAGATTATGCTCTCAAGTTGGGTAGATGTTCCCCGAGGATCTGCAATTCGGTCTGCAAGTATGCTTTGATATTCGGTTTGTGCTGTTATCACCGATATTAATATAAACCAAATAAGCGCAACAAAGAGTGCTAAAATTGTATTATTTTTTGATGGCATATTCATATCATAACACTTCAGAAGCTCAAGCACTATAATTTATAATGTCTAGGTTTTTAATTTAAATGAAGTTGCCCCCGAGAAACTCGGGGGCTGTTCTTCAGCGATTTTTCCAAATTCTAGTCGACCACATCCTTAATAATGGATTTGTATGCAGAATGTCCATCGTTTGTAGGATGGAATGAGTACTCGATCTGGTTGACAATAACCGTCTCGAAGTACCTGTCTTGTTCGCACCAGTCGTGACCCTCAAACAGTGATCCAACTTGGTTCAGGTCAATGAAGGTCAAGCGAACATCGTTAGCGGTATCCACAGAATCTGATATTGTGCTATTGAGTAGATCTACGACATACCGAACCGTCGCACCATCGTTCAACGTGGGATCCGGATTGTCTGCTTGACCATTCAGTGGGAAGCAGGCACTATTGGGGCCTGTAGGCATCAGCTCCGGTGCGATATGTGGATAGCCGACTACATATACTTCAGCCGAAGAAGGTACCAGAGACAAGATCTTTTCAAACGTACCGTCTAGGGAAGACGGTAAATTGTTGGTGATTTTGCCGACGATCGCGCTGTATGCACTTGTACTGAAATTGCATAGGCCTGTAGTACAAGCTGTTGCAAAATCAATAAACCCAACATCATTTCCTCCAATCGTAATCGTGACAGCCTGAGTGTCCTCAGAAAGCGCATCGATCTGAGGGCCTTCACTCCAGTTTCCTGAACCCACACCACCGTAAAGCACATCTGAGGTTGTGGCTCCAGAGCATGCCACGAAGTTTGTTGCTCCAAGATTCAAACTCGAATCATTCTGGAGCAGACGTGGATAGGCTTGTGAGCTCCGATGGCATTTGTTGCCACCATCTTCATCCGTTCCTACCTCAAACGCTGGGTTGCCCTCACCACTTGAGAACGAATCACCCATGGCAACATACTCAGCTTTGGGTACTTCAGTCTGAACAGCGGAGCCAGCGTATCCGGATGGATAATTGGGGTCACCTGTGTAGATGGCATTCTTCATCTCATCAAAAATTGCCATACCGTCAGGAGTCTGAGTAACAGGCATGGCGTTGTTAGGCGGTATCTGTCCAGCCGGAAGACTGTTGGTGTAGCTGTACTCGATATGTGGCGAATTGCTGCTACTACAGGTAAGTCCGACCCGGTACAGAGTTCCTTGAGGGGCAAGAGCAGCTACCTGTGATGCTGACCATGACAAACTTAGCTCACTGTTAGGCGAAAAAAGTATGTTGACCGAACCACCATACGGTGACCACCCATTCGTGGACTGCGAAACAGCCACAGAACCAGAGTCCAGAGCGTCTTCAAACTGCTCCTTAATGCTGATCATTGCAGCGTCAGTTGGACCGTTCTTCCACGTCGATGAATCTGTGATGTACGATTTCCAACTGTACGACACGTCTGTAACAGGGCACGATGCACTACCGTCAGACACTATAAGCCTAGATGCAGTAGTGTAGGCGTCGTCGTAGATGCTTGAAGCGTTGGCAACCAGTGGTTGCAGGATGACTGCAATCGCCAAAGCCATGAGGAACACAAAACTTTTCCATTTCATGTCAGAACCAATCTATTGATGTGAATGAACGAAACCGTAAGATGATTCCTACGATTTTAATGCGGTTCTCGCTGAAGAACTATTGTACTTTAACATGTGTAAAGTTTTTTGCCGAACTAATACACTGTAACAATGCTTATAGTTAGTACTGCACGGTAGTTAGTGCAAGCACCATACCACCATGGATACTTACCTATTTTTTTATCCGTATTCCACCAATAGACAGGATACCCGTCTTTTGACGGGTATCCTGTGTGCAGTTATATTCTCATTTCAATCTAAACGTAATCGCCTTGTTATCAAAGAAGCTAAAGTTCTGGTAAAGTAGTTTCAACCCCTTATCACCTTTAGGAACTTCATATGCTAACTTACCTGATACTTTACCGCCAGCTGCAAGTGAACCGCTATTAAGTTTGCCTTCAGTGAGCGCACTAAACGCTTCGTTCTGTTGCACTCCATTTGAGTCTTGCATCTTAAACTCAAAAGCATTGAAATCGAGTGTTGATGCAGAATCATTTGTAATCTTTACAGTATTTTATGGGACTGTCCCGTACGAGAGAGGGCTTTCACATATCAGCTAGTTCATGCTTTATCTCATCAATCATCACTTTGTTATCTTGGTAATCAGACACAAATTCTAGATAAGCATCACGATTTCCAAATAATTCTAAAATCCGCTCGATACGTAGCCAATCCGGTTCGTCTCCCTTTCGATAATATCGAAGACTGGAATACGAAAAATATTTCCAACTTCTAGGGTTCAAGTGTATGTACCGCGATATATGAAGTAGGTACGAGTCGTTCGTTATCCGCGAAGCCTTGTAGCGGCTTTCAAATAACGAGCCTGAGCGTTTATATTTACGATTAAAGTATGCGCTATAGCTCGTCATAAGCGATTTCATAAAACCAGCCAAAGCACCTTGTTCTGCTTGATACAGAAGCAAGTGAAAATGATTATCCATCAGACAATACGTTAACAATTCCAATTGAGTATAATAATGCGGATACACAACACCCGTCTTACTGATCGCTTGGTCAGTAGAAAGATATCGTGCAAATAAGTGGATAAAGTAATCTTTATCTGCTGGATCCAGAAATACTGACTGCTTGTTCGCACCACGAGCATAGACATGATAGTAACTATCTATGATATCATTTCTGGCTGTATTACGCGACGGCATACATAGATAGTATGCTCATTTAAATTATTTTGCAACTTTTTTACCTGTTAGGGGACAGTCCCGTAAAGTAAAGATAAGATTATCGATGGCCCTCCATATTAATAACACCTACGGCGAGGTAGGTGTTATTAATATGGAGGGCCATCGTGAAGTCTGTTGCAACTAACATTAAGTAATGCTGCTGCTTTATAAATCTTAACCGAATGTGTACTATTGGATTATGGATAAAAGCCCTTTTGACAAGCGTAGGCAATTTGAGCAAGAGCGGTCTACAGCCGAGCAAGAAAAACTAAGTGCACTACGTGGAAATGAGCTAAAACGGGAGCAAGATCTTCAGCTAGCAATCGAGCGTATGAAGAAGTTTTGCAAAGATGCCGCAGAGTACTTGAAATCTAATCATGTGCCTACAACAACAGCAACAACTACCATAGGCGCTAGAGAATTCGATCACCGCCGAATAACAACGAGTCTGCCACGAGATGCAAGCGTTACTACTAAGTTTCCTGAAGGCTGGGTGACTACCGTCGACACAGCAGGTCGCGCCCATGAAATACTAAAACCTGATGGAACTAGAGTAATGCTATGCGGATTCGACTACCCTGAAAGAGGCTTCAAAGTTGGCGACCTAGTTGAAGACGCGTTTATTGAGTACAGTACACATTTCGAATACGACGACGATGGACCCTACCTTGTTAGGTATGATGGCATGCTCATAGAGTCAGGAGCCAAAAGACCTAGTGAAGAAGAAGAATTTATGCGGGATATCTTACGAACCATAGAGCGGAGTAAACTAACGTAGCAATAGAAATAATTGTGCTTTCGCAACCTTTACAATAAATGATGTTTACCGTCTTCGCAAAGTCAGAGCCAACTCATTGAAGCGGACTTAAGCTACGTTCGACAAACGAATTGTCCAAAACAAATGATCAGCTATTATTCGTGCGTGGCCGTAGTCAAGTCACCTGCAACTAGACTGCAAATCTTGAGTGCCATTCTACAGGCATTATATTCAGATTAACAGGATGACTGAAATTGTTCTGCTCTTACCATTGAGTAAGCTGCATCGATATATCTTCAAGTTTAAGCGTCTACTTCGCCAACACTGTCGCTTTTGTAAAGTATTGTAACCCTTGCGCCCATTGCAGTTTCTTTGATTAGTTTTAATCATTATAACAAAATGTCACCCCTGAGACGGGATGAGATAAGCATAACTGGAATTGGAGGGCCAGCGGGGACTTGGTCACGTTCCGCTACCCCGAGATTTTCATACTACCAGCATAGCTGCTAATCTGAAAAGTCTCTCTCAAACTGCCAGTGGCAGTTTTCACCCCAAACACCCCACGGGTGTCCGGGTTTTAAGCCTGACAAACATTCCAAATAAAATATACCTACGGCGAGGTAGGTATATTTTATTTGGAGGGCCAGGAGAGACTTGAACTCTCGACACCCTGCTTAAGAGGCAGGTGCTCTAACCAGCTGAGCTACTGGCCCGTATAGTGTTTTTGATTAGTAAAGTACTACTCTTAGAGAAAAATCTGTGTAGCTTTTGGTTAGAGCTTCTTCATTTGATTCTTTTCGGCTTGAAAGCTTCAGGGCATCTGAGTTACTGGCCCGTACAGTGTGTTATTTTACCCTATTACCTCTGTCGAGGCAAGATGCTATTATAGTAGCAAGACTGGAGTACATATGAAAATTGTAGTAATAGGCGCGAATGGCGGAACAGGGACAGAATTGGTGCGCCAACTTCTAAAGAAAAAGCACAAAGTTGTGGCGTTTGTTCGTGATGCAGCATCGATCGACATAAAAGATAAAAATCTCAGCATTGTAAAGGGAAATGTGAAAGATCTTGACTCGCTAAAGACTGCCACAAAAAATGCAGATGCAGTTGTATCTGCGCTTGGACCTCGCGGTTTAAAGAAGTCTACCCTGCAAGAAAAGTTTGCCGAAAACATAGTTGCAGCCATGCAGCACAACAATGTATCCCGACTCGTTAGCCTATCAGCTTGGGGCGCAGGTGAAAGCAACAAGCATGCACCAATCCTTATGAAGCTTATCTTTTGGACAATTCTCCGCAACGTCTTTAAAGACAAACGTACTGCAGAAAGTATCATAGCAGCAAGTAAACTCAACTATACGTTAGTACGGCCCGGTAGGCTCCTAGATTCTGGCCCACGAAAAACGGTGAAAGTGTCTATGAAGAAAAAACCAAGAGTGTCGAAAGCTATGTCTCGTGCAGATGTTGCGGCATTTATGATCGACCAAATAGATTCCGACAAATACTCCCGCAAATCGCCTATTATCGGCTACTAAAGTTCGTCTTTTTTGCTATTAATAAACGCGCCCCATTGACGGACGAGTCGCAAAACAGTTTTTAGCGGCAGTTCGATAAACATATCGAGCGAGAGAGCGATGACGTTTACCTTGGCATACTTTTCGCTCATGTAGCGGCCGACAATCACGAATGGCATGTATAAGAAATCTCTTGCAGTAGTGATAGCGTTTTGATCGCTGTCGACTGCCTCGATTTCACGAATCATTCGGCTGAGTCTGAAGCCAAGGAAGCTCGCTCCGGAAAGGAATAGGAAGAAGATGAAAAGGTGTAATAGTTCGAATTCAAACGCGCTCCATAATAAGTAGCCGAATCCACCAAACACTCCTATGAATACCGCGACGTATGCAACGTTGAATCCAGCTCCAAACGAGCTAGACTTTCGTTGAAGCTGCTTCGGTTCTTCTCCGTAAAGTATTAGTTCTATTTGCTCTATCAAACGCTGTGTGTTGACAGGTTTTGGCATCATCAATGTCATCCGCAACAGGATCATGTACAACGGTGGGAAGAATAAATTCAATATCAACGGAGTAAATGCGATAGCACCAAGGAATAGCAGGTCATATGGAACTTCTATCGCCAGCCCGATTAGGACCTTCGTTATTATCAAAAATATAACGCTTTTGATAATCCCGTTGTTTATCTTGGAGTTAATCGAACGATAATCATCACTCACTTGTTTTTCAAACTGCGATAAAAATTCATCTGGCTTTAAAAGCGTTTCAGAAAGCATAGCATTGTCGTCTACCATGTGCTTGAGTACTCGCATGGGTGCACCGTGACGGTCAATATACCGGAAGATTTTTTCGTCGGTTGGTGACGATAGCAACGCATCTATCTGACGATTCGTCTGCACAAAATTTTCAAGTTGCTTCGGCGTCTGTCGGTATCTGGTGAGTAGGCCGGCGCGGATGACAGCCGTGTCTGACTTTAGGAGTGCTCGTTGCAAGGCAACGTACAGTGCTACGTCAAAATCGGCCGGTTTCGTAGGAAAAATCGCAGCGAGACTTTCAGAATTAAGGTAATACTCGTAAACAAACTGTACATACGCACTAGTAACCGATGGATCATTCAATAGCCATTCGATTTTTACCGAAAGTGTACCGAGTGTCCATTGCTCCACGCTTTCGCGTGGTACTTTCTGTTTTTCTAGCTTCTCGTATGCCGCGTAGTATTCGACAGCAAGCTTGCTGATCTTTCCGACAGTCTCTTCTGGGATAGAATCGTTTTGCAGGTACCCAGCAAGCGTCAGCTCGATCGCGAGCTCTTCCCCGCTTTCTTTTATCTGATTGCCGTCACGAACTAAAAAAAGTCGACGATAAAATCGTTGGATCGCTTTTTGTAGCAAGGTGTGTTCTTCGGCATATTCGGCTGCATTTCTTAGCTGTTCGTACGCAGCTGTCAGGGCACCACCTGCACCAACAATATGTACTTTTTGACTGTCTCTTTTGGCTAGCTGAACCTTCTCTGATTGTTCGTGGGCAACACGAAGGAGGCTTACAAAAGAATTTCCGTGTGTGTTAAGTTTTTTCTGCATAATAGATATAAATTTTACTGCATGCGCAATCTACGTATCATACCACTTTACTACTGTTAATTCAACCCTATATTGCTTATGAACACTCGCAGTCAAAATGCACTATACTAGGTACAAACAAAGGAGATCCATGAGTATTACTGATTCAAGCGAGTGGCAAGCATTAGATGAGGATAAAAACATAGTACAGACAAAGCATCTCCGTGAATTATTTGCCGATGACCCCGAACGAGGCACCCGTATGAGCATGCAAACTAACGATATCTTCATAGATTACTCTAAAAACCTTGTGACCGACGAAGTACTAAAAAAACTCTTTGCGCTCGCCCGTTCTAGCAGAGTAGAGGAACTCAAAGTTAGTATGTTTAATGGGGACCGTATCAATACGTCGGAAGACCGTGCAGTTTTACACACAGCGCTACGTAATACCTCCGACCAACCAGTAATGTTGGACGGTCAAGACGTGATGCCCGAAGTGCGACGAGTGCTGCAGCAGATGGCAGATTTTTCAGACGCTATACGAAACAATTCATGGCTAGGATTCACTGGAAAACCTATCAAACATGTCGTAAATATTGGGATAGGCGGCTCCGACTTAGGGCCTGTGATGGCAACGGAGGCGTTGAAGTTTTACAGCTCCGACGATGTACGGGTTCATTTTGTTTCAAATATCGACGAAGACCAGTTTTACGAAGTCACTAAATTGCTTGATCCTGAAGAGACACTATTTATCATCGCTTCAAAAACCTTTACGACCGATGAAACAATGACAAACGCCCGCACAGCACGGTCGTGGATATCAAATAGAATCACAGACGAAGCCGCAATTGCCCGACATTTCGTAGCCGTGTCTACAAATGCCGATGCAGTTAAAGAATTCGGCATCGATCCCGACAACATGTTCATTTTTTGGGACTGGGTCGGTGGCAGATACTCACTGACGGGGGCTATTGGTTTACCAATCATGATAGCTATCGGCTCAGAAAAATTTCACGAGATGCTCGATGGGTTCCACGCTATGGACGAACACTTTCGAACTGCGCCCCTCGAAAAAAATGCGCCAGTACTTTTGGCACTCATAGGTATTTGGAATAGCAATTTTCTTGGTGCAGAAACTCACGCCATCCTCCCCTATTCTCAATATTTACATCGACTGCCGGCGTACTTGCAACAAGCAGATATGGAAAGTAGTGGAAAATCCGTCACAAAAGATGGCAAGTCAGTAGTCTACTCCACCGGGCCTGTTATCTGGGGCGAAGCCGGCACAAATGGCCAGCATGCCTTTTACCAGCTAATACATCAGGGGACGCACCTTATCCCTGCAGACTTCATCGGCTTCAAAGAAAAACTTCAAGGCAGCGACGAACATCACCAGAAATTAAATGCAAACCTGATCGCTCAGACAAAGGCATTGGCGTTTGGGAAGACCGCAGCTGAAGTACGCGCTGAAGGAGTCGCGGGAGACCTTATCCCTCACAAAGTATTTCCGGGAAACCGGCCAACGAATACTATCTTACTTTCTAAGCTAACACCGCACACTCTAGGACAGCTCGTTGCATTGTACGAGCACAAAATATTCGTTCAGGGAGCCATATGGGGCGTCAACTCGTTTGACCAATGGGGTGTGGAACTCGGAAAAGTACTGGCAAAAGATGTGTATAGTGAGCTGAAAAATCACACCGCAAACGGGGGCGATAGCTCAACTACTCATCTACTGTCGTCCTTTAATATATAACATATAGACTACGAATATTTTACCGAGCGTTTGGCTACTATTCTCGCCGGGTGTTTCATTGTCTAGGTAAAGAGAGCTACCTATGTCAAATTCTGGATGTGCTCGGCAAGCTACAATCTTAATTCAGCGAGCTTTTTAACCATGAAGCCAGAAAACACAGCTAAGACTACAAAGAGGGACACGAATGTCAGTATATTTAAAATACTACCTAATGCTGCTGGCATTACCGATTCAACGCAGCTATCTGAACAATCTAGCCGTGATACATTGTCACTCATTACCCTCAAGACACCTTGCAACAGTACCGTAAATAATCCGACGAGTACAGACAATTGAATTCGCTCTGCCGATTTAAAGAAACCGCGTTTATATAGTACAAGTGGGATCGCACTAAATGCGATTATATGTCCGACAATAATTATTACAGCCGTAATCCAAAAGTTTTCGTCGAGGCGAGTGGTATACGTATCTGCATTTAGTGTAGATATGGTAGGCAAAGTAACCAATAGTCCCAACGTGGGCAATAGCACTATTGGAGATAGTGGCCATACTGCAAGTAACGTTTTATTGAGTATCTCGGACTTATTCGTGTGTTTTTTCTTTATCATAATTTTAACTATATATTATAATTTTAGTATTACAATAGACATAAGCACCTTGGCAATACAGTCGCCTTGGGTGATAATTTTATTACGTATGAAGTGATATAGTCTATGTATGGATCAAAACACTATTATTGCGATCATTGCGTTTGTAGTCGCCATCCAATTAGTCACGCGAATGAATGCTGGCCCGAAGTTAGGTACTTTTGTTGCCGTAGTATTGCCCTACATTCTTGGTATTGTCCTGAAATGGATACAGGTCAATGCTCTGGACCTACCTATAGCTCCAAACTTATTTTCTCCGAGTACCATAGTTACTTTTGCCTTGCAGTTGATACTCTCATATATCGTACTCAGAAAAATACGCGAAGAAGAAGATACCACAATCACAATCGGGTGGGCAATGAGCGGATTTATAGTTATTATTTTTCTAGTACCGTTTGTCGTTCAGAAAATAGTATAACTATTAAAAGTTATACTTTCTTAGTCAGGATAAACCAAATTATCTTGACAGTTGTATTTCCGTCAACTTTGGCATCGTAGTATCTACTGTACGTATCGTACATCTCCTTACTAGTCGCGTATGATTCATGGCCACTCTTGTCCTCTTTAGTTAATTCGTCGAAGTTCTTACTCACAACTTTCTATATCTGAGCATAAGCGAATCCAATGTCCGCTCCGAACTCACGAAGTTCAATCTCGTCCCCAACCGATAAGTCTTTGTCGTCAAACAATCTCCATGTAGAGGTTTTCCCACCAGACAGTACGAGTGGCACTAGATAATCGCGGAATTTTACTGTTTTCATGGCTTAATAATATCAAATAAATAGTGTCTTCGGTAAGGCATTACCAATTGAAATACCATATTTAATGTATGACTCAGGATAGCTGTTGCAAAATGGCAAAAAAATATGCCTGTCTTTCGACAAGCGTTTTTTCTTGGTGCACCCGGCAGGATTCGAACCTGCGACACCTGGTTCCGAAGACCAGTGCTCTATCCAGCTGAGCTACGGGTGCGTATTGTTAATTGTACGTTAGTACTACAGTACCGTTCTGCGTATATACCTGATGGATAGAGCGTGCTTCATTTGATTCTGCTCACTTCGTTCGTACAGGCAGCTGAGCTACGGGTGCATGTTATGTGATCTTCGTACTTGGACAATTATATCACTTTTATCTCTATTGGCGTATACTTGGGACCAATGGACATACATACAAACATCCCCCTCAAAAATTACCTCACAATGAAGCTTGGTGGCAACGCGCGCTTCATGGCAAATGCAGCCACACCAGAAGATGTAGAGAAACTATACAAAAATGCTAAAAAACAGAATATTCCTGTCGTGATGATAGGTGGCGGAAGCAATCTATTGGCACGCGACGAAGGCTTCGCAGGCATGATTATACGAAACGTTATAAAAGGCGTAGATATCCTAGAAGATACGCCGAGTGATACGACTATAAAATTTGGCGGCGGCGAGAGCTGGGACGATGCAGTAGCGCTTAGCGTCGAAAAAGGTCTCACCGGGATCGAAGCGCTCTCTAGTATCCCTGGCACAGTTGGCGCTGCGCCGGTCCAAAATATTGGCGCATATGGACAGGAGCTCGCCGATACGTTTGTATCGCTTGAAGTGTACGACTCAGAAACAGATACATTTGTAGAACTTTCACAAAATGATTGTGGGTTTTCGTACAGACATAGTATTTTCCGAGGAGACTCCCAGGGGAGATACGCTATTACTTCGGTGACCCTTAAACTATATAAGTCTTCCCCTCAACCACCATTCTACAAAGCACTCGATGAATACTTCACTCAGCACAACGTCACCCTGTTTACGCCAAAGGTTATTCGCGAGGCAGTATCGGCTATCCGTGCAGACAAGTTACCCGACCCTGCACGGCGCCCAAACACTGGTTCTTTTTTCAAAAATGCCATTGTAGAAAAATGGCTTGTCGACGAGCTGCTACATGAATACCCCGACATGCCCCACTTTGATTTCGGCGATAAAACCTACAAAATTCCAAGCGGCTGGCTGATAGAAAAAACCGGGTTAAAAGGAAAGCTCCTACACGGTATGCGCGTACACGACAAAAATTGCCTAGTACTCATAAACGAATCAGCGAGCAGTTTCGGTGACCTCGAACAGGCACGGAACGAGATCGTCACCGCAGTGCGAGACATGTTTCGTATTACGATAGAGCAAGAACCGCTCATATTGTAACTTGCATCCCGTAGCCCTTGCTCGAAATCCCGAAAACGCATATGCTATATCTATGAACAATCGCCAAACCGGCTTTACTCTCATAGAGATGATAATAGTATTGATTGTTATCGTCATATTAACTGTACTTGGTACTGCTGGGTTTAGTAGCTTTCAGGTCGATGCACGTGACACAAAACGAAAAAACGATGTGGGTGCAATAGCACGTGGACTTGAGAGGCGCTACGAAGATGGAAATATAGTGGCATCACAAACCGACGGGTACACTGACCCAGGGAAATATCCTGGCATTAACGAAATACAGCACATGAAGGGAGCTACTAAGCTCGATTTTGATCCAACGGTGGTTAATAGTGGAGTGGGATACTTGACGACAGGTCTTCCCGGCACAACCGAAAAGACATTTCTTAATAGTGCCGGTCAGGATGCATTCGTGTTGTCGTGCTCGAGCACCACCTGCCAGTCCCCAGGTGATCAGGGGCAATTAGAAAGTCAACTTGGCACTTCAGCAAACCCGCAAGACAGATATGTCTACGAACCTGTTACTGCAGGTGGGTTGTATTGTATAAATGGTGATTGTAGCCGTTTCACACTGAGTTACCGCGAGGAAGCAACAGGAAATATCATCACCGTGAAGAGTAAGCACCAATGAAAGTAGCCAAAACAGTACAAGCAGGGTTTAGCGCAGTGGAACTCCTGATCACCCTTTTTATTGCGGGACTATTCATAATAGCCGGTAATCAGCTATACGTATTTGTCATATCCAGCGGAGAAGAAGCAAACAAGAGAACCAAAGCCTCAAATGTAGGATACGAATATCTTAGGTCCAAAGGCCAAACTGTCTCTAAACCATGTACTCTACCAGCGCCTGCCACAACCGTATACCCAGTTACCGTCGAGGGCTTAACGCAAGTTACCGTAACCGTAACCTTTACGTGCCCTTACACGTCTACAGCTACAGACCAAGCACCGCTTCGTAATATCACCAAAATCACTTCTACCACTAAGTACGGAAGTCCGCAAAATGAGGTTATACATGCAATCTACAAAACACAATAATAATAGGGACTGTGAGCGGGGCCTCACTATTGTCGAGGTGCTCGTTGTTGCTCCACTAATCGTATTGTTACTAGGAGTGTTTATTGGCTATATGGTAGGTATCACGGGAGATGGTTTGAGAATAAGCGAAAAAAACGTGCTAGCGTACAATACGCAGAGCGCTCTCGGACAGATAGAAGCCGACACGCAAAATTCAACGTCGTTCTTAAGTACAACGGGTACCCTCATAAATCCTCAGGGGTCCAATGACACCACGAGTAGTCCTGCTACGAACCCCTTTAATGCTACAGCCAGCTCAGGACCAATCATTATCTCATCTTATGGCACAACTAAAGCCCCTGTCGATCCATCGAGAGAATTAGTATACAAAAACACTCCAGATGCTTCGTGTGCCCCCGCAACTCTTAGTTCGAACGAGCCGTACCCCGTAATATATATATACTACCTCAAAGCCAATACTGTCTGGAAGCGTACGTTAATTGCGCCCGTCACCGGGTCTGCCTGTGCCAGCACTCCCCTATGGCAACGGCCATCATGCTCACCGGGATATAGCAATGCGTATTGTAAAGCTGAAGACGAAAAGATACTCGATAACGTCCAGAGCCTCGAAGTACAGTACTATGCCACGGCTAGTTTAACGAGCGCTGCTGCTACTACTTCTGCTCAAATCGAAGCAGCTCAGTCGATGGAGATAAAACTTGTATCTGCAAAGCAAGCCGCCGGCGAGCAACTGTCGTACCCAGGTGCCCTTCGAGTCACTCGAGTTGCTGCCCCTTCGGTTACATTTGCGCCATCTACCCCACCACCACCTACAACGCTCAGTTACACGGGGAGTATGCAGACATATACCGTGCCAGCAGGAGTTACTTCTCTAGACATAGAAACAAGTGGAGCACAAGGCGGCATAGGGACCTCGACGTACACCGGAGGTCTTGGTGCACGTATAAAGGGTACCTTTACGGTTACTCCTGGACAGGTATTAAAAGTTCTAGTTGGGCAAAAAGGTGGTGACAGTGCTTCGTACAAGGCCGGTGGCGGTGGCGGTGGTACATTCGTGACCAGCAGCAGCAATAACCCGTTAGCCATAGCTGGTGGCGGTGGTGGCGGTGGTGGTAACTCTAATCCGGGAAACGGTAATCCAGGCTTAACTTCGTCGAACGGTGGCAGCGGAGCAGTCGCAGGTGGCAGCAATGGATATGGTGGCGGTGGCAGCACCGGTTCTAGTGGTGGTGGTGGCCTACTTGGCAATGGAGGTACTACTAGTAGTAGTAGTGGATCTGGAGCTGGAGCTGGGTTCGTTAACGGTGGAGCTGGTGGAGCGGGTGGTACTTGTGCTGCAGGTGGTGGTGGCGGTGGATATGGTGGTGGTTCTGGCGGCGAATGGTGCCAACAAGGCACAACAGGAGCTGGCGGTGGCTATTCTGGCGGTGGTGGTGGTGATCAATATTCAAATGGTGGTGGTGGTGGTTCTTTTAGTGGAGGTACTAGCCCAGCAAACACAAGCGGTGTTCAATCTGGAAACGGGCGAGCTATTTTCACTCCTTTGAATGGTGGCGGAGGAAGTGGCCCCGTAGCTGCGGCACCAACGTTAACAGATAACTTCTTTGCAATCAGTTCGGGTAGTACAACTCCTGTTAGGATGGCAGTTAAAGGTGATTCTAAGCTATATGTGTGGGGCAATGGACAGACAACGCCAATAGTCGCTCAAACTGGTTCGGATTGGGCTACTGGTTCTGCAGGAGAACACAATAGATGCGCGATCAAAACTAGTGGCACTCTTTGGTGTTGGAGTGGCACAGCGACTGCAACACAAGTAGGAAGTGCAACTGACTGGCGAACCGTGAGCGCCGGCAATCAGAATAGTTGTGGCATAAAGACAGGCGGCACTCTTTGGTGTTGGGGCCAGAATCAATACGGAGAGATAGGCGATGGCACGACCACAATGTCAAGTACACCCAAGATAGTCGGAAGTGCTACGGACTGGAAAGAAGTACAATCTGGCTTCTTCGGCACCTGTGCCATAAAGACTACCGGTGCTCGGTGGTGCTGGGGATTCAACGGCTACGCTAGCCCTGGCTTTAGTGGACTAGGTAATAGCAGCACCGCTACGGTAACCACGCCTACCGTGATGAGCGGCGGGTTGACTTGGAACAGTATCAGTTATGCTGCTATCTCTGGCTGCGGAGTTACTACGACTGCTGCATTGTACTGCTGGGGACAGGCTGTTGATCCAAACACGAATACACAAGATGGTAGATTAGGGATTGGCGCTGTCTCTGGCGTGCAAGTACCCACACGTGTTGGCACTGCAAACGACTGGAGGAGCGTGAATATGGGTTCGATTGGTTTTGGCCAGTCTGGTCACACCTGCGCTACCAAAACAAATGACAGTCTGTGGTGCTGGGGTCAAGGCGGACGCGTTGGAAATGGAACTAGTACTACTGCGCTAACACCAGTACAAATTGCCGGTGCTTGGAAACAGGTAGAAACAACAGGTACATCTACGTGTGGAGTTAAAACGGATGATTCAATATGGTGTTGGGGCGATGGTGCAGGAGGTCAGCTAGGCAACGGAAGTACAACGGCCCAACTAGCCCCTGTCGCCATAACACTCAACTGAACCCCCCAATGATCATACTAATAGGTACTATATCTTCAGCTAATAGTAAGCAAAAGGTAATTAACGTTTCAAACTAAGGTAATCTACAGTATAAAAGCTTGTGCTTTAAAATCTCATATAGTATATTATATAAGTATTAAGAAAAAACTAACTAGGGGGCATATGTACATGCTAAACAGTATAAAAATGAGACAAAGAGGATTTACAATCGTAGAGCTTTTGATCGTGATCGTTGTGATCGCAATCTTGGCAGCGATATCGATTGTAGCCTACAACGGAATTCAGAACCGCGGTAAAACAAGTGCGGGCCAATCTCTCGCCGGCCAGATTACCAAGAAGGTTGAGGCATACAACGCCGTTAACAGCGTATACCCGACAACTAAAACACAGATCCAAGGAACTGAGGAATCTAAGATTGACGGGCTTCCTGCGGCAGCTGTTGCAGGTACTCAACCTATCATCGTGCCTGCGACTGACACAATCATGAGCGCAGCTGCACTAACTGCTGCATCAGCAAATGGTGGTGCTTCTGTCCGCGTCAATGGTACGGCAACAGGAGGCTTTGTGTACTACTGGGATTATGCAACAGGTTCAGGTGTAGAAAAGTCTATAAAGTACGGGCCATAGTCACTAGATCATTACTAATATAAAACAGCCGCGCCTTGCGGTTGTTTTATATTAGTGACGTATGCTACGCTAAATCTTTAAATTTACTGAGCATATTTTTTACTTCTGAACGTGCGATAGAAAGAGCTGCGTTGTCTTGGCTCTTCTCAATTGCTTGCCTCATCCAGCTTGCTATCTGAGCCATATGCTCTTCTTTCAGCCCACGAGTAGTGAGCGCTGGCGTCCCCAATCGTATCCCACTTGGTCGAAACGGTGGGTTTTCATCATCAGGAATAGAGTTCTTGTTGAGCGTCAGCCCGATTTTATCAAGAGCCTCTTCAGCAACTTTCCCATTTATGCCAAAGCTTTTTTCGACGTCAGCAAGAATCAAATGGTTACTTGTGCCGCCAGTTACCAGGTGAAAGCCTTCTTTTTGCATCGCATCTGCTAGCGCTGAAGCGTTCGTCAGGATCTGGGCTGCGTACACTTTAAATTCAGGCTGTAAGGCCTCACGGAACGCTACAGCTTTCGCCGCAATCGTATGCATATGTGGCCCGCCCTGCATACCAGGGAATACTGCCCTATCAACGAGTGTTGGGATGTTCTCGATTGTCTTTTCTGGAGCACGCAATGGATTACCAACTGTTCCTTTAGTCAGTACCATGCCGCCACGTGGACCACGGAGTGTCTTGTGGGTCGTCGTAGTGATAACGTGAAATCCATAGTCGAACGGGTTCTCGGCTACACCACCGGCTATTAGGCCCGCTATATGCGCCATGTCCGCCATCAGTAAGCAATCATCGCCGACTTCTTTGGCGATATCGGAAAATTTCTGATAATCAAGCATTCGCGGGTAACCAGAAAAACCAGCAATAATAAGTCGCGGCTTTTCTTTCAAAGCTACTTCTCGTAGCTCATCATAGTCTATCTCGCCAGTTTCAACATCTTTCATCTTGTAACGTACGAAGTTGTACAGCTGGGCACTACGAGTGACTGGTGCACCGTGCGTCAGATGACCACCATGCGAAAGATCCATAGCGAGCACAGTGTCACCAGGCTCAAGCCATGCGCTATATACCGCTTCGTTCGCTGGAGCACCCGAGTGCGATTGTACGTTAGCATGGTCTGCCGTGAAGAGTTGTTTCGCGCGGTCGATAGCTAGTTGTTCTAGCGGATCAGTGAATTTTTGCCCACCATAGTAGCGACGACCCGGATAGCCTTCCGAATATTTGTTCGTAAAGATACTTCCGAGCGCTTCAAGCACATCTTTTGAGACGTAATTTTCGCTCGGGATTAGTTCTAACCCTTCTTGTTGGCGCTTCGTTTCTTGCTGTATCAGCTGAGCTACTTGGTCGTCTTGCATCGTTACACCTCCTAAAATGTAATAGATATACTACAGAAATATTCTGTATGTTAGTACGATTATACCATTTTAGTATATATCGTATATGATA
>Ga0307998_1000437_pt1 | contig 23851 bp, 15 predicted proteins | sample Davwhametageno37_FD_203147 | JGI IMG/M metagenome (GOLD analysis project Ga0307998, IMG submission 203147) | Marine microbial communities from Davis Island wharf, Antarctic Ocean - #37 | ecosystem: Environmental > Aquatic > Marine > Unclassified | place: Antarctic Ocean: Davis Island wharf... | reverse complement strand
CAGGTATAAGTAAACGTACCCACCACATTAGTAATTGCAGTTGAGATTGTTACTGTTTGTGATTGTGGTCCTGATGTTATTGTTCCCGAAATTGTACAGGATGATGCGGTTGTCGAGCTTGCTGTAGTAGATGATGCAGTAGTCGAACTAGCTGTTGTGGCTGATACAGCCGACGTAGCTACCTGACTAACTACACTACTTAATGCTTGTGTTGGTGAAATTCCTGAAGTACTACTTGTCACTGCTGTAGTTGGAGGTATAAAAGGAGCTGAGTTACTTGAGGTTTTATTACCCCCTGTTAGACCAATTGAATTACTTGCAGTTGCTGAAGGAACACTAGCAGCTGTGGTTGGAGGGGTGCTGTTGGGTGGAAGAGTAACCACATTAAAATTTAGTGATGTCGGTGAAGTGAAACTTAGATTTGTAAGTACTCCAAAATTACCCATTACTAAAGTGTTACTATTCAACGAGTTTAACTGGGAGTAGATTTGGGTCGTTGCACCATTTAAAACCATCGTAAATAAAATATTCAATTCAATGGATATTCTCATTGTGATATAACCGTGGGATTTTCTAGTTGCACTTTCTTCTAATTGAAATTCCCAAGTTCCAACAAGATCTCGTGCTGTTTGATAATCAAAGTTTACGCCTACTGTTTTATTTCCATCAACAGTTATTTGTATAGGGTTTATCGTATCCACAGAACTACTATTATCCCAGCTAAAAAAAGCGTGGTCACTACTGGGAACAGCAGTAAGTTTGACAACAGTACCACTATCATAGTCCGTTGATTTACCAGTGCTTACAATTTCTTCAGTTACTGTCCCTTCTCCTACTTTATTAATTGTTAATGGATATTTACGCTTTTCAAAATTGGCTGTAATTGTAAGATTAGAGTTAGCTGTTACGGTTAGTGGATTATCTGTAGAATCAGATCCTGTCCATCCTGTAAAAAGATATTCCGCTTCAGGTGTGGCAGTAATTGCGAGTGAAGTTCCAGAGGCTAAAGAACCACCGGTGTTATCAACAGATCCTCCCTCAGAGGCAGAAGCTTTTACGTTAAAGAAAACAGTTGGTACTTCAGTAATTTCTTCTTCAAATGCATCTTTTGCACAAGTGATTAGAATAAGAAAAGTCGCTAATAAGAGAATATACTTTTTGATAGAGCTGGTTTTTAGTCGGCAAATATACAAATAATTAGGAATAAATATAACAGTGTAAACTATCGTAAAGAATTATTCTCTGTCGTAACTAAAACTCTCATTTTAGACGTTCCTTTTATCGCATGGGTTCACCACCCTTCAATTCTCTACTATCATAAGCACTAAGCACCCATTTATGCACTCTTTTTGTCTAGGGGCCTAAAAAACCTTTACATATATAACCTTTTGTCTCTAGATATATGAATAATCAGAATTTCAAAAAAGAGCAAAAAACGACTAAAAACACTCAAAAATGATCAAAAAACACTCAAAAATGATCAAAATTAGTAAAAAATGATCAAAAAGTGAATATTGTGGTTTGTTAAAATAGTTGTTTTCAATTAATGGCACAGGCGATTTCTTTTTTTTGATTAAAAGCCTCCAAATTCGTCTCCTACATTATTTTTAAGAAGAGGGTCATCCCAACCATTTTTTCATTTAATCTTAAAAATCTCCTTTTAAACATCTAGAAAAATACGGAAAATCATCAGTAACCATATAGTAGTAAATCCCATCAGGAAATTCAGGAGTTACTCCAACTCTTCCATTGCATTCATCTAAATCACCAGACCCTTCTATGTATTCAAAATCTTGTGTAAATGCTCCCATTAAAATTGGAGTATTTGGATTAATTGTTGGTTGACCTGGACCGCCAACTAAGGAAGTTAAAGTTTCAGGACGGTTTTCATCTGGCTCTGCTTTTAGTTTGTAACTAGGGTGAAGTGATATCACTAAACTATTAAGATCATTGGGGTCAGAATAACCATATCTTGCATAAACCGGAAAACCATCTGAAGCCCATCCGACAATAGTCATCCCCTGATTATCTCCTAAAAAATCAATAAGTAGCTCTGGCATACCATGGTAGTGATATTCTCCTGTTGGCTGAACATGGGCATGATTCATGTCATCTCCAAAATCAAATGTATCATGTCCAAGTGCTTCAATACTCCAGTTTCCTAGCCCCCTAGCTAAACTACAAATACCATTATCATCACATTTTCCTGCAGTTCCTGGATCAAATTTTACGCTATTTATCGCAAAAGCGATAGCTCCAGCTGGACCGCCTACTTGTCTTCCTGTTTCTGAAACAATTCTCGGACAAAGAGTAAATGTTTTATTTACATTTTTTTCACTAATAGTGTTTGGGTTATTTTGATTTGGAAATGTACCTACTTCATGATTAGGTATTCCGTTCCCATTTAGAATTCTATTTATCTCGTCGGATGACCATGAATAAATACTATTTGCTTTAACAGACTCATCATTATTATATATGTTCTCATTTATTTCAGTAAGTATATTGGCAGTTGTATAAACACCCTCACATGATTCTCGAAAAATTATTTCATTTTTATCAGCATTTGATTCATCACAATTAAATAACAAAAGAATAGAAAGCATGAAGAATATTAATTTTGTTAAATTCATAGGGATTAATTTAAAATATTTGATGTTAAAATATTACCAGTTTAAAAAAACAACCTTCATAATAATGTTACAATTTTACTTTAAATATTTCTTAAAGAGAAAAAATTATTAAGTTTATTAGTAATATTAACCACACAAATAAAGGGTTTCATTATATAGAAAAGAGTTACTCCCCTTTTATTGCTATCTAGTCTTGCATTAAGGAACGCTTCATAAAATTTTTGGCAAATGTTAATGCTTTTTTTCTTGCTTCAAAATTTCCTCCAATACTTACCCCACGTTCTACACAAAATAAAAAACCAATTTTTTGAAGGGTTGGATTTGACATTGGTAAACCAAGATAATTCATTAATACATCTCCTTTTTCGGTTAAGTCAAATAGGCAATTTTTAAAGCTATATCCATTTTCGTTTCTACGAACAGGCTCTTCACTATCGAATCCATGGTGTGAATTGGGATAAACTGTAATTCCAATATTACTGTTTTCGGATAAAATATCTACAAGATTTTCACATGGAGTAGCTGGCGTCCAGTTATCATCTTCACCAATTAATATGTGCATGGGGGCTTTGGTAAATGATAATTTTTTTGGATTAAAAAAACAGGGAGGATAAAAGGCTAAATGTGCAGCAAAACTGAACTCTTTTGAAATAACATTTTTCAGGGGCATCCAGGCAGAAAAAAGGGTTACTCCTCCTCCAAGGCTCCAACCTGTAATAGCAACTTTATCTTTGTCAATATTAGAGTGTTTTGCAAGTTTCTCTAGGGCTCGATATGAATCAAGTATTATTGCAGCTATAGTTACTTGATCTTGAGACCCCACTGTTGAGTTTATTCCTCTGCTTTTAAAGCTATTTAATTCAAAAGTTGCAAAACCTTCTTCTTGATACATCTTGATATAGTCAAGATGATGCTTTCTCCAACCCATACTTCCTGCAATTCCAATAATTAAAGGATATTTTTTTTTTGGATTTAAGCTGTCTACAGGAATAGTTAGTTTACCAAATACACTTTGTTTTTCTTGGTTATCAAGATCATTTATAATATCGCTTAATGAAAAAGGGTTTGCGCTTTGAAAATTAATAATTTGTTGATTGATTTGTCCATTAACATGAATAATAGTAATAAGTGGTAAAATAAAAAATAGCTTTTTCACAGTGTATTTTTCCAAATTTAATTTATTTAAAGTATTAATAAATGAGTCAAAATTGGCATAAAATCATCAAAAAACACTCCAAATTGTCAAAAATACTCCAAAACAGTTTTAAGGTATTCTATCTAGAATCTTACTAATAAGTTATAAATTCAAATTTTGCTCCTGTCTTGTTTTTGTCCAGTTCAATATTCAATAATTTGGCGATTGAAGCAGCGATTTGATTAGTATACAATTGTTCTTTAACCTTGATTTCGCCTAATGGTCTAATACCTTTTCCAAAGGCAATTACCCAAACCTCATCTGCTCCATCAGTGTCTTTTCCATGATCCCTCCATGTATCAAGAGGCAAAGTTCCCCTTCCATGATCAGTTGTAATAATGAGTGTTGTATTTCCTTTATAATATGAATCGCTTTCAACAAAATCCCATAATTCCTTTATAAAGGAATCCGTGGTGTGAGCAGATTTCAAGTAAGCCTCGTAATTGCCGTCATGTGCAAAATCATCTGTTTCTCCGTAGGCAATATAAATAAGGTTTGGATGTGTTCTTTTCATATACTCCAAAGCATAGTAATGGGTAAAAGCATCGTGTCGAACTGAATACCAGGGACGTGGAATTTTCGCCTGTAGATCATTTAAAAACTTTTCCTTATTAGTCAGATCAACCGCCTCAGCAATTTTAAACCCTGCATTTACACGAATTCCCGAACGTTCTTCATTAATGATAAATGGAAAAACATCCCAACTCCCAAATGCACCTACCTTTCCATTGTATTGAGTAAGATTATTGGCAAGTTCTAAAATGGTCTTGTTGGGATTATTTATTTTATCGTTACTCTGTATTCTTTCATCTGCTTTTCCAGTTAATATTTCACTGTATCCAGGATAAGAAAACCAATATTGATTGGTAAGGTCCATTTTGCTGCCAACTGATCTATTGCCATGTATTTGACCCATTTCCTTGACGGAGCTCCATACAAAAGGCATTAATTTTTTTCTCCTTTCAATTCTAGTGTCGTTCCAAAAAACATCTTTAAGCTGATTAGGATTCTGTACATAAAGATTATTTGAGATTAGATCTTTGTCAGCTCCATTAAAAAGTTCCTGCCAACGAAAACCATCTATGGTAATTAAAATAATTTTTGGGGCCTCTTCAGTTTGTGCATTTAATCTTTGTATTAAATTAGACAATAAAATTACTGCCAAGAATAAAACCTTATTTATTTTCATGCTGTTTTTGTTATCTTTTGATTTTAATCTAAAACCTATAAAAGCCATGTTTTAAAATTAGTCTTTTGGCAACAAATAAAGACATAACATGCTATTTTATAAAATTAAATGCAATTACAAATCGACTAAAAGCTCCCGTATATTTCGTGTTTAAAGCTATCAACAATTAAATACTTGGTCTTATACAGGATACTATATTGCATAGGTGGATCTCCATCTTCACCACAATAAAGCCCCCTAACATATTAACAAACAACACGTTAGTTTTTTTTGTTAAATCAAAAAAGAAAATGTACCAAGAGTAAATCAGAGGTGCATCTCGAAAAGTAAAAGGAAAAAGTGTTAAAGTTATTTATTATTTTTTGGCTAAATTTAAATTATCACGATTCTAAAAAACTTAGCAAACCATATATTCTATTTATCTTGGTTATAATTAAAACCAAAAAAACATTTAATCAGCCAATAAAAAAATGAAACAGAGTCTAATTTTTATCATGTTTATGATGCTTGTAAATGGCTGTAAAGATGAAACATCTGAAGTAATATCAATCACTGAAATTTTTGACGATTATTATAAATTCAAGGATCGTATAAATCCAATTGAAGCAACAAAAGCAGGTAATTATGAATATAATGATTTTATAGCGGATTATATATCTGATGAATATCAGAAAGACATAATCGATAATTATACTTACTTTTTGAATGTGTTAAATGAATTTGATATTAAAGAATTATCAGAAGCAGACCTTTTGAGTATGAAAGTTATGCGATGGGATTGTGAGTTGAAGTTAGAGGGCTTAAACAATACCATTGTAACAATAGCCTCACCAATTTATAACTTACCTAGTTTTGAATTGATGCCATTATTTCAGATACAGTCGTTGCATTTATATGTTGCTCAATTAGCTGCAGGCGAAAGCGTTCAGCCTTTTGATACCGTTGAAGATTATGATAATTGGTTGAAAAGAGTAGATGACTTCCTTCGTTTTCTAGACACTTCTATCTCAATGATGAAAGAAGGGATGTCCAAAAACATTGTGATGCCAAGGGTACTTTCTCAAAAAATGATAACTCAATTGGATGAATTCATTTCAAGCCCAGTCAACGAGCACTTATTTTATAAGCCAATAGAATCAATGCCTAAAACCATTAATGTAGAAGAGCACAATCGAATCTCTACTGAATATAGTAATATGATTACTAATAAGTTGAGACCAAAATATAAAGAGCTTAAGCAGTTTTTGATCAATGAGTATTTGCCAGTTTGTAGAGAAACTTCAGGAATTGGAGCTTTGCCAAATGGACAAGAGACTTATAATTATCTTATAAAGCTACATACAACTACAACAATGACAGCTGACCAAATTCATGAACTGGGAAAAAGCGAAGTAGCTCGTATTTTAATTGAAATGGAGATTGCAAAAAACAAAATGGGCTTTGAGGGTGATATCAAAACCTTTTTTGAGTTTATCCGAAACAGTCCCAAGCAAATGCCTTTTACTGATCCACAAGAAGTAATTGATAATTTTAATAGCATTAAGGAAAGAATTAATATGACCTTAAATAAGGTTTTTGAATTGAAACCTAAAGCAGATTTTGTAGTGAGACGTACAGAAGCATTTCGTGAAGCCTCTGCAAGTGCTGAATATGTTCCTGGAACTAAAGATGCCTCAAGAGCAGGGATTTTTTATGTACCAATTCCTGAGGTGAAAAAATATAATAAATATTCAGATGAAGCACTTTTTCTTCATGAAGCCATTCCTGGACATCACTATCAATTATCCTTACAACAAGAAAACACAAAATTACCAAAATTTTTACATCCAGAAAGTATGGGAGTTTTTGTCGAAGGCTGGGCTTTATATGCTGAATCTTTAGGAAGTGAACTTGGTCTTTACCAAGATGGCATTCAATATTTTGGAATGCTAAGTATGGAAATGCATCGTGCTATTCGTTTAGTAGTCGATACAGGTATTCATAGTAAAGGATGGACACGCGAAGAAGCTATTCAATATTCACTAGACAACGAAGCAGAATCTGAAAAATCAGTTATTGCTGAAATTGAACGATATATGGCAACTCCAGGCCAAGCATTATCATATAAGATAGGTCAATTAAAAATTAGAGAATTAAGAACAAGGGGTGAAACCAAACTGGGTGATAAGTTTAGCGTTACAGAATTCCACAATCAAGTACTAAATTCAGGAAGTTTGCCTTTAGTGTTATTAGATGCAAAAATTGATAATTGGATTAATTCACAAATTTAAATTCTTTAAAAAGCATGTAAATTATGCCTTCACTCAGAGCGAAGGCTAAGATACAGGCATTAGATATTTAGCACATGAATATTTTCATGTACACCAAACTTAAAATTCGTTTTATTTTGAAGATAAACAACAATTCAGAGTAGGCATAAATGATCAACAAGAGTTAATTTTACTACCTTTTTTACCATTATGATTAGCAGATAGGGGGGGGGGGGGAGTTGATTTTACTAGCTTGTTAATGATTGCAAAACAAAATCTGGAATTTGAATATTATGCCATTTTACCAGAAATATAAATTGAATTCTGGAGAGGGCTGGAAGGATACTTTTAGAGAAACATTTGGAATGACATTAGAAAGTTTTTATAATGATTTTGATGCCTTTATGAAACAAGACAGAAAAAGTCAGGTAGTTATAATTAAATCACCAGATGAATTGGAAAGCGCTTCATGGAATTAACATTATAATAGTTTAGGTCAAACTATTATATTTCCATTACTCTTCAAGAACACAGGAGATGTTGATTCGAATACTGTAAAATTATGTGTCGAGTCATTTTAGATAAGCTCTCTGATTAACTCCAGGTGTTTATTTTTAACAAATATTTGTGACTATTATCTGTCTATGATTAAAGCTTAAAAAGCTTTAAATAGTATCAAGCGTATTGTTTCATTTGTGCTTGTGATTTGTTTTAGTTAATTAACGCCTCTGATTTGCTTCAGGGGCGTTTTATATTAAACTATTGGCTAGACCTCTATAGGTAAGTCTAGGTATTTATAATCCTCTAAGTTATCTGCTAAGGCGTCTTCACCTTTTTTTATATTAATTTAACTAGACGGATCAGACCAAAATTTATTCTTTTTAAAAATGTCTATAAATCTAAATTGAGATACTTATAGTTATATAACAGATTTAAAACATACAAGAAATAAATATTTTAGAATTTAATGAATGTGCATTAATATATGATTTCTTAAAATCAGTTTTTTTAAATTTAAATCATAATTTAATTTAATATGAAATATTTAAAATTCTCAATCGTCTCAATAATTTATCTCATTATTTCTTGTGAACAAAAACCTTCTTTAACACAAAACAATAATGATACCATTCACTATGATGTCATCTTTCGAGAAAGTTTAGCTGGAACTTATACAAAACACAACATAAGCAAAAATAGCTTTGGGTATACATATGAATATACTGACAGAGGTCGTGGACCAAAGTTATCTGAAAAAATCAGCTTAAATGAACAAAATTTTATAATTCAACAATCTATTACTGGGGTTAATTACCTTAAAGATTCCGTTGATGAAAAATTTAATAGTGGAGAAAAAACCGCTAGTTGGAATAATTTTGGAGTAAAAAATAATGGTAAATTCAACGGTGATCAATTATATTTTCGTCACAATGGATCTCCAGCTACTTATGAAATTCTCGCTGGTCTTTTGTTGGCCTCCGAAAACAAAAAAGTTAGTTTATATCCAAAAGGGAGTGCAGAGCTAATTAATTTTTTTTCTTTAAAGATAAAAGACGACATCTCATTAGATCTTTTGATGATAAAAGGACTTGACATTAAACCATTATATCTTTGGATGGATGGAAATAATATGGTCGGTAAAATAAATGGAAATCTTCATGTGGTAAGAGAAAACACGAAAACCTTTCGCCACAAAATGAAAATACTTCAGGATAGTATTGAAGATAATTATTTATTTGATGTTGCTAAAAATCTTACTCATAACTTTAATGCTGCCTTAATTAAAAACGTAAACGTATTTACCAAACAAGGAACATTACTTTCAAATCAGGACGTTTTTGTTGAAGAAAGCATCATTAAAAAAATCAGTGCTACATCTCAAAAAAAAGTGATAGGTGACATTATGATAATAAATGGAACTGGAAAAACTCTAATGCCAGGAATGTTTGATTCGCATACCCATAACAATAAATTTAGAGGAGCACTACATCTTGCGGGTGGTGTAACTTCAGTTAGAGATTTGGCTAACAATAAAAAATTAAAAAGTTTAAGCAAACAGTTTAATAATAATAAAATCATTGGACCTCGAATTGTTATTTTCTCTGGTATAATTGATGGACCAGGGCCTTTTGCAAATCAACGGAACGTAATTGATAATCTTGCGGAAGGCTTAGTTGAAATTCAGGAATATAAAGATTTGGGTTATCAACAAATAAAATTATATAGTTCCATTAAACCGGATTGGGTTTCCCCATTAGTGAATAAAGCTCATAGTATAGGAATGAAGGTTAGCGGACATATTCCTGCATATATGACTGCTAGTCAGGCAATAGAAATGGGTTATGATGAAATTCAACATATGAATATGTTATTTTTGAATTTTTTGTCTGACACTATTGATACCCGAACACCTTTAAGATTTACCATGGTCGCCAAACATGGAGCTGATCTTGACTTAAAATCAAATGAATACCTCAATTTCATTAATATTTTAAAAACTAAAAAAGTTCTTATTGATCCAACAGTATCAATATTTGAGAATATGTTTGTTTCAAAAAAAGGAAAGGTAAGCCCAACATATGAAAAAATAATAGACAGATTACCATTAATTAATCAACGTAATTATTATGCCGGTGGTCTTCCAAAACATAAAGATCAAGAAGGACTTTATGTTAATTCATTTGATAAAATGTTGGATGTAGTTTTTGATTTATATCAAAACGGTATTAAAATTCTACCAGGAACTGATGGGCTTCCAGGGTTCTTATTTCACCGAGAGTTAGAACTTTATGAAAGATCTGGAATTCCTGCTTCAGAAGTATTGAAAATGGCTACTATAAGGGCTGCGGAAATCACAGGTGTATCTGAATTATTTGGATCTATTGAAGTAGGTAAACAAGCTGATCTCATTTTGATTGATGGTAATCCTCTAGAAAATATTAGCGAAATAAGAAAGATAGAGTGGACCATGAAAGCAAGTAACCTCTTTTACACCAAAGAGTTATATGCCTCAATGGGAATCAAACACTATAAATAGAATACACTCTAAAAGTGAATAATATTATATTTTTACTTTACGTAGAGTTTAGCTAACGATTAATTACTTTAATAATAAAAAATGTTTATGGACATAAAACGCAGAAATTTAACAAAGATATTGCCTCTTGGAATGCTTTTGCCGGGACAGTTTTTAAGTGACTTTTCACTCCAACACGATACTATTGAACCTGATCTTCGACAGCAAAAAATTGATAAACTTTATGATAATGCTATAGTAATAGATGGATTAGTTATTTCTCGAGGTTGGAATAAAGATTCTTTTCATGCCCTAGCAAAGTCTGGTTATACAGGTTTTGGCACTTCGCTTTCATCAGGTAGTCTAAAGTCAGCCCTGAAATCTTTAACTGATTGGCAAAAACGAATAAAAGACAATTCAGATAAGTTAATTTTTGCTAAAACTGCTTCAGACTTTATTCAAGCTAAAAAAGAAGATAAAGTCGCTGTGCTATTTGGATTTCAAAATGCAACTATGATTGAAAAATCTATTGATAATATAGATGTTTTATACAAAGCTGGTACACGTTGGATTCAATTAACATATAACGAAAGAAATTTGTTAGGTGATGGCTGTACCGAACGCACCAATTCAGGGTTGTCTGATTTTGGAATTGAAGCTATTGAGCGCATGAATGATCTTGGTATTATCGTAGATTTATCTCACTGTGGACGTCAGACGACTAATGAAGGAATAGAATATAGTAAAACAGGAGCTTGTTTCACTCATACCATGTGTGAATCCTTATACAAAAATCATCCACGTTCTAAAACTGATAATCAAATTCGTTCTATGGCTGATAAAGGTGGTGTGATGGGAATTATTTGTCTCGGCTACATGATTGGCCCTGATTTAGGCAGTAAAACAACTTTAAAAACTTATATTGATCATATTGATCATGCTGTTAATGTTGGTGGAATAGATCATGTGGGAGTGGCAGCTGATTTTGCAATTCAAGGACTAGAAGCTAGTGGTGCTTCACGTGAAAATTGGTATGTTCCACGTTTAACAAGATTTAAATCATCTTATAAAGTGCAATGGCCCCCATGGATTCCTGAACTTGATAAACCTAAACGATATAAGTATGTCGCTCAGGCATTAGATAAAAGAGGTTATAGTTCGGGAGATATTGAAAAAATACTAGGAAAGAATTGGTTAAGGTATTTTGGTGAAATATTAAATTAACAATTATTTTTTTACTAAAAAACATAAATCAATTAACATGAAGCTTTATAGTCAGGTTAAAATACAATCATATTTATTCCTATTACTTACTTTAATTTCAATATTAATTTTTGGTTGTTCTAAAGAATTAAGTAAAAATGACACTATTAATATTGAAAACGACAAAGAAAGGTTGATTCTTAAATTAAATTTAAGAATTCACATAATGACAGATATAACAATGATTCACCCCTCAGGAATAAAGATGCCTAGTTGGGTAACTTCCACAAATATTAAAGATATTATTGTCCCCGAAATTAACCTCATTTGGAAGCAAGCAGATATTAATTGGAAAATTGAATCAATTATTGAAGAAGATGTTTTTAAAGATCAATCGTATGAAGAATCAATTAGATTTATAGCAAGCACTGAAAGAGATTCAGAGGGTCGTTCAAACCCTGAACGACTGCCACATTTATTTTCTTTAATGAATCCTCAAAACATGAGTACTGCTGATGAATTAGAGAGTAATTTATATCATATTTATTTATTCCCTTTTATTGGAAACACTTCTCAGGGTAATGCAATGAGAGGATATAATTTTCATAGTGTTGTTGGAACATGGACCAACAAACATAACCGAGGTGGTGTTCCTGAAAAAACATTACTTACCGAAAATCAGAATTCATTTATAAGAGGCTCACTTTCAAGAACAATTTGTCACGAAATAGGACATGTCCTTGGTTTAAATCACAATGAATGTGAATCTAACTGCCTAATGGGTGGAGGCTCTAATGGCTATTCATTATCCAACGAACAAGTAATAACAGCTCGATTATCAGCTTTAGATCGTCTATAGAATACAATATTTAAAGCGTTAAAAAAAATTAAACTAAAAAAACGTAATTTATATACCAAAACTCTGTTCGTATGTATTTAGATGAATAAAGTTCATTTTTTTGTCTATGGATGATCAATTTATTACTTATGTATTTAAGGACTGACTAATACTCTACCGGACAATAAATCTTAATTTATGCAAGACCAAGAAAAATTTTCTTTTATACCAAAGAATAGGTCTAGTATAAAAACTCGTTTTAACTCGTTAAAACCAGAGGGTGTCACTGACAAATTATTTATTCTCAAAAACTCTCAATCAACTCTTTGGGAAAGGTTAAAAAGCGGAGACAGGGTTGCACTTGGAGAAATCTATAACCAATATATAGACTTGTTGTTTTCATTTGGTATTTCTCAAACAAATGATAAAGGACATGTTATGGATTGTATCCATGATTTATTTGTGGATTTGTTTAAGTACAGAAAAAATTTAGCTAAAACAGATAATATTAAATATTACCTGTTTAAGTCACTAAAGCGAAAAATAAATCGAAAATATTCTGGTAAAATTATTCCAATTTCAATGGAGTTAAAAGGGTCATTTAACGATCACATTAAAAACCACACTAAATCACACGAAGAAAATATAATATCAAAAGAAAATTCCTCAGAAAGAAGTGCTAGATTATCAACTGCTTTAAATTCTTTGACAACAAAACAAAGAGAAGGGTTATTTCTGAGGTTCAACAAAGAAAAATCATACAAAGAAATTTCTTTAATCATGAAGGTTTCAATTCAGACATCTAGAACAACAATATATAGAGCCATAAAGACTTTAAGAAAACATATATAAAGATGTATTTTTTTTAAAGCAAAAAAAATTGTCTATAAAAACATCAAAGGCCACTTATGTTATAACAGAGTATTACAATTTTATAATTATAAGTTATTTATCAGCCTACACAATAAATTAATACATGAAAGTGAAAAGATCTAGTGACAAAAACACTACCAATAAGTTAGAAAAAGAAATTTTGAAAAATTTAATTTTTGAATCTATTGATAACCATATACTTAATACTTGGCGAATAAGATATGCCATAGGAACAGTGGCTTCAATAATACTGATAGTTGGTTTATGTTCTTATTATTATAATTCTCCTAGTGAATCAATTATTGATTTCGTGAAATCCTCTAAAAAAAGTAATGTTAATGATTATGAAGACGTTTTACTTATTTTAGGAGAAGGCGAAAACCTTAAAATAGAAGAAGAAATCACTACAATTAATTATTCAAGCACTGGTGAAAAAGTGACAATAGGTAACACCAAAAAAATTAACCAAGTAGCAATTAAAAAAAATAAGACCGTATATAACTCATTGCTTGTTCCCTATGGTAAAAGATCAAAAATCCATCTTTCAGATGGAAGTACTGTATGGCTTAATTCCGGTTCAAAACTAATTTATCCCGCTGTATTCAATGGAGATAAAAGAGAGGTTTATATCGAAGGGGAAGCCGTTTTTGACGTAAAACATAACCAAGAAAAGCCTTTTATTGTGTTTTCTGAAAATCAAGAAACAGAAGTTTTAGGAACCGTGTTTGGTATTACCAACTATTTGGATGAAAATCATATAGATACATTCCTTAAAAGCGGAAGTGTACTAATTAGCTATAAAGATAAGTCACAAAACATAAGCACTGATAAATTAAAAATTTCTCCTGGTACTCTGGCCAGTTTCAATAAAGAAACAAAAAGTATTATATCTAATAAAGTTAATGTTGACAATTATTTTTCATGGATAGATGGAATCCTAATTTTTAAAAATAATGATCTGGAATTTATTACGAAAAGACTTTCACGTTTTTATAATATCGATATTACTATTAATGACATTCAATTGAAAAAAGAAACCTTTTCTGGCTATCTAAATTTAAATGAAAACATCAATAAGGTGATTCAGAACATAAAAGAGAGTACAAATATGGAATACACTTTTAATGGAAATAAAATAATAATAAGTAATTAATCCAAAAATATATGGTCTTAAAAAAACAATTGAATTGGTTCAAATAAGTCGGAAAATGCGCGAACATTTTCCGACTATTAAAAATAAAATTGCTGCATAACTACAGCAATATTAAATAACAAAAAACAAAAATATGCAAAAAATTTTAAGAAGAGGAAAATTAACTATTATGAGAATATTTACATTATTTATTTATGTAGGTATTACTTTGGTTTATTCGAATTCCTCACTAGAAGAAACAAAAATTGATATTGAAGTCAATAGTGTATCTATTGCTGAATTTTTTGTAGAAATTCAAAATTCAGCTGAATTCATCTTTTTTTACAAGGATAATGTTTTAGAGATTAATAAAAAGATATCACTAAAAATGAAAAAAGCAAAATTATCCACTATTCTGGATAAAGCTTTTTTAGACACAACTTTAAGTTACACTATTAATGGTAAACAAGTTGTTGTTAAGAGAACACCTGAAAAAACTATTATTACTAAATTAGACAGAAAGCAATTAGCTACGCAAGAAAAAATAGTTAATGGTAATGTTTTCGACAACTTCGGACAGCCTTTAATTGGGGCTAATATTATTATTCAAGGAACTACAGTTGGAACACTAACAGATTTTGATGGTAAATACACTATTACAGTTAATGATGGCGCTGTTTTAATATTCTCTTACATAGGTATGACAACACAAATAATTCCTGTAAATGACAAAACAGAAATTAATGTGACCATGAAAGAAGATGCTGATTCTTTGAAAGAAGTACTAGTTATAGGTTATGGTCGTCAAACTAAAGAATCCCTTACCGGCTCTGTCGGATTAGTTACAAGTGATAAATTAGACCAATTGCCAACATCAACTTTCGAACAATCTTTAAGAGGTAGTATGGCTGGTTTACAAGCCACTGCAATAGACGGAGGGCCAGGAGGTAACACACAGATTCGTATAAGGGGTATAGGATCGATTACAGCTTCAAGTGAACCTCTTTACGTTATTGATGGAATTCCTGTTCAATCAGGAAGTATAGCTACAAACGATAATGACGGAAGAAGTACTAATGTTATGTCAGCAATTAACCCAAACGATATTGAATCTGTAACAGTACTTAAAGACGCTGCATCAACAGCTATTTATGGCTCAAGGGGTGCTAACGGTGTTATTTTAATTAATACTAAATCTGGGAAATCTGGTGAGGCAATAATTACTTTTAAATCTTTGACAGGGTTTAATACGGTGGCTTCACAAAATATTCTCAAGCCTATAAATGCAAAACAATATACTCAGCTATTTCTTGAAGGATACATTAATCGAGGGGATACAGCGGCTGAAGCCCAACAAAAATTTGACAGTAGATTTCAACAATTAATTGATCCCTCAACTGGAAAACCAACAGATACAAATTGGTTAGATGCAATTACTCGTGTAGGGATAACTCAAAGTTATGATATTAGTGCTCGGGGTGGAAATGAGAATTTAAAATACTTTACTTCTGTAGCTTATTACGATCAGGAAAGTTTTATTATAGGATCAGATTTTAGAAGATTAAGTGCACGTGCTAACTTAGAATTTAAAGTTAGCGAACGCATAACAATAGAAAATAATATGACTATTGCTGATCTTAAATCAAATACATTTAATGATGGAGGATCATGGGACAATCCAATGAAAGCTTCCTTAGAATTATCTCCCTTAATTCCTATTTACGATCAACAAGGAAGATTTAATGGAGAACACAAAAACTATTTCCCAATGGCAGGATCTAATCCTGTTGGTATGTTGAGCGGTGACGATTTAAGAGAAACAAAACAAATTAGAGTTATCGATAATTTTGCAGTTTCAGTTAAACTTATTGATAATTTAACTTTTCGCTCACAATGGAATTTTGATTTAATTAGTCTAGACGAGTCAGAATACAAAAATCCACGATATGGGGGTGGATCTAGAGGTAAAGGAGGAACTGCATATAACGCTACCATTTTAAACAAAAGTTGGGTAGGCACACAAGTATTAAATTACGATTTAAATCTAGGGGCAGACCACAGTTTAAGTTTTTTAGCAGGGTATGAGGCACAACAGTCAAATAGACAATCGCATAGTGGGAAGGGACAACAATTCCCTAATGATAAACTGAGAACACTAAATAGTACTTCTGCTGAATTTGCAGTTAGCGGCGCAAGATCTGAATTTTCTTTTGCTTCAGTTTTTTCAAGAGCTAATTATAATTATGCAGGGAAGTATTATCTTTCTTCAAGTGTAAGGCGTGACGGGTCATCAAGATTTGGTGCAGATAATAGATGGGGTACTTTCTATTCTTTTGGAGGGAGTTGGATAGTAAGCAAAGAAAATTTTTTTAGTGAAATATCTTTTATCAATAATCTTAAATTAAGAAGTTCTTGGGGCTTAACGGGTAATGCAGCAATTGGAAACTTTCCTTCACAAGGTTTATATACCTATGGTCAAGATTACAATGGAAGCCCTGGTGGAAGCCCTAGTCAAATAGGTAATCCCCTTCTAACATGGGAAACACAAGAAAATTTCAATTTTGGTTTAGATTTTGGTTTATTCTCTAGAGTTTCTGGTACTATTGAATATTTTAAGCGAATTTCATCTGATCTTATTTTAGATGTACCTATTTCACGTACTACTGGATTTTCATCACTCACTCAAAATTTTGGTGAAATGACAAATTCTGGTTTAGAACTTTCTTTAAATACTGATATTATAAATACTGAAGATTTTAGCTGGAGTTTTGGAGTTAACACAACTTTTCTGAAAAATGAGATAACCAAACTTACTGAGGATTATATTGATGGTGTATATAGAAGAGAAGAAGGACAAGATTTTCAATCCTTTTATGTATATGGATTTGCTGGTATTGATGCATCAAATGGACAAATTGAGTATTATACTGATTCAACAAAATCACAAGTCACTAATGGTGTCAAAAGTGCTACCAAGTTTCTAGATGATAAATCAGCTACTCCTGAATTCTATGGTGGTTTTGACACCTTTTTCAGCTACAAAAATATTAGTTTAGACCTCAACTTTATTTATTCCTACGGAAATTACTTATTTGACGGTAGAGCAAGAGGAAGTCTGGCAGACGGAAGATTAACGCCTAGAAGTACAGCTACATGGGCCTATGAAAACAGATGGGTTCCTGGTAAATCAGATGCTTTACTTCCAATGCACAGATGGGGAGGAAGTCCAGGTAGTGGAGAAAGAGCAACTTCAAGATGGCTTTATGATGGAAGTTTTGTCCGTTTAAGAGACTTAACATTATCTTATAATTTACCTAAGGCATTAACTTCCACTATAAATGCAAATTCTATGCGTGTCTACTTTAGAGGGACCAATTTCTTGACATTTACAAAGCATAAAGATTTATATATGGATCCAGAGCAGGCAGTAAATGGAAATTATGATGCCTTGACACCTGCGTCAAAAACAATTTCTTTAGGAATAAACATACTATTATAAATAATAAAAACATGAAAAAATATAATAAAACAATATTGATTTTTATGGCAGGAATTGTTCTTTCTTGTTCAACAGATTTTTTAGAGCTCACACCTCAACAAGAGGTTGCTGATTCTCAAGCTTTAACCAATCTTGAAGATTATAATTCTTCAATAACAGGTATATATAATGCAATTTCAAGCTCAAATTATTATGGCAGATATATGTTTCTGATTCCTGATGTAATGGCGGACGACGTTAAGCAAAATTCTCAGGCAAATAGAATTATTTTTTATGCTGAGCATGTTGTAAATGTTTCTGATGCTGATGCCAGTAATTTATGGACAGATATGTATGAAGCAATTAATGCAGCTAATATCATTATTAACTCTGAGGTAATAGTATCAGATTTAGTAAAAGACGAACAAGACCATATTATAGGAGAAGCTCACGCTTTGAGGGCTTTAGTTTATTTTGATTTAGTTCGATTTTTTGGACAACACTATACTTATACCTCAGACGGTAGTCATTTAGGAGTGCCTTTGTCTCTTACTTTCGATCCGTCAAACAGACCATCTAGAAATACTGTTAAAGAGGTTTATGATCAAATTATTTCAGATATGATATTAGCTATAACATTAATGGAAAATAGCTCTAGAAGTGGAGATTCTAATACACTTTCAGCTATTGCTGTCAAAGCTTTATTGGCCAGAGTCTATTTATATAAAGAAGATTGGAATAATGCAGAAGTTATGGCCAATTCAGTTATTGAAAGCTCAAATTATAGTCTTATCTCAAATGGCAATTATTCAGATTTATGGACAAATGATAATAATTCTGAATCAATTTTTGAATTATCAATGACAGATGCAGATAATGTAGGTTCTGGAGGCATTGCTGGTTTGTATTTAGAAGACGGTTATGGAGATTATTTACCATCCAATGATATAATATCACTATACGATCCTTTGGACGAAAGGTTAAGTATATTTTCAGTTGACAACTTTTTAAGTGGAGATTATGCACCTTACAGAATGGAAAAATATCCTGACGTAAACGGTTCTAACAATGTCAAAGTTATTCGGCTAGCAGAGGTTTATCTAATTCGTGCAGAATCAAGGGCGGAGATCGGAACCAACATTTCTGGTGCTCAACAAGATCTAGACATGGTTCGCCAACGTTCTTTACTCTCTGCCTCTAATAATTCAAATACAGGTCAAACGCTTAAAGACGCTATCTTCAGAGAAAGAAGGCTTGAGCTTTGCTTTGAAGGTCAAAGACTTTGGGATTTAATGAGAAAAAAGAAAGATGTTGTCAGAGATCAATGTACTTCATTAACTTGTTTAATTCCTTATGGAAGCGATAGTGTGATATTAACCATTCCTCAAATCGAGACTGATATAAATCCAAATATTGTTCAAAATCCTGGTTATTAATTTTTGAGTAGTTCATTTTTTGATTGTTACTAATAGTATTAAAAAAGAGGAGTTTTTTTTAATACTTTTAGTATCAGTAAAGAAAAATGCCAATTATAAAACTTTTTTAACATCACACATAAATTTTAGAAAAATGAAATACAGTTCTTTTATAAATTTTATTCCTTTTTTTCTTTTTGTAACTTCTGTAAATGGTCAGGCATTGGAGTTTTTCAATAGTGGACGACTAATTTTTGGGACACATAAAGAAAGAACAGCTTCTATTGGAATTGGTGATATAGATAATGATGGAGATGGCGATATATTGATTGCAAATGGAAGGCATTGGCCAGGACAAAATCGTGTATTTATAAATAATGGTAGTGGCGTTTTTACAGTATCAAGAGTTTTAGGAAATGAGAGAGAAACTAGCTATTCAACTGAATTGGCTGATTTTGATAATGATGGTGATTTAGATGTTGCTGTAGGAAATGACATGGCCCCTAACTTTATATTTATTAATGATGGGAAAGGAAATTTTTCTAAAGGAGAAAGTTTTGGAAAAAAATATGCGCCTACAAGAAATATTGTGGTTGTTGATATTGATAAAGATGGTGATATAGATATTCTAATCACCAATAGAGGTAGTGAAAATGAAATATGCTTAAATAATGGGAATGGTTCATTTACTGAAGTCAAGGGATTTGGATCAAAAAAAGATTCTACTATTGATGTTGAAGTTGCTGATATAGATGGTGATAACGATAATGATTTAATCTTGGCAAACAGAGATGAACAACAGAATTATGTCTATTTAAATGACGGAAATTTAAAATTCACTAAAAAAATACCCTTCGGAACCGGATCTGACATTACAAGATCAGTTGCAATTGTAGATTTAAATAAAGATGGAAATCTTGATATTATAACTGCAAATATTGGTGAGCCAAATGTGATATATTTCGGAAGTGATGACCATACATTTAAAGAAAAAATAGAATTCGATTCAAGTTTAGACCAATCATACGCTATTACCGTTGGAGATTTAGATTTGGACGGTGATATAGATATAGTTATAGGAAATGTTCAAGCGCCTAACACAGTTTTCACAAATAGTGAAAATGGTCAGCATTGGAAAAAAAAGACACTTAGCAACAAAAAGTTTAATACTTATGACATCATGACTTTTGATTTAAATGGAGATGGAAAATTAGATATTATTGAAAGTAATTCAGACGAACGAAATCTCTATTATTTTAATCGTTATGAACCTATATTTCCTTAATACATAATATAAGTAATATTTATATTTTACTATAAAATTTATAATAATGAATTTAAATATTTTTTTTAAAAAACACGTAAAAAACTATACTTTGAAATTAAGATTTGTTTGCGTCTTGTTTTTGGCATTACTCATATATGGATGCGTTCCCAATAAAACTGATTGGGAAAATATTACAGAAGAAGGCTCCTTTTTAATATTTAGAAGACAATCACAAATCGGTAAAGAAACTTACAGCATTACTTCAAATAAAGATTCAATTATTGTCACATCCATTCAGGGTGAAAACGAAAGAGGACGTATCACTGGAGTTCAATCAGTACTTCACCTTAATATGGATTTGTCACCAAGATATTATATTAACAGACGTATTAAGAAAAATGATACCGTAGTGAACTTTAAAATGTCGGTTGCTAAAAATAAAATATCCTTTTGGGAAAAACGCTTTGAAGTTGTTAATGCAGAAACTACTTCTGCCTTTTATCCAGTCCATAGTAATATTTCAGCTGCAACTGAAATGATGTTGTATCACTATTATTTTGAAAAAGGTAAGCCTAAAAGTATTCTTACGTTTCCTAGAGGTGAAATTTCAATTACTCATTCAGGTCAAGATATTGTACAAATCAAAGAGGGAAAAAAAGTATTAGAACGATATGTGGTTAAAGGTATTAATTGGGGAGGACGAACTATTTGGATCAATCAAGATAATAAACTAGTAGCCCTTGTAAAAGCCAATACACAAATAAGAGAAATTATAAGAAAAGGATATGAGGATGCTCTACCTACTTTTATAGCTGGAAATGTAATCGAACAGATGAATACACTTGACAGGTATACTAATGAAAATAAGGTGGAACAGTCTAAAATTACAGCTTTGGTGGGAGGTGATATTGTAGATGGATTAAGCGACGTCACTAAAAAAAATATGACCTTAATAATCGAAGACGGAAGGATAAAAAAAATTGGTCCTCTTTCTGAAATAGAAATCCCTGAAAACGCTAAAATTATTGATGTAACTGGAAAAACATTAATTCCTGGTTTGTGGGATATGCACGCACATTCCAATCAAGTTCAATGGGCACCTGCATATTTAGCTGGAGGTATTACAACCATTCGCGACAATGGTAATGAAATTGAATTTGCAACTGCATTTCGAGATGCAATTGATTTAAATGGTGCTTTAGGTCCGGACATTCTTTTAGCTGGAATGACAGATGGAGCAGGTGTCCGAGGAAATGGAATCATTAGGGCTACTTCTGAAGAACAAGCACGAGAAGTGGTTGCAATGTATCATGAATATGGTTACAGGCAAATTAAAATTTATCAGTCTCTAGAACCAGAAATCATAAAAGTATTGGTAGAGGAAGCTCACAGAAGAGGTATGACAGTTACTGGTCATGTACCAACAAAAGTAGAAAATGCTATTACTGCTATAGAACTAGGAATGGATCAATTAAGTCATAGCGGTCAATTTTTATCTCTACTTTTTCCAGATAAAAAATTATCAGATATGGGTAGGAATTATTTAAATAATCATAATGTAAGTTCTGATCAGATTAAAAAAGCTACTGATTTTTTGTTAAAACATAAAACTGTATTGGACCCTACTATTGCCCTTCTAGTTGTTAGAGCAGTTCAAAGTGGGATGCCTGTAGAATCTGTTGAACCAGATGCTTACAGAATAGCTTATGAACTATTTGAAGGGAAAAGATTTCGCTCCGGTATGAGTGCAATTAATTCAGAAAAAGCAATAGGAGGATATACAAAGCAAATGGAAATCATAGGTGAATTTCACAGAGCTGGCGTACCTATTGTTGCAGGTACAGATAATGTAATACCTGTTTATAGTCTGTACTTAGAAATAGAAACATATCATAGACTAGCAGGATTAACCGCTCTAGAGGCAATTAAAACTGCTACTATAAATTCTGCTAAAGCCATGGGATTAGATTCAGAAACGGGAACGCTAGAAATAGGTAAAGAAGCTGATATTGCTATTCTTAATAAAAACCCTTTAGATAACATTAGTAATATTAGAACTGTTACTGCAGTTGTCACAAATGGAAATTATTATAAAAGCAACCCACTTTGGGAAGCTGCAAATTTTCAACAAACAAAGAATTAATATCTTTAAAAAAACAAAAAGAATAGAATTATGAACAAAAATTTTTCATGTTTATTAACCCTAATTATTATGACAATTATGACATCAGGATGTGATAATCAATTAAAACCAGAAACTGATTATAATCCGGAAGCTAAATTAAAAGAATTAAATATTGTATTACCAAAACCTCCTCAACCTGTTGCCAACTATGTTAACGGCGTTAGAACTGGCAATCTTATTTTTTTAGCTGGGAAAGGACCTAAAAGAGCAGACGGCACTGAGATAACAGGAAAACTAGGTGTTGATATTACCATTAAACAAGGTTATGATGCTGCTCGATTAACAGCAATAAATCAACTTGCTGTTTTAAAAACTATGCTCGGCGATTTAAACAAAGTAAAACGTATTGTAAAAGTATTAGGATTGGTAAACTCTGATCCTTCTTTTATAGAACAACCAAAAGTAATAAATGGATTTTCTGATTTAATGGTTGATGTATTTGGGGATAGAGGAAAACACGCTCGTGCAGCAATTGGCGTCGCTTCTTTACCGAGAGCGCAAGCAGTAGAAATTGAATTAATTGTAGAAGTTTACGATTGATAATCAAAATGAATTTGATTCAGACGATGATGGATATTCTGATCATAGAGATGCTTTTATTTTTGATCCTTCTGAGTGGACTAAAAAAGCTGACTATTTGAATGAGCACAATGGCTTTAATATATCAGTGAATAGAGCTGTAAGGGTTTCTGATTTAAAAGATGGATAAGATGTGGCTGACTTCTATCTGATGAACAGACCCTCTGTTCAAAAGTCTCAAACTATTAAGTAGTAAATGATAGCGATACTTCCCAGACATCAACATGAGTAAATAAAGTGCTCAAACGTGCATAATGCTATTTATTAGGCAGTTAGGTGATAAATGAAGTGCATACCTCGAGTATACTTATTGAATTAATGGGAGTAACTAAGAATAATCTGAAGTCAATAGTTAATTATTCACGAATTAAAACAATATCTGATATCTAAAATCAGGAAAAAATCCTCTTTGATTTAATGTCCTAATCGTTTGTGAGCTTTTATCGTAAGACTGAATAAACACGTTATCTCTAAAAATAAAATTTTGTAAATCTATAGACCAGGTTTGTGTTATTTTTTTCCCATTGGATTTTAATCCTAATTTAAGGTCTGGACGAATATAAGGCTTGTATTGTTGACCAAAATAATTTGTGTTGTCA
>Ga0307998_1000436_pt1 | contig 23851 bp, 21 predicted proteins | sample Davwhametageno37_FD_203147 | JGI IMG/M metagenome (GOLD analysis project Ga0307998, IMG submission 203147) | Marine microbial communities from Davis Island wharf, Antarctic Ocean - #37 | ecosystem: Environmental > Aquatic > Marine > Unclassified | place: Antarctic Ocean: Davis Island wharf... | reverse complement strand
GCAAACCTTCGCCTGGTGGTCTCACTGGCGAAGCGTTATACCGGACGCGGCATGCAATTCCTTGATTTGATTCAAGAGGGAAACCTCGGCTTGATTCGTGCAGTGGAGAAATTCGATTACACGAAGGGCTTTAAGTTTTCCACCTACGCGACTTGGTGGATTAGGCAGGCAATTACTCGCGCGATGGCAGACCAGGCGCGCACCATTCGTATCCCAGTTCACATGGTTGAGGTAATCAATAAGCTGGCACGAGTTCAGCGCCAGTTGCTTCAAGACCTTGGTAGAGAGCCGACTCCAGACGAATTGGCTGCTGAATTGGACATGACCCCGGAGAAGGTTGTCGAGGTCCAAAAGTACGGCAGAGAGCCAATCTCACTTTCTACTCCTTTGGGAGAAGATGGCGACAGCGAATTTGGTGACCTGATTGAGGACACCGAGGCAGTTGTTCCGGCGGATGCTGTCGGCTTCACAATGCTTCAGCAGGAACTAGAGAGAGTACTGGACAGCTTGCATCCTCGTGAGGCTGGGGTTATTCGCTCTCGATTCGGTCTGGGTGATGGAGTGCAGATGACTCTTGACCAGATTGGTGAAAAATTTGGCGTTACTAGAGAGCGCATCAGGCAGATCGAGTCCAAGACGATGTCGAAGCTGAGACACCCTTCTCGATCACAACTACTTCGCGACTACCTGGACGGCTAAATGCTTGCCGTCCTGGCGGTCTTGATCGGGAAGTTTTTGCGTTTTCTCGTTCGTTTAGTCAGGCCAGGAGGAGGCTCGGCGTTTCCAGGAGTAGTAGCAAATAAAGTCGATCCAAATCTTCTCTCGAATGCCCTTGGAGCACTGAATCAAGGCCTAGTGGTCGTATCCGGATCAGCAGGAAAGTCATCAACAACCGGCTACTTGGTCACGTTGCTGGAGGCTCACGGTCTCCGCGTTTTTACGAATAGCAGCACAGCGAACATTAGGCAGGGCCTCGTCGCGTCAGTATTGAAACAAAGTAATTGGCGTGGACAGCTGGACTGCGACATAGCGGTGTTGGAATTAGACGAGGGGCACGGCGCAGTACTCGCCGGGGAACTTGCGGTTCGAATGGCAATCCTAACTAACGTGCTTTCTGATCAACTGGACAGATTCAATGACCCTGATGATGTCATTGCAATGCTTAAACAAATAGGTTCGGCAGCCAAGGCAGTGGTCCTAAACGTGGACGACAAGAATCTGGCTCAGTTGGAGTTCGAAACCCCCGTCTTTGGGTTCGGGGCGTCGAGGGAGACAGTGAAGACTCCAAGGGCCGTTTATGCTTTGAATTTTGGTTCCCACCCGACCATTCCTGTTTTTGCCCAGGTGGAACAGAGCGGCATTGTCTTGCATTCCAAGGTTGAGACGAGATTTGAGACGACGAGTTTGCCGGAGCATCAGGCGCTGAACCTATCCGCTGCAGTGACCGCCCTGTATCAATTGATTGAGCCGTCTGAGGGCATTATTCGAGATGTACTCAAGGAGCTAAAGCCGGTCTTTGCACGAAACGAAAAAGTTGAAGTGTCTGGTGTCGGTGTGACAATCCGCTTGGTTCAGAATCCGACGAGTTTTCAGTTAAACCTCGACGAGTTGTCGGCGGACCAGACCCCACTTATGTTTATGGCCGGGCGAGACATTCATGATCCGAGCTGGTTGTGGACAGTCGATTTTTCGACGATCAAAAAAGTAGACATCGTTGGGGGTTTCAACGCCCACGAACTGTCCTTGCGATTAGCCTTCGCCGGCGTAGAGGTTGGCGCCGTGATAGAAGATGCCAGCGCAGCGGCAGACGGCTTTCTGGCGCTACCAGGGACTGGACACACCCTGTTGTTTAGCGCTGATGCAATGCGTCGCGTGAGAAGACATTGGGGGCTAGCTAAGTGACTCGTTATTTCAGTTTTCACAAAGAACATTTTGACAACAACGGTGATCAGGGAAACTTGTCGGTTCTAAAGTTTTTCCTAAGCCAACAATCCGTCTCATTCGATGAGATTAATGAATTGGCATCGGCGGATTTTGTCCTTGTAGGCGATGCAAGTCGTGCGGCACTTAGGGAGTACGGAAAAGAACTTTTAGATTTAGCCCCAGCACTTCAGACCAGGCACGCAAATGGATTGCCAACTCTAGTTATTGGTTCAAGCTACGAGCTTCTTGCTTCTGAAGTGGATTGGCTTGACACACCAAAGCGGGGTGCTGCTGTCAGCGAGTTCAGGGCTTTAGTTGCTGATGATTCGGGACCGGTTCTCGGTTATCGAAATAGTTCGCTGATGGACTTGGATTTTGTTCGGAGCGGGAACTTCATTGCGACGACGCTGTTCGGACCGATTTTGGCTAAGAACCCGAAACTACTGGATCAGATTCTTTTGGCCTGCGGCGGAGCCGCGGCAGACTGGCCGCCGAAGATGAAGAGCTGGGTTGAAAAAGTTAGACAACTAAACAGTCATTAGAGCAATTTGTCTGAACAGTCCTTATTTTTGCTGTCCGCTTTTCTGAGGCTTTGTCTAAGCCTGGTTCAGGTCAGCGCTCTGGTCATGCCACTCCAGCGTGATTGGCTCGAGCTTTGCCTTGTTGGCATTTCCGTGGTGCGCACAAAACAGCAACTCTCCGCCTGCTAGCTGAACTCGCATGTATGCCTGAGCTCCGCAAACGTCGCAGCGGTCACTAACCAATAGCTTCGAAGTTTCTGTCATGTTTTCCATGGCTTTATTAAAGCATGGTTGGCGGTTATACACGTGACATCTGCTGCCAGTTTCTCTTACGGCGAAGTGGCGTAGTGCTACTAATGTCAACCGGGGTTATTGTTTCGAGGTGGATGATTACTCAGCGAGACACCTGTCAGTCCTTGAGGGACTTGAGGCAGTTAGAAAAAGACCAGGCATGTATATCGGTTCGACCGACGGCCGCGGTCTCATGCATTGTCTTTGGGAAATTATTGACAACTCTGTTGACGAGGCTCTTGCTGGACACGGAAAGTCCATTGGCGTGGTTATTCATACCGACGGTTCTATCACTGTCCAGGATGATGGCCGGGGAGTTCCGGTCGACATAGAGCCTAGAACTGGCCTGTCGGGAGTGGAAGTCGTCTTTACCAAGCTGCACGCCGGAGGTAAATTTGGAGGAGGATCCTATGGGGCCTCTGGTGGCTTGCACGGGGTTGGCGCATCCGTAGTGAATGCTTTGAGCTCACGTCTCGACGTGGAAGTGGATCGAGCTGGTCAAACTTGGGCCATGTCCTTCCACAGGGGAGAACCGGGATTATTCTCGGGCAAAGGTCCTGACGCAGACTTTGCTCCTTTTGTCGACCAAAGTGAACTTCGGGTGATTGGCAAGGTTTCAAAGTCGAAGACCGGCACTCGGGTCCGGTATTGGCCGGACGTCCAAATCTTTGAGCCGGGTGCGGATTTTCAGATGCAGGATCTCGAGAGCCGCCTAAGACAGACAGCTTTTTTGGTTCCTGGGTTAGTCCTCAGTGTTCACGATGAACTTTCGAATCTCAGCCAAGAGTTTGTTTTTGAGGGCGGCATTACCGAATATGTCGAATATCTGGCTGCCGATGGTCCAGTCTTGGCCACTCGGCGGATTCAGGAAACGACAAGTTTTCGCGAGACAGTTCCGGTATTGGACGAAAACTCCGGCTCAATGAAGAGCAAAGAGGTTGAGCGGCAATGCGTTGTCGACATCGCCCTGCGGTGGGGCAGCGGTTTCGATACGAGGGTCAAGTCTTTTGTAAACATAATCTCCACGCCCAAGGGCGGATCTCACTTGACCGGTTTTGAACAAGCCCTACTTAAGTCATTCAGGACTGCGATCGAGGCAAATGCCAGGCGTCTAAAGGCGACCTCTCTAAAGATTGAACGCGATGACGTCATGGCGGGTCTCACTGCGGTTGTGTCAGTCAGTTTTCCGGAACCGCAGTTCGAAGGTCAGACGAAGGAGACGCTGGGTACTCCAGCTATAAAGGCCATCGTGGCTAACTCGGTCGCTAAATGGGCCGATGAGCTTCTTGCCGGCAAGATCCGTGGCACAAAAGCAGAGGTAGATGCCCTTCTAGACAAGGTCGTCAGCGAGGCCAAGACGCGAATTAGTGCGCGGAGCTTGAAGGACACACAGCGCAGGAAAAACGCTCTTGAATCATCATCGCTTCCTAGCAAGCTTGTGGATTGTCGCGGTAGCGCGACCGTTGGCTCGGAGCTTTTCATCGTTGAGGGTGATAGCGCCCTTGGCACAGCTAAGCTCGCCCGTGATTCTGCATTTCAGGCGTTACTCCCTATTCGAGGGAAAATCCTAAACGTTCAGAAGGCGTCACTCTCGGACATGCTCTCGAATGCAGAATGCGCCGCGATTATTCAGGTTCTCGGTGCAGGATCTGGAAGAACTTTCGATTTGGAGCAGGTTCGATACGAAAAGATCATTCTTATGAGCGATGCTGATGTGGATGGCGCACACATTCGAACTTTGCTTCTGACGTTATTCTTTCGATATATGCGGCCACTTGTTGAAGCCGGCAGGGTCTATGCTGCAGTTCCTCCACTACACCGAGTGGAGACTGCGGGCCGTAATAAAGAGGTCATCTATACATACTCACAGCAAGAGTTGACTGACCTTCTAAGAAGTCTCGAGAAGGCTGGTAAGACTTACAAGCAGCCTATTCAGCGCTATAAGGGCCTCGGCGAGATGGATGCCGATCAGCTGGCTGAGACAACGATGCAGCCTTCGAATCGCATGCTACGCCGCATCACTGCCTTCGACGCGGCAGCTGGAGAGCGAACCTTTGAGTTGCTCATGGGCAACGAAGTGGCCCCTCGGCGAGACTTTATCGTTGACTCCGCGGATGATTTTGACAGAGAGAAAATCGACGCTTAGAAGGCTGCGGCTAGGTAGTCATCGGCTGGTAGTCCGCTGCCGTCCCTACGCTGGTCTATCTCTACCGCGTCCATTTCAGAACCATCCAGGTTTAGGAGGACTGGGGTCTTCGAGCACAGGCCAGCAAAATATAGTTGGTCCTGATTTTTCAAGAAGCGCTGGCATCTAACGCCCTGGGTCCCTCGGCCTTTTCTCGGGTAGTTGGCAACTGGAGTAACTTTTATGGCGCCAGGGTCCGTGGAACCTAGGGCCAACGACGAGTTCGCGGCTGTCACAAGGTGTGACTCTGAATCAACTACGCCAAAACTGATGACGCGCGAATCAGTCGAACTGATACCCGACATGCCACCAGCACTCAGCCCCTGAGGGCGCACCGATGATGCAGGAAAGATCAGCAGATTGGCGTTGCTTGTCACGAAACAAAGCTCCGAGTCATTCTCGGCTACTGTAAAGGCGACAATCTTGTCACCATCTTTTAGTCCGATCACTTCGGTCTCATCTTTGTCAGGAAATGGTCCGGTTAGGCGCTTTACAACGCCGTTAGTAGTTCCAATCGCGTAGGTTTTGTCACTGAGCCAGTCCGCCAACCCAACGACTGATTCACTGGATAGCCCAAGGAACTTGTCGGCACTGGAAGCATTTGTCGAGACACCGGCGGACAGGGCAGGTAAATCGGAAACGTGCACTCTTATTATTCGCCCCCTGGAGGTAACTAGGCCAATGTCCTTCCTGAGTGAAGTTGTGAGGGACCTTCCTGCTCCTGAATGAGATGCAGGCTCGCTGCGGAAAAGATTGCCCATTGCGTCGAGGGTTACCATTGCGGGGGAGTCCTCGAGTTGGGTTACCTGAACTGGCTTTCGAGAGACAGTGACCCCCTCTGCGTCGATCAATCGAGTTCGCCTAGCGTCTCCAAACTCCTCAGCGACTTCGTCAAGCTCTTTGGACACCAGCCTTTTTACAAGCTCGTCGCTACTAAGGAGTTGCTGGAGGTTTGCGATTTCTTTTCGCAAGGTGTCGGCCTCTGTCTCTAGTTCAATAAGGCTGAATCTTGTGAGCCGTCGAAGCCGGAGCTCCAGAATATAATCAGATTGCAGCTCCGAGAGATCAAACACCGTTCTCAGGCGGTCGCGAGCAGCATCGGCCGTGTCGGAAGTTCTTATGACTTCTATGATTTCGTCGATGTTTAGTACCGCAATCGCCAGGCCATCAAGCAGATGGAGCCTGCCCATTCTGCGGTCTAGTCGATTCTTGCTCCGTCGAGTAGTGACACTAATGCGGTGCTTGAGGTAGACCTCGAGAAGAGCTTTTAGTGGCATTTGCTGTGGCCGGCCTTCGACTAGGGCAACGTTATTTATGCCGAAGCTCTCTTCGATTGGCGTCAAGCGGTAAAGCGCATCAATGACGGATGCAGGGTCGAATCCGGTTTTCAGTTCAATGATTAGACGCAGTCCGTTTTCACGATCGGTTAGGTCAACGACGTTGTGGATTCCCTCAAGCTTTTTTGATGTAACTGCGTCTCGTATTTTCTCTATGACGCGTTCTGGGCCGACCAGGTAGGGAAGCTCAGTCACTACTAATCCTGTGCGTCGTGGACCCACCATCTCAACCGAGATCTTTGCTCGGGTGCGAAAAGTACCTCTTCCGGTCTGATAGGCCTCTCTCAGGCCTTCGCCGACGAGAGCCACGGCGCCGGCGGGTAGATCTGGACCAGGTAGAACTTCCATTATTTGGTCTAGAGAGGCTTCTGGGTTCTTAATCAGCAAGTGCAGTGCGGCAACAACCTCTCTCAAATTGTGTGGCGGCATATTGGTGGCCATTCCCACGGCAATCCCGCTGGCGCCGTTGACAAGCAGGTTTGGGAAGGCGGCGGGCAACACTGAGGGCTCAGTCAATTGCGCATCGTAGTTAGGCGTGAAGTCGACTACGTCTTCATCGAGGCTCTGATTAAGTGCCTCTGCAGCCTTGGCAAGGCGGGCTTCGGTATATCTTGCGGCAGCCGGACCGTCGTCAAGGCTTCCAAAGTTTCCATGACCGTCAATCAGAGGTAGGCGCAGTGAGAACGTCTGCGACATTCTCACTAGAGCGTCGTATATTGCCTGGTCACCGTGAGGGTGTAACTTGCCCATCACCTCACCGGTGACTCTGGCGGACTTCACATGTCCGCGGTCAGACTTGAGTCCCATTTCGCCCATTTGGTAAATAATTCTTCGCTGCACAGGCTTTAGCCCGTCCCTTGCATCCGGGAGGGCTCTTGAATAGATAACCGAGTACGAGTACTCCAGGAAGCTCTCTTGCATTTCTGCAGAGACATCGATGTCTACAATTCGTTCTGATGTATCGGTCATGAGTCCTAGCTGTGCGAAACTTGTGAGGTGCCTTTGACTTTACCCGCTGTCCCCAACGCTTTAGGGAACATTCGCAACGTGTTCGCATCTGGGCTGCTTTCGTTGCAGGGTCTGGCCAATCCCTTGGGTTTGAGTCATAAGCAAAAGGTGATTGTTATCTTGATTGACGGTCTTGGCGCCGAACAGATAATGCAGCGAAGTGGACACGCGCCATGGCTCAATAGCTTGCTTAATAAAAAAAGCATCTCGGTTTGCGGTTTTCCAGCGACTACCAGTGCGAACATTGCCTCCTTCGCAACTGGCGATTCCCCGGGCCAACACGGATTAGTCGGGCACCGAGTTTGGGACAGAAATTACGATGAACAAATAAATCTTTTGGTCGGATGGAACGAGCGCACGGATCCAAGAGTTTGGCAACCACGCCAGACTGTCTCTGAGCGAGCGTTGGCCTTGGGACTGCAGTGCAATGTTGTTGCTGCTTCCGAGTACCGCGACACCGGCTACACCGAGGCAACAATGCGAGGCGCAAACTACATAGCCGCCGACACTTGGCAGGAGAGGTTTGAAGCTGCCAGGGCGATTGTAAGTTTAAAGCAACAATCTCTTACGTATCTTTACATTCCGGAGCTCGACAAATTCGGTCATCAGAATGGCTGGTCTAGCTCCGGATGGGCGGCGATGCTGGAGGAACTAGATGCAATGCTTAGATCTTTCTGCGACCAGGTACCAATGGACACCGGTGTTGTCATAACGGCGGACCACGGAATGGTCGAAACTGCCAAGCCGAGACAATTGGTACTCGATGATTCCTATAACAAGAGCGGTTCTGTGCAATTCGTTGGAGGGGACACGAGGGTAAATTATGTCTACCTCGATGATCCTGGAGCAGTCGACCAGGTAGTCGCAGACCTTGAGCCTTTCAGTTACGCATTCGATGCCGTGAGGACCGAAGACGCCATTGCCGCTAACTGGTTTGGTGAGGTTTTGCAGCCAGCTCGAGATCGGTTACCTGAGCTAATGCTCCTTGCAAAGTCGGATTTCACGCTTTATCACTCTCAGTACTTTAAGAGCAGGAGCTTTGACATGATTGCGCATCATGGCTCGTTGTCACCGGCCGAAATTAGAGTGCCACTAATCCGAATCGGGTTCTGAGTTTGTAGTTCCCAGAACAATCTCGTCCCAGCTTGGAAGCGACGCTCTACCTTTGGCCGTAGCTGGCTTCAGGTCAGCCTGCTTGCGCCTGGTCCTTAGTTCTTCGACGAGGCTATGGACGGATGCGGTTCGCTCAAGATCTTCCGGTTGCTCGATTTCCTCATTCTCCGACATCTCATTTATCGTCGCATTCTCGACCGGGCTCGCATGGTGAATCACGGGCGAAATGACGTCTCTGCGCGATTGTTGTCTTGAGGCGTTCTGAGCTTCTAGGTTAGTGGGCTCGATGCTTCTGGTACGAGGGTCGAATTTCCAGGTCATCAACGATTCGCCCGTTGCATGTATGTTCCAAATGCCGTCTGTCTTCGCAACCCTGAAGGTCGCTGAGGAATCGGTGCGCGCGACCAGGTCTTGAAAGCGCATCATGCTGACGCCGTCACTGACTTCGGTTTCTAGAGCCGCATCCAAGACGTATCGAAGCTCATCCAGTATCGGGGCAGCGAATGGGCTAATTGCATTCACTTCCTGACCCACCTCAGCGGCCACCTCGTCGATGCTGAGTCCGGCTCTAATTAGATCTTGCACCAATTTAGGGCTGAAATCTGCGCCGGATACTCGTGGGTTATTTTTGAGCGCGTCCCTCATCGATTCGTCGATGAGGACCTGAAAGCGTTCTCCCTGGTCGGACTCGAGAATGATGGCGTCGCCGTCTCTGGCTACAAATCTTAGGTTCATGAATGCCTCCTAGCTAAGAAGTGTTGCACTTTGGCCCTGTTGTTGGTTTATTTGCCTCGGTGAGTTTGGTAACGGATTTTGTCTTGCGGCGAGCCTAGTTTGCGTAATATCGATTCCTAGGGCATAGTTCACGCGCAGAGGTACGGAGAGGCTGGACAAAATGGCAACGGATTACGACGCAACTCGAAAGACGGACGACGACACAGAGTCTCTTGACGCCATAAAGGAACGTGGCCCTTCTCAGGGTTCAGGTGGCGAGGATGACATTGACAACATCGACGGCTTTACGATGCCCGATGTGGTTAATGAGGAGCTCGAAGTTGTTGTGCTGCCACTTCAAGAAAACGAATTCACTTGCACGACATGCTTTCTAGTGAAACCACATCATCAGCGCGCTTCAAAGCCGCGCTCAGCCGCCGTATGTGTTGATTGCGCTGGCTAGCTCCGCAGGGTTTCTAGTGCTGATTAGCAGGTAGGCCGTAGGGTCATTTGGGTCCGTTACGGCAACTTTTACCATAAATTTAATGTCTCCTCTTATAACAAATTGAGCTGCTGGGCTAAGTCCCGGGCCGCGCTCCGTCTTCATTCTTTCTCCCTCTAAAGCAATCGCCTCACCCAGCGCGGATAAGGGAACGTTTATCCTCCCGACGCGGATGCTTTCCGAGACTTGAATAATGGGGGCAGTGAAAACAGATAAAAGTGCGAGGCCAATGGGGGCCAGGACGGCCATCACTATGGCCACAGGCTGCGACACGGGTAGCAGTGACAACAAAACCAGCGGAGCAGACAGGCTCATTGCAGCTAAAAAACCCACTGAGGGGTACAGGCGTTCGAAATAAGAATTGGTAGGCACAGGAATACATTACGCTCTAGGCATGGATTTGGAAGTGCTAATACTTGCTCAGGACGGCTTCGAGCCGATTTACGCAAAGCCGGGCGATGCCGGCTGCGATCTTCGCTCGACCAATCAACTCGTGATTGGTGCGGGCGAACGGATGCTTGTTCCTACCGGCGTCAAGCTCGCGATGCCCGACGGTTATGTGGGTCTCGTGCACCCGAGGAGCGGGTTGGCGGCAAAACACGGAATCACAGTATTGAATGCGCCGGGAACAGTGGATGCCGGTTATCGGGGAGAGATTATGGTGACGCTGTTGAACACCTCCTCCGAGGATTTTGCGATTGAAGTTGGCGATCGCATTGCACAGTTGTTGTTTCAGAAAGTCGAACGTGCGCGTTTTGTCACGGTTGGTGAATTGCCAGAATCAAGTCGCGGTGAAGGCGGCTTTGGTTCCAGCGGAAGGTCATGATGTCTAAGTCGAGCCCTATGGATAGGGATACAGCTGGCCCATTCGATGTTTCCGAGATCGGGGTCCTCACCCCATATCTAGACTTTGGCTCCATTAGGTTGGCGCCTCGTCAGGACATGCAAATTCGGGCCGATATAGACGACACAAGCAAGAAGGTAGTAGCTCTAACCGTCGAAATTGAAGGACACCGGCTGCAACTCCAAGCTTTTGCGTCAACAAAGTCCGATGGGCTGTGGGAGGCCACCATGTCTGCGTTGGTTCAGGGTATTGCCACGCAAGGGGGGTCGGTGGAGCCTGTGGATGGGATGTTAGGTCAAGAGCTCAGAGGCAGTGTGCCTGCTAAGAGCGGAGACAAAACCATCTCTCGGCCCACCAGGTTCATAGGTGTAGACGGTCCGCGCTGGTTCTTGCGAGGAGTCATTTCTGCCTCCACAATTAATGAGGATGTTTATGCTCGCCTCGTGTCGACATTTCGATCGGCAGCCGTCAGTCGTGGAGACATTGCAATGCCTCCTGGCGAACTCTTGCCGCTGAGGTTGCCAGTGAGTGAAAAAGATGAGTGATCCGGACGCTGTCGCTAGAAGGCTTGGCATAGAAAAAGGCGAAAATGGTTTCGATCTAAATCGCCAGTCATTACTTGCGGGCATCGGAGGTCCTCTTGGGATTGCCGAGGCGATTCTTCCAGCGACGCTTTTTTCTATTGTTTTCGCTATAACCGGTGAGGCCATAGCCGCCGTGGGCGTAGCCGCCGCCAGCTCGGCCCTATTTATCGCTATTCGCCTTGGGCAGCGCAAGTCAATAGTGCAGGCCGCAGTAGGGGCAGCAGCGATCGCTTTCGCAGCCTTTTTAGCTCTTCGTGACGGCGGACAGGCGGCCGACTACTTTGTTCCCGGATTCTTTACTAACGGAGCATATGCCTTGGTGTTTCTAGTTTCCGTTCTGATTCGCAGGCCCGTCATGGGTTACGGGGCCCAGTTGCTATTTGGCTTGGCAAACTGGCGCAGCAACAAGGCTGTTTTTTCTAGGCTTAGAACGGTGACTTTAGTTTGGGTTGGGTTTTTCCTGGCCAGGCTTGCGGTTCAGCTGCCGTTGTATTTTTCGGGTCAGGTCGAGCTCCTGGCCGCATCGCGGGTCGTTATGGGTGCTCCGGCCTATGCCGGGCTCTTGGCACTTACCTGGATTCTGCTTAGGCGCATTGCTAACCCAATTGAGGGTAGATTAGAGGGGTAATCCTCTAGGAGTTGGTTTAATGTCCCATTTTTCAAGTGCTAGCAATCTAACTGTCGGCAATAAGACTTATAAGTACTTCAGCATGGCTGAGCTTGAAGTTCAAAAGCTTCCGTACAGCCTCAAGATTCTCCTTGAAAACATGCTTCGCACCAAAGATGGCTTGAATGTCACTCAGGCTCACGTCGACGCTCTAGTGTCATGGGATCCGACCAAGGAGCCAGACACCGAGATTCAATTCAGCCCCGCCAGGGTGATAATGCAGGACTTCACAGGGGTGCCTTGCATTGTTGACCTAGCAACCATGCGCGAGGCAGTTCAGGAACTTGGCGGCGATCCTCAAAGCATCAACCCATTGACTCCAGCCGAGATGGTAATTGATCACAGCGTTGTGGCGGATGTGTCTGGATCTCCCGACGCTGCAGAGCGAAATGTAGAGTTTGAATACCAGCGCAACAGCGAGCGCTACCAGTTTTTACGTTGGGGTCAGACTGCGTTCGACAACTTTAAAGTGGTTCCGCCGGGGACAGGAATTGTTCACCAGGTGAACATTGAGTTCCTTGCCAGAACAGTGATGACTCGCGAGGTTGATGGCGACGTGGTCGCATACCCCGATAGCTGCGTAGGCACAGATTCACACACGACAATGGTCAACGGACTGGGTGTTCTTGGTTGGGGTGTCGGCGGAATCGAAGCCGAGGCAGCAATGCTGGGGCAGCCAGTCTCCATGCTTATTCCAAAAGTTGTTGGTTTCAAGCTGACCGGGGAAATCCCCACGGGGGCCACGGCTACGGATGTCGTGCTGACCATCACCCAGCAGCTTCGTAACCACGGAGTGGTTGGCAAGTTTGTTGAATTTTACGGCGATGGCGTCGCTAGCGTACCTTTGGCTAATCGCGCAACAATTGGAAACATGTCTCCGGAATTCGGTTCGACTGTCGCAATTTTTCCAATCGATGACGTGACTCTTGATTATTTGCGGATCACAGGCCGTGATGCGGACGAGATCGCTCTGGTAGAGACTTACGCCAAGGCGCAGGGGATGTGGCACGACCCTAGCCAAGAGCCTGAGTTCAGCGAATACCTAGAACTGGACCTCTCGACCGTCGTACCTTCGATCGCCGGGCCCAAGCGTCCTCAAGATCGGGTTGAACTTTCCACAAGCAAGGCTTCTTTCGAGCGTGATTTGAAGAGTTATGCTCCATCATTTAGCGCGCCAGTGCCAGTGAAGGGTAAGGACTATCAGCTTGACCACGGCGCCGTTACGATCGCATCGATAACCTCCTGTACAAACACCTCGAACCCGTCGGTCATGATAGCTGCCGGGCTGCTGGCGAAGAAGGCTGTTGAAAAAGGTCTGTCAGCAAAACCCTGGGTGAAAACATCTTTGGCACCTGGCTCTAAAGTCGTAACCGAGTACTACAAAAAGGCTGGCCTAACAGAGTCTTTGGATCAGCTTGGTTTTCAGCTAGTTGGTTATGGCTGCACCACTTGTATTGGTAACTCCGGGCCATTAGCTGACGAAATTTCGGCGGCGGTCAATGAGGGTGACCTGGCTGTTACAGCCGTCCTAAGCGGAAACCGCAACTTTGAGGGGCGAATAAATCCCGATGTCAAGATGAATTATTTGGCCTCTCCTCCATTGGTCATCGCTTATTCCTTGGCTGGAACCATGGATTTTGACTTCGAAACTGAATCACTCGGGTTAGATCAAGATGGGCGGGATGTGTTCTTGAAGGACATCTGGCCAACACCCGGCGAGGTGCAAGAAACAATTGATAGCTCAATCAATTCAGACATGTTTACCACTCAGTACGCGTCCGTGTTCGATGGAGACAGCAGATGGCAGTCGCTTCCAACGCCTGAGGGTGCACTATTTGATTGGGTCAGCGATTCCACGTACGTTAGGAAGCCCCCATACTTCGACGGGATGAGCCTTACGCCTTCGCCTGTTACCGATGTTCACGCGGCTAGGGCACTTGTCTTGCTTGGCGACTCGGTCACCACCGACCACATCTCGCCTGCCGGTTCCATTAAGGCCGATTCGCCCGCCGGTATCTATTTGATGGAAAAAGGCGTTGGACGAGTGGACTTTAATTCCTACGGTTCCCGTCGCGGTAATCACGAAGTTATGATTCGTGGAACCTTTGCCAACATCAGACTGCGCAATCAGCTGCTCGACGATGTTGAGGGTAGTTACACCCGAGATTTCACGACCGCCGAAGGGGCTCAGAGTTTCATATTTGACGCCGCTGAAAACTACCGTGCGGCCGGGACACCGCTTGTGGCAATTGCTGGCAAGGAGTACGGCTCCGGATCTTCCAGGGACTGGGCGGCGAAGGGGACAAGCCTTCTGGGCATCAAAGTAGTGGTTGCAGAAAGCTTTGAGCGTATCCACCGAAGTAACCTTATTGGTATGGGCGTTCTGCCCTTGCAGTTCCCAGTAGGACAGCACGCAACCAGTCTTGGCCTCGATGGAACTGAAGAGTTTGACTTCACTGGCATTGAAGAGCTAAACAATGGCAAGACACCCAAAACTGTTCACGTGGTGGCCAAGCCGACAGCCCACTCTGCTGAAGGTAAGCCAGTTATCGAATTTGATGCGGTTGTTCGCATCGATACTCCGGGCGAAGCCGACTACTTCCGCAATGGGGGAATTTTGCAGTATGTGCTTCGCTCTTTGGTCGCCTAGGAATACTTCAAGTTGGCAGATGTTGGGAATCGCATGAGTCTTTTAGGTGGAATCGAATCTCCGAGTGACCTGCGGGGTCTTTCATCATCGCAGTTGGTTGATTTGTGCCAGGAAATAAGGGAGCATCTAGTCGATTCAGTTTCAAAAACTGGTGGTCACTTGGGGCCTAACCTGGGCGTCGTTGAAATCACGGTCGCGCTTCATAGGATTTTTGACTCGCCAAAGGATTCGATAGTTTACGACACCGGTCATCAGAGTTATGTCCATAAGTTACTCACTGGCCGCAGGGACCTCTCTTCTCTTCGCCAAAAGGACGGCATCGCCGGCTACCCTCAGCGTTCTGAGAGCGAACATGACATCGTTGAGTCATCTCATGCTTCCTCCTCTCTGAGCTGGGCAGATGGCATCTCACGGGCTTATAAGGCAACTAACCAGCATGACAGGCATGTCGTCGCAGTAATTGGCGACGGTGCTCTGACCGGAGGCATGTCCTGGGAGGCACTGAATAACATAACCGACGACAATGACCGCAACTTGGTGATTGTTGTCAATGACAATGGTCGATCGTATGCACCGACCATGGGTGGTTTGGCCCACCGTCTCGAGTCGATTCGTGCTAACACTCTTTATCACGCCAGTTATTCGTTATCCAGAAAGATTTTTTACCGGCTCGGCCCATTGGGTAGGGCTGTGTTTGATTCGACTCGTGCCGGACTGCACTCCTTGTTTGGTCCCGGAAATTTCGGTGGAATCTTCCCAAACCTGGACATAAAGTATTTCGGCCCGGTAGACGGTCACGATCTGCTGGCTCTTGAAAAGACGCTCACCAGAGCCAAGGCGCACCAGGGACCTGCTGTTATCCACGCCATTACCCAAAAGGGCAAAGGCTACGATCCTGCTATCAAGGATGAGGCTGACCAGTTTCATGCGGTTGGCAAGATTAATCCTGAGACTGGGATGCCTATGCCGAGCAATGGTTCGACCCCATGGACCGAAGTCTTCGCAGATGAGATTCTGAATATCGCTAAGGCCGATTCAAGAGTCGTGGGGATCACTGGAGCGATGATGATTCCGGTTGGTTTGGATAAATTTGCCGGTCACTTTCCGGACCGCGTTTTTGACGTTGGAATTGCCGAGCAGCACGGGGTGGCCGCGGCGGCAGGAATGGCCTTCGGGGGACTCCACCCAGTGGTTGCAATATATTCGACTTTCATAAACCGTGCCTTTGATCAAGTTCTTATGGATGTCGCTCTTCACAAAGCCGGAGTGACTTTCGTGCTTGATAGGTCCGGCATCACGGGCCCGGACGGTGCCAGCCATCACGGCGTTTGGGACATTCCGCTTCTACAGATGGTCCCAGGAATCCACATATCGGCGCCGAGGGATAAAGAGCGGCTTCAAGAGGGCCTCAGAGAGGCAATCGCAATAGATGACGCCCCGAGCGTTATCCGTTTTCCAAAGGGCGCCGTTCCAAAGTCGATTGATGCCATTCTGCGCACAGCAAATGGCGTTGATGTTCTCAAGCAGGCCGCAAGTAAGGACGTGCTCATCGTTGGAGTGGGAAGCTTTGCCCAGGTAGCGATCGATGTGGCTGATCTCTTGGCAAGTCAGGGGATTGGTGCCACGGTTGTGGACCCACGATGGATCTTGCCCATAAACATCGACCTTGTCGAGATGGCTAAAGACCACCGGTTGGTAGTGACAATCGAGGATGGTCTAAAGACCGGGGGCTTTGGTTCTAGAGTCCGTCAGGAGCTAAGAGCGAACGAAGTAGATACTGCTCTCAGCGAGGTGGGGGTTCCGGCCGAGTTCTTGGAGCACGCTGAGCGTTCGGAGATTCTTGAGCGATTAGGGCTGACCGCCAAGTCGATAGCGAGAGATATTGTCGCGCAGGTGCTTGGGTCAAAGGTTCCGCACGCTAAGGCGTTTGAGGATGAGAATTCTCTGCCAGAGCTAACTCAAGACCCTCTTCAATAAGTTCAGTGACAATTTCAACCTGCCAAGGACGAGCTCCTAGTTTCTGAAGCTGCGCAGCTATTTCCCCTTCAGGCTCGAAACAAACTCTTCTCAAAAACTCAGGCGTCAAAAGATTCTCTACTGGAACGACCAGTTCGGTTGCTTTGGCGATCATGAGCTCTCTTACGAGCTTTAGCCTGACGTGTGCCTCTGGAAATCTTTTTTCCCAGCTCTTATGGTTCGGAAGTGCACCGGTGTGCTCTGGCGCTGGCAGGATCTCAAGATTCTTCGATCCTTCTATTGCTTCCCACCACACTGACAGCATCGACCTAGAGGCTCGACCCTGAAACAACTTGTTCTGGGACAGTTCGTGCTTGGACCGAGGCACCTTCTCGATCGCGGCCATTATTGAGCGGTCTGGAATCAGACGACCAGGAGCAAGGTCAGATTCAATTGCTATCTCGTTGCGGGCGAGCCATAGTGCAGCGGCAGCCTTAAGTTTCACTTGGTCTTTGACTCGGCTTAGGCCCGGGAGGTTCCTCCAAGGCTCTTGGGCAATTGGCTTGGGCTTGAAGTTTTGGAGGGCCGCAAATTCCTCTTTCGCCCACTGGCTCTTGGACTGGGATTCGAGACTCTTTTCAATTTCGGTCCAAAGATCGTGCAATACGTCTACGTCGAGCGCCGCATAATTTAGCAGCGAGGCTTGCAGGGGCCTTATTGACCAGTCTGAAGCCGAGTGTTCCTTCGCAAGCTCAAAATCGAGTAATTCTGTGACCATGGATCCGAGTCCAACTTTTTCATAGCCTGCCAATCGGGCGGCTAGTTCGGTGTCAATTATTGTTTCGCTTGCAAAGCCAAGTTCCGTCAGGCAAGGAATGTCCTGTGTCGCAGCGTGTAGTAGCCAACTACGGCTGTTTATTTCTTTGGCAACGAGCTCGTTCCATCCGGGCGAGGTGTCATCTAGGGCCACTGGGTCAATCAGGTAAATCGAGCCTGCAGCCAGACCGATCTGGACAAGGTATGCACGCTGGGAGTAACGAAAACCGCTAGCTCTTTCGGTGTCTACGGCAAGAGTTTCCGTGTTCCGCTTTAGAGCTTCTAGCATTTCCTCAAGTGATTCTTGATCAACGACTTGTACTACTGGACGTCTCGGGGTGTCTAAATTCAACTAATTCTCATAACTTTGCTGTCTTTCGGTGGCAGGCCTGAAATGAGCGCTAAAAGCTCTATCCATCCCATTAGGTGTGACGCTAAATCGAACGACGTCGGGGCCCAGCTGGCTCGAATTTCAAGCTCAGCGTGCTGTGGCTGCGCGATAAGCGCTCCGTGCCCTGTGGAGATAACTGTAGTCGTGGTTCCAGCCTCGTGGGCAAAGCCGGCCTTCTCGGCCGCTAGAGAGTCCTTCAGCCACTCCCATGGCAGCGCCGCCGTGTAGTCATCCTTTGCCATTTCAAGCTCAATGGGTGACTTCGCGTATCCGATAATTCTAAACTCAGAGTTCCAGCCCTCGGGGATCTCAGGGTTACGACAAAAAACTAAACGAGAAACCCCGTGATCAGAGGCGGTTTCGTGCACTATTTCAGCAGAAATGGCGATTGACTCGGGGGCAATTCCGGCAGGAGAGGGGATTTGAGTTAGTTCAATCTCAGCCCTAACGGACAAGCTCGGGAGTTCTCGGAGCATTGAGGCAAAGGGTTCTGAGATGTTTGTTAGGTCAAGTTCCACTCCATCAAGTTACAGAGGTATTTGCGGGGCTTCTACTTGACTCGCCCACTAACCTCAGTTACGTAGAGATTTTTGAATCTAAAAGTCGCCACTTTGAAAAGGCTCCACCTCGAAATAAAAGCCGCGGCACCCGATTCATGCTCGCTGCTGATAAACGCACGGACATCACTTCTTGATCGAAGGGTCTCTATCAGTGCAGTTGGACCAAACTCAATATGAATTGGTGTGGGGCTCGAGGTCATGAGTTGCTGCACAGACTCGGCCGGCGTTACCGCTGTTTCATGGCCGATTAGGCACACTTTGTCGACCTGAAGTTCCTTAGGAAGAGTTTCCGCGGTCGATCTAGTTAGAACGGCTAGGGAACTGGAAGATGGCAGTCGATAGTTCTCGGTACGAGCAGTCAGACCCGTGGTCAAAACCGTACCGGCTCTTTTTCTGAAAAACATCAAGAGCTCGAAGTCTGATTTGCCACCCAGCGATTTTGAGGTGCCGTCTTGCCCTACGTGGGATCCAGCCTCATCAACAACCATTGACGCCGTAATGGCGCTCTCACCAATCGAACTCAGAAAATTAGGCATCCTTCGCGACAAGCTCTGCTGTTTTGCGCTTGATCCTGGCGAGCATGCCACGCATGCCGCGAACTCGAAGCGGGGTGATGATGTGGTCTAGTCCAAGTTTCGTTGGGAAGTCATCCGATAACTCAAGTATTTCATCGGCAGAGTGCGAACTCAGAGCACTGAACAAAATGCTTGCGAAGCCCCTTGTGGTTGGAGACTCCCTGGGGGCTGAAAAGTGAAGTCTAATTTCCGCGGCGGTTCCGTCTACGGCAATAAACACCGGCGACTGGCACTCCTCTACTCGTTCGAGCAATTCCGGGTGGTCGCCATAGCGTGCATCTAATTCCGGCAAGGCCTCGCTGAATTCTAAAAGAAGCTGCAATCGGTCACTGCCCTCCAGGAATTGGAAGTCAGCAATTATGTCTTCGGAGGCACGCGTCAATCTGCCAGCCCAGGCTCAGAACCAGTGGCTATTGGGGCGCCGACTAGGTTGCCCCATTCGGTCCAGCTGCCATCGTAGTTTCGAACGCTTTCTACTCCGAGCAGATACTTCAGCACAAACCAGCTGTGTGAAGATCGCTCTCCAATTCGGCAATACGCGATGAAATCCGAACTGCGGTCGTAGCCCGTGTTTTCAAAGTAAAGCTTTTCAAGCTCGGCAACTGGTCGGAAGGTTTCATCTTCCTGAATTGACTTGGACCAGGGGATGGATGCGGCGGTTGGGATGTGGCCACCACGTGTCGCGCCCTCATTTGGGAAATCTGGCATGTGCATGCGCTCCCCGGAGTACTCCTCGGGGGAGCGGACATCCACCATTGGCTGGCCTATGTGCTGAAGAACTTCGTCTCTAAAGGCGCGAATCTCAGAATCGTGCCTCTCGACTGCCGGGTAGCCTTTGCTGGAAACTGTTGGCTTTTCCTTTGTTATATCTCCGCCGTCGGCGATCCACTTGTTTCTTCCGCCATCAAGAAGGAGCACGTTCTCGTGACCGAAAAGCTTGAATACCCAGAAGGCGTAGGTAGCCCACCAGTTTGAACGGTCGCCGTAGAGCACGACGGTGTCTTGTCTGCCGATGCCCTTGATGTTCATAAGTGCCGAAAACTCTTCGCTCTCGAGGTAGTCGCGTCGTAGCGGGTGATTCAGTTCTGTGTGCCAGTCAAGTTTGACGGCCCCCGGAATGTGGCCGGTCTCATACAAAAGAATGTCCTCGTCGGACTCAACAACTATTACGTTATCCAAGTTGTTCTTTAGCCACTCTGTAGTGACTAGTACATCGGGGTTCGCATATTCTGCGATTTTGCTCAGCTGGTCCATGGGTCTCCTCTTGATTATCTACACTTATGGTGACGAAGGGTACTTACATTGACAGAACAAGATTTGGTGAGACCAAATTCCTTGCTGACACGGCATCCCGAGGTTTCTAAGGCAGAGCTTATTAGACAGCTTAAGCCACCTCCAGAGTTTGACCATGCCAGGTTCGAGAGTTATCGGCCCGATAAGAACTACGAGAGCCAGTCAATTGCGCTTGGGTTGTGCAAGGAGTTTGTGCATGGACCAAGGAAGAAGCTTTTTTCAAAGACCGAAAAGTTTCCCGGCATCTATCTCGATGGCGGTTTTGGAGTGGGTAAAACTCACCTTCTCGCATCCATCTGGCATTCATACCCGGGGGTAAAGGCATACGGCAGTTTTCTTGAATACACCAGCTTGGTTGGTTACCTCGGGTTTGCACAGACAATTCTGGAGCTCAAAAAGTACGGCCTGATTTGCATTGACGAGTTTGAGCTCGATGACCCGGGGGACACCATGATTATGTCCAGGTTGCTAAAAGAGCTTGAGGCAAGTGGAACACGGTTTGCGGCTACTAGCAACACTCCTCCGAACGCTCTTGGCGACGGAAGATTTGCTGCCAGTGATTTCCAGCGAGAGATTAAAGGCCTTGGAGACAGGTTCCGGATTGTGTCTGTGGACGGTGAGGATTTCCGCCACCGTGACATAGACGCTGAGTCCGAAACCCTTGACGAAGTGACTCTTGGTGGCTGGCTCAAGCAACACAAAAATAGTTTCCGAGACGACTTCAGCGATCTCCTGGGTCACCTTGGAACCCTGCACCCAACAAAATATCGCGCTTTGGTGTCCGACGTTGGAGCGCTTGGAATCACCGACGTGTCAAAACTGGATGATCAGGTACATGCCCTGAGGCTCGTTGCCTTCATAGACAGAATGTACGAGTTTCAGGTGCCACTAAGAACCTCGGGCAGCACACCAATTACCGCGGTGTTTTCTAAGACGATGCTCTCCGGCGGTTACAGGAAAAAGTACTTGAGAACGATCTCTCGAATGGGAGCTCTCACGAGCCTTTCTTAGCCTTGGCTTTTTCTTCTCGGTGCTTGCGCATGTGATATCGCCCTCTGACTTGAGCCAGCCAGCCACCGAAGGCCATAGACACGACTGAACCTAGGATTACGGCCAGCGTCGCCTCCGCAACTATGTACTGAGTGTCGGCGAAGGCCAAGTTCGTCATTAGAAGTGAAACAGTAAAGCCAATGCCCGCTAGGCCGCTTATTGCCAAGAAATCAAGTGGTTCTAGGTCCAATCGGTCCGGCTTAGCTGCGATGCGGTTGGCCAAGATCGCCAATGCTGTGATTCCCAGAACTTTGCCGACTGGCAACGCTACCGCGATACCAACAAACACACTTGAGAACGCTCCGTCAAAAACAGGAAGCGCGATCGCCACTGCGAAGAAAGCATAGATGGGTAGTGACACAGTGTTTGTCCAAGGCTGGATTTTCGCAACGAGGGAGTGAGTTTTTTTGCTTGGGATTATGAGCCCCAGGACAACACCCGCAACTGTGGCGTGAACACCGGACTGGTAGACGGTGTACCAGAGCAGGATAAAAGTCAGAATTCTTACGTAGTTGATCGGCAGCTTTCCGTACTTCTCCATCAAAATGTGAAGAGCTGCAATCACCGCTGCTGCAACGAGCCAAAGCGCCTCAACATCGGAAGTAAAGAACACGGCAATTATTAAAATCGCCACTAGGTCATCGAAAATAGCTAACGCCAGTAGAAATACTCGAGCTGATTTCGGAAGTCCCCTTCCGAAAATCGCAAGGATTCCTAGTGCGAATGCAATGTCGGTGGCGGTCGGGATTGGCCAACCATTCAAGTAGTCGGTGCCCCAGTTGAAGGCGACGTAAATGAGGGCAGGAACGACGACGCCGCCAATACCGGCGAGCACTGGAACTAGAGCACTGGCAGGCTTAGACAGCACTCCACTCGAGAGCTCGTATTTCAGTTCTAGACCTGCCACCAAGAAAAAAGTAGCCAATAGTAGATCGCTCACCCAGTGCTCGACACTTAGGCTTAGGCCAATCGATTCGAATCCTACGTAGGCGTGTTTGAAGTCAAGGAACGCCGGTCCAAAGGGGCTGTTAGCTATTACTATGCCTATTATTGCCGCGCCCATGAGCAGCAGGGCGGCAGAACGATCGCTTTTCATGGCTCTCCATTTCGATTTACTTGGTTCAGAATACCCTGTGGGGTTCGGGTATTTTTCGTACCCCGACAAACTGGCAGATGTAACCAGACCGAAACATTAGGGGTGCCTGTTCGAAACCTTTTAGCGGAAAGCTATTCCATGTGCTCGGAGAATTCGATCGCTTTGAACCTATTTGGAGAGGTAAAACAAATGTTAGATACAGGAGAACTTAGCTGGGCGGTAACCGCGACAGCACTAGTACTACTCATGACCCCGGGTCTGGCCTTTTTCTACGGAGGATTGGTAAAGGCCAAGTCGGTAGTCAGCATGATGATGATGAGCTTCGGTTCAATTGCCCTAGTGGGTGTCCTGTGGGTCCTATACGGCTTCAGCATGTCCGCGGTTGAGAACCCAACAGACTTCGCTGGAAACCCATTCACAACTTTCGGTCTTGACGGCCTTGATAACGATGGCCTCATTGGCGCAGCGTTCGGTGCAACATTCGCAATTATCACCATTGCCCTAATCTCTGGTGCGATTGCTGATCGAGCAAAATTTGGCTCCTGGCTAATCTTTGCAGGACTATTCGCAACCTTCGGCTACTTCCCAGTTGCAGCTTGGGTTTGGGGTGGCGGATGGGTAATGGAGCTTGGAACCTACCTTGACATGCCTGGCGTCATCGATTACGCCGGCGGTACTGCGGTTCACATAAACGCTGGAGCTGCCGCTCTAGCACTTGCGATTGTTCTTGGTAAGCGCTTCGGTTTTGCTAAGGGAATCATGCAGCCGCACAACGTTCCTCTTGTTCTTCTTGGTGCAGGACTTCTATGGTTCGGATGGTTCGGATTCAACGTCGGCGCGGAATTCCTAAACGGTATGCAAAACGTTGGTCTAATCACCGTGAACACGCTTGGTGCAACCGCCGCAGCAATTCTCGGATGGCTTGTCATTGAAAAGATCAAAGAGGGTAAGGCAACTTCGATTGGCGCAGCTTCGGGTGCAGTTTCTGGTCTAGTTGCCATTACCCCGGCCTGTGCAAACGTGACTCCGGTCTTCGCGCTGTTGCTTGGTGTTCTTGCTGGTGTTCTTTCCGCTCTAGCTGTGGACCTCAAGTACAAGTTCGGTTATGACGACTCGCTTGACGTGGTCGGTATTCACTTGGTCTCCGGTTTGGTTGGAACTCTGTTCCTAGGATTCTTCGCCATCGACACCGGCTTGTTCACGGGTGGCGACATCGGACAGCTAGTCGTGCAGGCAATTGCAGCCTTTGGTGTGCTTGCTTACAGCTTCGTTCTCGCCCTGGTTATCGGCTTCTCTATCGAGAAGACAATTGGCTTTAGGGTCAAGAGCGAGGATGAGATTGCAGGCGTTGACTCCGTTGTTCACGGCGAGGCTGCTTACAGCTTCGGCCAGGACGCAGAGGTTAAGTAACGCAAATAGATTCATGCAAGCACAAAGGCGGGAGATCTTTCTCCCGCCTTTGTGCATTCATGGCAATCGTTTTTGTGGCATAGTTATCTAGTTCTTGAAAAAGAGCATGCGGATGTGGCGCAGTGGTAGCGCACAACCTTGCCAAGGTTGGGGTCGCGAGTTCGAATCTCGTCATCCGCTCTCAGAGGCTTTTAGCCTCTGTACTGGTGGAGTGGCCGAGAGGCGAGGCAGCGGCCTGCAAAGCCGCGTACACGGGTTCGAATCCCGTCTTCACCTCCAGCTTCAAAGCTGGGCGATTGGCGCAGTGGTAGCGCGCTTCCCTGACACGGAAGAGGTCGCTGGTTCGAACCCAGTATCGCCCACCC
>Ga0307998_1000434_pt1:2500-23928 | contig 23928 bp, 23 predicted proteins | sample Davwhametageno37_FD_203147 | JGI IMG/M metagenome (GOLD analysis project Ga0307998, IMG submission 203147) | Marine microbial communities from Davis Island wharf, Antarctic Ocean - #37 | ecosystem: Environmental > Aquatic > Marine > Unclassified | place: Antarctic Ocean: Davis Island... | reverse complement strand
CAACTTACCGCAGTATGTCATTCCAGTAATAAGATTCCACATTGCGTTGGTACCGTTGGTACCGTTGTACGGCAAAGGCATGAAACCATTTGCACATTGACCACACGCGTCGGACAAGCGTGCAAACGCGTCCACGGGATACGAAAACCGGTAAAACTCGGTGTCGCTACGTGCGTTTTCAACACAAGTATCAAAGGACGTATTTGTCGGAGTTAATATACCCGTAACAATAACAGGCGGAATCGCACTGAAAAACGGAAGCACTTCGTTGTCTTTGTCAGCGGTTGTATTACATTCCCCAAAAAATTGAAACCCACACGTCAACGTGCATTGCGTACTGTAACTCGTGCAGTTGCTGTCCGCTTTTAGAACAGGACGGTTAGACGTGGTATTTTGTGCAGCTTTACTTTTAAGGATTTGAACCGCGTCAAGTATGTTGAAGTTGGTACTGTTCCCACTTAAAAACGTAAACATCTTTGTGTTACCAGGGGGCGCAACAGTGTCATTAAGTTGATACGCGTTGTTTGATGTAATATTTGATATTTTTACATGCTGTAATGGTGAACCGTGCACAGTACCAACCATGCCAATAAACAAATTTGTTGTCGAGCCAGTCACATTATTGCCATCCACTACACCGGTGACATCTTTGGTCGGCCAGTTCGGGGGAAATACGCACGACATATTACCGCCCAAGTCTTGGCCCTGGTCAAACGACCGCAGCGCTACCGACGTCCCAAAATAGTTCAACTCTAGCACGACGCAAGGACCCTTAGGGCAAAACTCGTCATTGCACTTAGGGTCGGTACCTGGCATCATGCGACTTGGGCCAAGAGAAGCAATGTCTTCAAATCCGGGCAAAACCGTTGCGTCTTTAAACGCGGCGTAATTTTCATGCAAAACGATGTCGGTAACAAATGCCGAGGGATTTGCACCAGTCGTCAAACTCTCTAGCATCGACATGTCAGAAGAAATGCACCCAATGCTGTTTGCTATCTCATCGGCCGCGCCAGCAGTTTGATCAGCATCGGTTGGTACCGAGCACTCATAACCAGGCCATCCGTTATCTTTCATTGATGCGCGCGTAGGACCCAAAGCAACAATTCTGGTATTGTTTGAAAAATACACGTACGTGCCAAAATCGCCAACGCCTAACTGCAAAATAAGCGCCGCAACCAAGCCAATCATGGCAGGCTGCAGTGTACTGCAGAAGTGTGGCTTATACTGAACCGTTGATCAAATGTGCACTTTCGGCGATTTCCCTCGGTGGTACTATAAATGTACAGTCAGTGCAAATCGAAATCACAATTGCGACAGCATGCGGTAAAAGCGAAAGCGCGTGCGGGAATGTGTCAACGACTACCGGCAAAATGGAGAACAGCGCAACAGCAAGCAGCAGCAACGCCGTTCCGCACACCATGCGTGCAGGTTGTTCGTTTGCACGTGCAAAGAACGGAACTGCAGCTCGAAGTCCAATGGCCAGGGTTGTGCACGCAACATAAACAATAAACCCCGTTCGTGTTTCTTCTGACGACACGTACAGACCATTCCACAAATCGTACGCAGTACCCCCTGCAAGCAGTGGGACGGCAAACGTTAACATGGTATTGACAACATGCGTTGTGCGGCGTCGCGCAACGCACATGGCGAACACAAACTCGCGCACATGTACAACGGTTGCAGCCAGCGTGCACGCCGCAAGGGTGATAATGGGAACAAGTTCAAACGTTTCAAACGCTGTCGTGCTCATGCTGAACGACGTACTTTGCACAATCGCAAGGGTGTATATACAAAACACCGTTGTTTTACACGTTTAGCTTGAGTCTGCTCGCAACCGACAATTAGACGAACTATTGCCCCCATTTGGCAAGCGTGCAGACTACTCGCCGTAGCAACATAAACATATAAGCGAAAACGCGTCGACAGTTCACATTACAATGATCCAACTTATTTGGGTCGTCGTTGCCGCTGTTGCGCAAGCAGCAGGGGGGCAGCGTGCAGCCCGAAGTCACCCAGGTGCGATTTCATTCGATGGACGGGTGGAAGCAGGGGCAAGTAACATTTATGTTCGCAATCTTCCCGGCAATGTACTAGGGTACACTCTAGAATTGGCAGAAGGTGAACGTACTGATACGGTCGTGGTCCAGTATGCAGATTATGCTGCTACCACAATAACAGCAGCAACAACAACAACAACAACAACAACAACAACAACAACAACAACAACAACAACAACAACGAGTACAACGATAACAATGACGAAAACGGCAACGACGAAAACGACAACGACGAAAACAGCAACGACGAAAACAGAAACGAGCACACCGAGTACAACGAGTACAACGACAACGAATCCAACGAATCCAACGACGACAACAGCGACGACGAAAACAACGCGTACACCGAGTACAACGAGTACAACGACGACAACAACAACACCGAGTACACCGAGTACAACACCGACTATTCAACCTACATCATGCAACGGGGTGCCGGACAGTTCATGGTGCGCAACTAATCCTGTGATGTCCTCCGCCGCACGAGTAATGTTTTGCGACTCCATCACGGACAGTCAACGCCTTAATAATTGCCCAGCCGCGTGCAACTCCTGCGTCGAAACAACAACACCGAGTGGTGGTCGTAAACGTGAAAGAAGAGACGCAAACGCCGCTACTCTTTATTTCGACCCACCACTACAGAATTCGTATACTCCTGGAGCACATTTAACTTTTTCTCCACCAAAGCAGGTGCCACTCCCCGGAAAAGTGAACCCATCAGGCGATGGTTCAACCTACATATTTGCTGTACTTTTTCTTGTGGCGTTTGCAGTAATGCTTGGTTATTTCTGATACTGAGATGACGTAGTTGTATAAGTGAAACCGCGTCGACAGCAAACGTAACCGATGAAATTACTTGCTGGTCTCCTTGTTGCCGCCGCGGCATTTAAATGCGTTGTCGGCGATGGCACTCCACCAATTTCAATTACCACCACATTGAGTTTACCAGCGTCCGAGGGAAACAAGTATGTTTATGTTGAAGACACCGCCGGTATTGAAGCTGGTTATTACATGCACATTACTGGCACTAATAATTTAGCACAGAATATTCATGTTTCAACCGTGAACGATGGGTTTGAGGATCGTGTGGAGTTAGATGATGAGCTCGAATTGGAGCACGCGAAAGGAACTGAGGTCACATTTACGCCACCACCAACAGCACCGCCACCAACACCACCGCCGCCACCACCAACACCGCCACCACCAACACCGCCACCACCAACACCGCCGCCACCAACACCACCGCCACCACCAACACCGCCACCACCAACACCACCGCCACCACCAACGCCGCCGCCGCCAGCTGGTACAATCTTCGCCACATTGACGAGTCGAGCGTGGGCGATGAGCAATTCAGTTACGGTTGACGACATCACCGGCATTGAGGAGAATTTTTACATGTGGATTGGCGTTGCTCCGTCTGCAGAAAACCCTAATCGAGTTACCGCCATCAACAGTCCCATTGACCGATCAAGACGTGCAGACCCCGGAACCCCAGGAACGGTGATTTTAGAGAATGCGCTCGTGAATTACTACGCGGCCGGAAGTACTGTTTCGTTTACACAAACAGCACCACCAACTTCCACGACCACCCCCACCACCACCCCCACGACCACCCCCACCACCACCCCCACGACCACCCCCACCACAACCCCCACCACCACCCCCACCACCACCGCAATCCCCGATCCAATTCGGCCACGTCTAATAATTGTGAACCAACCATGCAGCCAGTTAAATAGTGTGGTAATAATACTTGCTTCACTAATTATTGTGGCGGGCAATATAATGTTTTGTTTGGAATATAAAAGATAAAATGAGTAAGTGCTAGAACCTTTTGACCGAGTTGATTATATACGCATAGCGGGACCTGAATAATAAGACCAACTCGAAATGGCGAAAACTCACGCCGGAAAACAATACGCATCGCTTGACACCAACCACCACAATCTCGGAGGGGTTGCCAGTCACCATGCAAGCAACCGGGTTGCAACATCAACAATTTGCATTGCAGGGTGTACAGTCGCGCTGGTTGTGTTATTGAGTGTTTGCTGCAGTCAGACCATCCAACGTAACACAAATGTCAGCGCGTACACCCGTGTGAACAACAATGTCTTGACTGCGCCGGATACGATTGTGTTTGTGGCATACGGACAGTCGAATGCCGACTGTTGTGGCGCCCCTGGATATACGGTAAAGCACCCCGCCAACGTGCTGCAGTATTTTGACGGCGACGTGTACCAAATGAAAGAGCCGATGCTTGGTGCATACTGCCGCGGTGGGTGCATGTGGTCGCGCGTTGGCGACATGCTCGTAGACGCACACCGCCTTCAACATGACAACAAAAGTATTAATATCGTTTTTGCGGCAACGGCATTGCCAGGGGCTGCTATCGAGGATCTGGTGCCGCTCTCGACGGCTGCGGGGCGGTATTTTGAAGTTGTAGCCAAACAACTGCCAACGGCCACCGTGTTGTTCCAGCAAGGCGAAACCGATGCAATCCGCCGTACACCCCCTGATGCTTACCGGGACATGTTGGCCACAATAGCAGCCGTTGCACCAAGCGGCCGTATTCGAGTGGGGGTGGGGACGCGTTGCGCTGATTCTCCCCCTTACCCGCCCATTGCACGAGTGCAGCGCGAGTACGGAAATGGCCCTGACCTCGACGTCCTCGGCGATGCATTCAGACGTCCCGACCGATGTCATTTCTCGACCCTTGGCCTCGCAAAAGCCGCAGAACTGTGGACCGCCGCGTTAGTTAATGTACACAATTTTTCAACACGTGTAATCATATATTCGGGAACCCATTAAAAGTATTTAAAAAAACCCTTAAAATCAGCTGGAGTGGAATCTGGAGTAGGTCAAAAAAACGTTGTGGTTTTGGCTACCAACTATTTTTATGCATTTATAAGTTTAACAAATTCAAACGCAGTGTGCGCCTTGTGCGATAACACTCCATCGTCCGCTTGGTAAACGGCCGCAAACACTTCCAGCAGTGTATGCCCAACAAGCAACGTGCGCAATTCTTTTACCGACATGTTAATTGCAGCGGCAACCATTAATGCCGACCCCATTATGTATGCACCAATGCGAGCAATGCGAACTGCGTGCGCGGCTTGCGTGCAATCAAATACGTTAAGATCATTTTCGACCAACGTTAACGCAGTTGCGTCGAGTGCTCGCAGCGCACTCAGCAATTCAACGCGACCGTAGTGTGCAATGCCATGCTTGGTTGCAGCAACCAACCGAGATATGGCAACCATGTCATCTGCCGAAAGGTCTGGGTCATCGTCGCCTGTGTCGTCGGTAAAACCTACCATTGTTGCTTCGCAAGATCGACCCCTTTTAAAATTATATGCTCTCGACGCGGCATCGTGCAACTCATCATGGCGATACTGTTCAATTGAGATGACGCAAGACAATAAAACGCCACGTGCCACAACCACCTTGTAACAACCTCTGTCACCGCAAGTCACGTATGAATTCAGGACCAGCGACTCTTTTAACGCCGGCGTAAACAGATCCATTCCGTCTGCAGGTAGATGTGTAACGCGCGCAAACCTTCCTTTAACAAACTGTGGAAACAACTTGGGAATGTCATCTTCACGTACTTCGCGCGTATGATGGAACGATGCTACCTCTACTGACGTTGTTCCAACACACCTTGCATGATGCACTTGAGCGCAATTAACGCACATCTGTTTTGTCCCCACGCACGATGTGCAGATAAACGGCAAGAACTCAATTTGATTAGGTTTCGAGCCGCACGCGCACCGCGTTCGTTGCGTGAGTGCATCAACTTGGAGGAATGTCTTCGCCGGGGTCTCGGCAGCTGGCGTTAGGTGCAACATTAGGTACTACACGCACAGGATGTAATGTGAACGTAAAATCTTTTAAGTTTTAAATAAATTACAATGTTGTGTGCACTCTATACTAATTATGGGTGCTGCCGCTACATGTTTATTTTTTTAGCGGCCAGTTTTGCTCACAACCCTTGCGGCCACCACGTTACTCGGAAGGCATGACCCACCGGTCGACGGAAGCAAACACATCTGTCAAATCGCTCATCCCACCTAACACGCACCCCAAAAACGATGCGCGCGCGGCTGTTGGCCGCAACGTCCGCACGCGCTCGACCTGCGGCAACGCATTCTCCACCATGTCCAGTTGCCGTGCCCGCTCGAGCGCGGTAAGTCCATACATTAAGAGCACAAACTTGTGGATGATTGGCGGCGGCGCATTGCATCCTGCCACGCGCCAGAAGTGCAGGTGTGTGTGGTCTACAGAGTGCAACTCAGTAAGCAACGTGTCGTTGGCCATGACTTGTGCCAGGGATGGAAAAACGGGTGTGCGGCAAGCCGCACACAGAATGGGCGCTGTGGGGTCCGCCATGCGGTGTTTAAGGGAGGTGATCATGCACGACGTGCACGCCACCGCTTTGCATGTGCTGCACATCGAGACAGGGTTAGATACAACCGTGTTGAGGCAATAGACGCAAGGTACAGCAGATGCTCGCGTCATCATGGTGCACTGAATGGGGAAAGTGAAGTTAAGCTAAACCTGCTTCAACATTATCACAACACGCACTCAAAGTGTACATTTTATCATGCCTGGTCGCGAGACAATAAAATTGTTTTTTGCTGCAACCGGCGTCGAACACCCTGTCGGATGGACATTTGCAAACCTCAAAGAGGCGTACATGTACGTGTGGACGCACTACACAATCTTGGCTCATACCGGTCGCCGGGCCGAGGGCGTAAACGTGCTGCACAAGTACATTCAATGGTGCAACAAGGCGGGAATGAAAAATCCTATGTAATCTGCACAAACATAAAATACAGCGCAGCCACCAGTCCAACCGACGGGACAACCGAACTGCCAGCAGAATCGCCGCCTGAATTTGGGGTTCCGTTCGACCCGCCCGACCCGCCCTTTTTTACGCATGTCCGAATTCGAGACATGTCTTTACTACCACCAGAAATTCGTGGCGTCGGATATGCGAAGCCAGCTTTAGCGGATTTCGTGCAATGGTCGTCAACATCCTGGCACGGTTGACCCGGGATTCCGTTACTGTAAATCAACGGTGAATCACACACATCGTTGACAGTGAATGCATTACCATCGGAAGTTTGTGCATCGGCGTTAATAATAATGTCTACGCATGTCTTGATATCGACTGGATCACGTCGGTTCCGGGTCGCTTCTGAATCCCCCATACCATTAGGATCAGGCGATGGTGCCAAGCACCAATTGCACATTAAGGCAGGCTTTTCGCCGTCCATGACAACACCTTCAATACCAGCAAAGTTCGGGCACGAATTTTGTGTATATGGTGAGTATGGATCATCATCTTGCACGGCCCGCACACAAATAACACCGGTGAGAAAAAGGATCGCACGCATTTTTGTATCGCGCGCACGATTCAACATATATGCTGTTCGCGCTACGACCCCCCCCCGCCGGTAAACCGATTTGCTGGCCGCCGGTCGCAACGGTACATGCTCGGCGAGTTTAATCGTCCAATGAATGCACACTGGCTTGCAATTGCACGAGGCAGTAAAGCCTCGTGCAACAAAACTTAATCAGGGTCTACTGTTGAGTTGTGTGTCACCGCGTGCATGGCATGGATCGACGCAAACGTTTGCTTGACCGACGTCATCCCAGGCAAAATCCATGTTTTATTTTGCAGCCCAACCCCTGGGTACACCACCGGCGTGCACCCGGTGCTCAGACTAATTGCACATCCTGGAAACTTAGAAGAGCTGGAGACCAATCCGTGGGATCGGAACGCTGGGTCGACAGTGTCGACAAACACACCCGTGCCAACAAGATTAGGAACCGTGATCCGATCGACGTACGCAGCGCCCGTTTCGTTGTCTTGCAGTATCTCTGCAAAATAAACGTACACTGACAGCAGCGCGTCTGCAGGACTGTGCTTGCCAGCACGGATGTGATTACCATCCTTGGTAAACGACAAGAATCGACCAGAGTCCGTATCCACGCGAAAGTTCATTGTTGCAGTATCATCATTGCTCAGCAGCCGGAGAATATTCGTCTCTCCGCGAGAAGACATGGACCGTCCCCAAAAGCGGGTACGCTGGGACCGCTCAGAGTCTGCAATCGTGGAAGCATGCATAACTGGACACGCGAACTTGTATTAGGATTTAAGTGTACATACAATAATACATGGGCCGTGCATGCGCACTCTTACCTGTATTTGTTAAATAAAAAGATTCGACAAACGCAAGAGGCGAAGACGCAAGCTTGTCCCGAAACTCATCGGTATACCGGAGAATATTCATCCCGATAACAATTGTGAAACAATGCTAACATGCCAAACAACGACCGCATCTGCACAGTCACTGCGGTTGGGGAACTACACAACACGAATCCACGCAAACACAACGGCGTATACGAGAACGGCCGCAATCAACGAACACATAAGCATGTACGACGGAAGAATACCTGGCACACCAGAGATTGTGTGCACAATTGCAACGTGGTCAAGTGGCCAGTCCGACGAGGGTGTTGAGGTGCACTCTACAAGCGCGCGCGCCGTTCCGCGACTGTGTGACGGCGCAACAATTATCATGCTCGGTTTGTCACGGTTCATGCCAACCTTCGACAATTGCTCCGTGCCCGCAATGTTTCTTGTGGTATTGAAGGCCGTTAGCCGCAGTGCTGGAGAACATACAGAACCCGCATTAAACAACACGTGGCCGTTAACCCGAGCACGGTCCGCGGCCGTATTGCCGGCAGCTACCGTCTGAAGATTGAAATCACCAACAACACGGCAATTGAGTGCCGGAATGTCGGGCAACGTATTTTTGGCACCCATAAGTGCCTGCAACGACCGCAACAGCAATGCGGCGTAGTCTGCACAAAATGCAGGAAACCCGCCTTCATAGCCTGCGAGAGGGACGAACTTTATGTGAACAGCAACCATGGCAACGTTCATCGACGGAACAACGACAGCAACAAACCGATCGCCCTTTGTCAGTGTGCAGGCACTTTTTATTGCCGCTTCATCGTACACGTCATCCGATTCCGCGATCGAAGCGACACCGTCGCTGATGTCGATTGCATCGATAAACAAAACGTCTTCATTTGTCCCGATCGCAATCTTGTTGTTGACGTCGAAATCATCGGCGGCATAGTGCACATCTATGCCATCAAACGTCGACATCCCGTGCGGACATTCGATCATTGCAACGATCGAATCTTCCGGCAAAAGACGACCAATGTTAACAGGTTGACCCGACATGGCAACAAGTTTATCGTATTCATGCGGACGTAAACTGAACGCAATGTTTGCACGCAGATGCAAACGGAGCTTGTTTTCAGACGACCCGTCGAACCGTCCCGCCATACTCTGGTGAATTCGGTTTGCCAATGTTTTCGCGTCGGACACATCCCGCGTAGCATTCATGAGATCGTTTGCCGCCACGCTTCCCGCGTGAACACCAACGTGCAATCCCTCTGCACCGTCTCCTCGTTTTACGTCCACAATTGGGACACGCATGTTCGTATTCACGCCAAACAACTCAAGCACGTGCATTTCAACGGATGTGCACGTATTATCATCGTCGAATCGAGCCAGCAAGCTGTTTACGCTATTTGCAGATGCATGTTGCCATTCGCACGCCATGCGCGCTGTCCATTCATGTTTTTTCACATTTCCCATTTGCAACAATACAATGTTAGGGGTGTGCTTATGTCCAGGTGCATGGCTCATGGCACAAGAGGTGATTGTGAACCAATAAATTTGCAAAACCATTCACACAGTGCACTAGTCATCCGATTGCGTCGCCCCCGTCGCACTACGCACAACAAAACAGTACGAGTATCGCCACGAAAATGAATGCTACAAGCAACATTAAGGTAACATCCGTCTGGCTGCTTGATTGGTTCGCAGCTGTTGAAATTGGAACGTGTTCGTTAATGTTTCCGCTGCGCATTGCCGCCCTACTCACATCTTTTGGAACAACAATCAAAACATCCGAACTACTTAAGCTGCTTTCGATTCCATCTTTCAGAGTTAAAGTGTATTCCATTTCTTCACCTGGCGTAATACCTATCACTTCAACATGCTGGTAAGTTGGGTAAGGAAGCTGTAAGATTGTCCCAATTTCGATTTGAGGATAATGTGAATCAGGGTTCTGGATGTAAACACTGTAAACAAGAATATCTGTAGCCCCGTGCGATGCAACCCCTTTGACTGGGACATACTCCGTGAGCTCATTGACTGGAGCAGTCCCAGAACCTGCAACCCGGAAACCCTTATCATCATCGTTGTACCTCCTTTCGTGTAGACTGGGGCTGCGTTTGACGCGTGGCGAAGGCGAGTCTGTGAATGGGCCAAGGAAGATCCGGGGTCCGCTGTCCAAAACAGCGTGGACTGTGCCCGCGGGAAATGCAACGATGCTGCCCTTCTTGATAGCGACCGATTCGTTGGTATCAGGAAAGTGCAGCGTGCCGTTTGCGTCCGTCAGGTACACCAGTGTGGTGGCGTCGAAAGCGATGCCATCGGGGGGCAGATCTACGTGCGGCTTTCGTGTGCTGCGGGTTTCTACTTTGGCTGGGACTGTCCAGATGCCGAATTCCGATTCAGCGGCAAAGAGGTCCGCCGCCTTCGTGCCAAGGATGCCCAATTCGACGAGTTCTCGAACATCTTCCTTTTCTAGCTGCAAGGTGGTTGCGGCGGGCCCGTTGACTGCTTTACCGTAAGTAGCTTCTGTGACTTGCGCAGCCAACTTGTCGCACATGAATGCGGAGAGGGCGTTTGGTACGTGCACCACCGACGAAATCGTTTCGGGCATTAGATTCCGCCGTTGGCGGCAGGACGCCGCATGGTTGTTTGGTGAAAATATTTTATCTCCCGTAAGTGTAGCCCTATTTACATTTTGTGTCTCTGTAAAAGCACGCCTTATCATATGCGCCTGTACGTGAGGTGTTGCGAGAACAACACCGACGATCGCTGTGGTGAATATTTTGGTCAACGTCATTGCTGCCGGGTGGGATAATACAGTGTCGGTCTCTCACCGTGCACCGTGCACCTTTATACTGATCCGGTACAACAAAACAGTACGAGTATCGCCACGACACTGAATGCTACAAGCAACATTAAGGTACCATCCGTCTGGCTGCTTGGTTGGTTCGCAGCTGTTGAAATTGGAACGTGTTCGTTAATGTTTCCTATGTTGGCCCCTATTTCCCCCGACTTATCCAAGGTGTCAGTCACCTCATTGCAATCGTATTTTACTGTCAGGTAAAAATCGGTGGTGGTGGTAGGGACGATCCAACCCCCATCGGGAGTATCTGTGTGACGCCAACACCCTTCAAAGTGTTCCTCGGTGTACTCCATTTGGTCAGCCTTTCTTCCTTCATTAACTTTAGCAAGGTATTCCTCGCAAGAAGCATACGCACCATAAAACTCAATCTCGTTAACGTCGTCGTTATTAAACGCTCCAGCTTCTTCTAACCCTTCGGTAAACGGTAAACATGTAATTTGATCCTCGCCTGGGGGAAGAAAACGGGGAGTTAAAAATAAACGGTTGTTACACAGCTTAACTTTTTTTGTGGCAATATGCTCTAAGGGCCTACCGTACGCTGAGAACATCCCCGGAAGTAGCTACGTGTGTAGCCCCACTTACAACTATCGTCCCTGTAAAAGCACGCCTCAAAAAACGCGCTTGTAGGTGTTGCGAGAACAACACCGACGATCGCAGTGGTGAATAATTTGGTCAACGTCATTGCTGCCGGGTGGGATAATACAGTGTCGTGCTCTCACCGTGCACCGTGCACCTTTATACGGATCATGTACAACGGACAAAATGCACACGCTTGTTTAGTTCCGCAGTCAAAACAAGGACGGTAATGTGGTTTGGCTGGCGGGGGTTGGTTGGAGGGGGGTGGCTAAGTTATTTGAATTGAGGACTTCGCAAAACACGTTGTAGTAACGTGTTTTGCAATCAGTGTTTGACAAAATCAGAATGCGTCATCGTTGACACAGTGACCCAGTGACACGAAAGTGGTTCACCATTACTTGTTTATTTATACAAGTATCATAATATGTTGTGTGTATATACATGTATAAAAGAGGCTCTGCGTGCCTGCCTGATTGCTGAAACAAGCCCATTCAGGTTAATTTGCACGCTGAGCAAACTTAGGGTCAGGGTTTCCCGTTGGGGGTTCATCCCACCCAACACTGCATGTCCCGCGGACGCAATCAGTGTATACTATCTTGATTTAGAATACCAATGTTTCAAGATTAATCCATTCACAATTCTACATCGTACACAGCAGTTGTCATGCCACAATCGCATGCCGAAATCGAGAAAATGAACGGTCGGATTGCAGCCGCTACTGGGCTTGCAGATCTTGTCATTGCAGGGGCAGCTAAGCGCAGAGAAACGCTGGCGATTGTTACGCACGAATTTTTGCCTGGTGTAGCGTCGCACGCTGTTGTTGTGAAACGAGATGGCGTGGTTGTCACGGTGTTGGAAGGTCGGAAAGACGCTCCAATGGTCACGTTGAACACACCGCTTTGTACGATTAGTGCCGCGTACAGCGTATCGCCTGCAAACCTGGGAAAGTACCCACCGGATGCCGATCGCGGAGAGCCTCAAGCTGCGCTGTACGTAGGTCCCGCAGGGGACCCTGTCGCATGGACAAGAGACATGGCTGTTCTCGACACCGGGCTTGTGAAAGAGTTTGCGGGTGCATTGGCACGGGACGGCACTTGCATCCCAAAAGATGTTGCTACAAACGGTACGATCAAGAAGAAGGTTAAATCGCTAACCAAGGAAGAATTTCAGGTGTGGGTGGAGGACCAACTCACGGGTCACGGGTCGCCACACATGGCGCACGCAGCGAAGCGAATTGCGGACTGGAACGACAAGGATATTCCGTTTCAGTTTAAGAAAAAACTGTTTCCGCGGGCAGAAACAAACATCGATACCGATTTCGACGCCTTGGTCGGCACGTCCGAACGGTTTGAAATGATTCGAAGCAGTGTTAACGATCCGTGCGGGTACGCGCCGGTTCCGATTTATGTGGGCGGGAAACTGGTTGGTCCGGACGAGTACGAGTCGGTGTCATCGCGGCTTGCGGGCTCCGTGGTGTATCTTTCATTGTGGTGCAAACTGTTTACAAACACGAAGAACAAGGTGGTCTCGTTGAAAGTGGGACTCTCCAAGATTGTGGTCTCATCGCTGGGTGCGACCGGTGTTCGGACGGACAGTGTAGTCGACGTTTCTGCTGATACTGCGAGCGTGGTCGACTCTGTACTTGACGTCGTTGCCGACTCCGATCCTAAGCGGCGGCGGACCGGTCCGTAGACAGTCGCGGACTGGATAAACACCCTGCATTTGTCTGTTGGTTGTGACACTCGTACTCGTGATAAGCGTCCTGTCAGTTTACTTTACTTTTTTTGATTTAAATCGGTAGGGCAAAGCAATTGCGGAGTACAAGGACCTAAAACCATAAACACTAAATAATCCGTTCAAATGTTTAGGAAACTTTAGTAACACGGGTTTTAATACCGGCGCCGTTTTTGCTGCCGTGGCCGGAATGATGATTGCATGAAATATATTGAAAAAGTGTTACGTTATTTTAACACAACACCCTCTAACATGTTTAGTGAACTGGTTGATTCAATTGAACGCATGGCACAGCCAATACAAGATTTTCTGTCTGCAGACAATCGGGTGCGCAAGCTCGTTGTTGCTACGGCCGTACGTGCTGGTACAATTTCGGCCATGGAGTTGGAAAAGTTAATTGTGTACAACATTGTGGCGCCGTCCGCCGACTTGTGCGCGGTAGCTATTTTAGCAGATCGACCAGACTTGAGCGGCGCTGTCATGTTGCACTTGAAGCATGGATGGGATTTGGTGCCGACACTGTTCGAGTTGTCACGCATTTTTGACGCATCAACGGTGCGTAATGCCCGTTTGTTTGTAGAAGTGTGTCGCCGGCTGGAACAGCACGGTGCTGGCGTGCGAATGCACGGTGCGATGCATTGTTCTAGCGCCGCCGAACTGCGGTCTGTGCGATGGCGCACGCGTGGGCAAGTTCAACTTAGCACCGACGACATTACAAAACATGCTTGGAGCAACCCTAAGTTCCGACCTGAAGGGGCACAGTGCGTCGTAGAGCCATCGACGGAGGAAGCAGCCTATGCCGTTGGCAAATTCCGCAGTGTGATGATCGCACGTGCCGACCACAAAATTCAACAACTTTTGAGCGCGAACGGGAGACCAATTGATCCGGCGCTTACATGTGCAAAAGATTGGACGGCATTTGTTGCGCTTCGACGCACTTCTCGTCCTGATCATACACGATTTTTTACAAGTGTAGAGGCACAGGCTATGCAAGGGCGCAGATCTGCCGCAGTTGCGGCGGGCATGTTCGAGGTGTACCTTAACCAGTATCCAGGGAGCTACACGCCGGCGGTGGTTGTCGCTGGGCATCCAGGTACAGTGGAGTGGTCGCGGTGTCGATTGACTACTGCTACGTTCCGCGCGTCCATGGTAGAATGGGGCGGAGTATTGCACGTTGCATACAACGCGCTGCGGTGCTTCCGCATCGACTGGTTTGTGTGCGCAATCAGAATGTTGGCGCGCGCGCCTAATGCCGAGGCCGACGGCAAACGCATCGGGCTTGCGGTATCGTTGCTGCTGGCAGAATCTGCATCGGCGTTTATGCGTGTCGTTGTTGGGCTGCTTGTTGTTATCGGGCACGGTGTGGACGTGATTGATATTGCCGCGCGAACAAGTCCCGTGAGCATGGCTAACATGGTGTACGTACGTGGACGCCAAAGAACAAGCGAAGTTATTGCCGCAATTGCGTATTCTGACGCAGCTTCTATTCCAGTCTTATACGGCCTTGTGCGAGACGGCGTTGTTGATCAGTATGGTCTGGTTCCTGATGTGTTTCGGACGAATGCGTACGGTCGTCCCATTGGTTTGCACCCGCAGGCAGCTTTGATGGTAACCCGTCTGCGTCTTCCCGTTGTACATAGCCTGCAACGGCTACGGTTGATCGCGGCCGGTGCTTCGATGATAAAGCGTGATTTTCCGGCAGAACTTGTCTCGATTATCCTGTCGTTTGTCGTTCCGCTACCTTCTCCGTCTGTGGAGATGTATGTTGCAGACATGCCGTTAACCTTTATTCGAACTGTTGTTTTTTAACCAAGATTTAACTTTTACATGTAAACATTTGAATGTCGTAAAATGACAACGTCCACCACGTCTCGCGTCATATATGGATCGTCGGCATACACCGTGTCGATGTCTGCGTACGCTAGCATTGAATTCGTTGGTACTGTTTGGTGGGTTGGCGGTACTTTACTCCAACATGTGCCCATTGCACTCCGTAATAACACGCGACGGCAACCGACATTTATGTGATACACATATACACCAATAGTTAAACTACAGGCGGTGTTGGGCAAAAGAAGCGTCGTATTGATCGTAACACGTGGTCAAATGCCAGCATCATCCGACCGAATAATTCTCATGCCCTTATGCACACAAGCCGCGAGCCTTGTTTTTCCTCTGAAACATTAACGGAGTTATCCTGTTCAAATCGCGCTGTTTTAGAGCAACAGAGCTTGTTTCGGCAATCAGGCAGGCACGCAGAGCCTCTTTTATACATGTATATACACACTACATATTATGATACTTGTATAAATAAACAAGTAATGGTGAACCACTTCCGTGTCACTGTGTTGACGATGACGCACAATGGTTTTGTCAACTGACTTTGCGCAGGTCTGCAAAACATGTTATTTTAACGTGTGTTGGAAATGGGACCACCCTCGGGTGTCTATTTCTTAAAAATCCGCGGTATTAACCGCAACAGTCTACGTACTGTGTCACACCCCGGCAGACCATTAATACAATAACTGCAAGGTTCATACGCAAGTCTCTGTGTACTGAAGAGAGAAAAACATGCTTTGCCGCCAACAAGCCAAGTGACTGTCAATTGTATGTACGTCACACACCCAGGCAATTCACCCCTCATACTTACGCGTGCTGTCAGCATGAGCGACCCGTCAATCGTCGAGATTGTAGAAGCAGCCGTACTGTTTACTGGGGCGCAATTGCGGGATCATTCAGAGGCAGTTTTTCAGGCTGGTTTGCAAATCGAGTTGCAAGGGCGGGGGGCCAACGTGCAAACCGAAGTGCCAACTCCAGTTCTGTTTGAATTGTCATGGAGTGGGTCTCTCGTCACCGTTGGCCACGTTCGGCTTGACTGCATTGTGATTGTTAATCAAGCAGTGGTCGTGTTAGAGGTCAAGCGGACGGCGGGAAAACATGGTTCGCAGCTTCAGAAATATCTTAATTGCATCAATCCCGCATGGGGACTGGCTCTCGTGACGCCAGATGGAACGGAATGGATTCGAAATCCGGGTACTGTGTAGGCGCGTTCTAATTCACCCCGGCAATTGATGGTTAACTGACCGCGAAACCGTGAAAATGCTGTCGCGCGCGGTGGACATTATGAAGTTAGTGCGGCCGCGACCTTTTTATAATAAAACGTACGAAATCTCTAGATACGGTTGACCTCGTTAGACATTCAGATCAGGTTGCGTGCACATATAAAATGATTTGGCAAACGCATTAACGCGGAGTGAATATGTCGCAGACAATGTAAACCAGGCTCCAGACACCAGGATCGCAACATACAGAGAGCAGGAGAGTGATGTGGTGCATGATAAGACGGCTGTTAATTTAGAAGAGTCCACAACGTTCTGAATGCGTCGGCAGTTTGCACATCCGAAAGCATTGGGAAATACATAAGGTGTGCAAAGTGCACATTCCTGTTGCACGTTAATTTAACATGTTTATATACGAACCCGCGGTTTCGTATGCCCCGCGTGCTTGTCTGGCCGCTTCAGCGATTATCGCCCATCTCACAGAGTATATGCCGGCTGCACGTGCAAACATCGCGCCATGTCGGGTCATGCGATAAACTGTGCATTCGACCACGTGCGGCAGGATGCTACCGCGCACCTTTTCAACCGCCGTGTATTCCCAGACCTGTCTGCGGTATACATTATTGCGTGGAAACACTCAAAACTGGGTCGCACAAGCGCCACAATCGTAAATAATGTATGCAAACAGCCTGTGAAATGGGTCAAGGTTTTAGATATAATTCCAAACAACACACAAGTAGAGTTTGTTACGGCGGGTGGGCCGGCAAAATACGACACATCCAAATTTCCTGCAGATTACAAGCCGTTCGAAACCTTTGACGACAGTATTACAGGATATTTGCCGGCAGAAAGCCCAATAATTCCTGATTCCGACTGGCTTATGGCGCACCAAATCGTCGTTACCCAACGCAGCGTGTGTCTGATGACTGCGTGGCCAGCTCGTGCCGTTGTGTTTGAGCTGAACAACGACAAGCTTTCTATGGGTTAGGAAATGTATTCTTTTCAAACCACACACCGCACATAAGCATAAACCCTAAGAGTTACATCACAACTGTACCATGACTGACATGTATAACGTGACGCGCAAGATGTTGCACAATGCTGCAACCCGTCCAGGGACCACGTTTGGGCGCGTATCACCAACTGTGCACGAGCTGCAAACCGAGTTAGACGCCACAAAAACACAGTTATTTTGCACGGTTCAAGCGAACGCAACGATGAGCTGCGAACGAGACTTTCTGTTGGTAGAACTTTGCAGACTAGATGCTGAACTTAAGGCCGTGCGCGTCAAACTTGCAAATGATGCTGCGTCCATTTGTCTTGCGCAGTGCGAATTGTGCAAATTACTATTTTTTAAATAAACAACGTACCTTTAAGTGTGCAGACGGAGAAAGCAAAAGTCTTTAACGGCATCTTTCGTTTAAAAAAGGTAAAAGAGAAATGTTTAATAGATTGAAGGGCGCTAACAGGTTTCCTATGCGCCGTTCTCAAATAGTGTGCTAGAAGATGGTACCGCGAGTGTGGTGTGCGAGAGGCACAACACACGCTCCTGGCATGCAATCGCCAACAGCGCCCACCGTCGCAATCAGCGTCGCGGCCGCCGTTGGCGCGGCTGCGGGAACGGCGGCTTGGGCAATCATCTTGTCTACGACGCAGAGGGAAACGGCCCTCGCCGCAGTCGCCATCGCAGGCGCAGTGGCAACACTAATTTTGGCAACGGGCGCCCCTGGAGTGGATGTAGACGTCCAAAAGGCCGCTGTGCTAGCAGCGGTGTTCTGCGGCTACCAAACGTGCCTGTACGTTGCGGCGCACGCAATGGGACCCATGGCACAGGCAGTGGTCAACTGCAACGTCGTCTTTATCTTTGCCGCAACGCAACCTGCCATCAGTGCACGCACGGCAGTCACAGCGGCCGGTTGCGCTGCGTATTTTGCACTTGCAGTCGTGATTGCGGTACGCACAATGTAGTGCGCTTTCCCGTTTTCACCCATCGGCAGCGGTCAGCTGTAACAACGTCTTTATCTTTGCCGCTACGCAACCTGCCATCAGTGCACGCACAGCAGTCACAGCGGCCGTTTGCGCAGCGTACGTCGCATTTGCCGTCGCTTTCCCATGTCCAAATGTTCTCCGGTCGCGTCGGCTTACCTTGGCGGTACCATAAAAGGTACTTGGCGTCAGCAATGAGCCACACTTCAACCCAATATACAGCATCGCGACCGTGCGTCACTTTATCAAACACTACAGGCGCCTGCATACTGCTGGATTTAAACGTGCCAAAGAACGTCCACGGTATCAGCGGGACAGCGGTGCCGCTAACGTTTAAACAAAATTGCTCGTCAGCAGAATATTTAGCAGTGCCCGAAAACGACCACTCATCAAAGGCAGACGTAATGTGCCGTCGGGATTTACGCCCATCTAACTCGTGGTGGTGCGGATCAATCCAGGTGCCGCAAAGATCAGGAAGGAGAAGTCGGCGGAGCCAAATGCCCCCGCCACCGTGGTCACCGCTGCGTGTAACATAACGCCGCGGCAACGACGAATTACCCAGAATCCACTCGCAAAACGATTGGTTAGACTCAGCGTACCAAAACTTAACAGCGTACGCGTCGGCATCCGACGTGTATGCATCATCTTGCTCGTGCGAAACGCACTCGTCTCCAGTAAAACGGGCAAACGGTCGCGAAAAACTTGAATCTGACCAAGAGGAAACGCACTGTCCAGTCTGAACGGAACGAACTCTGACATCAACTGAAGTGGAAGTGAGCGGGACGTCGGAGTGGCCGCACAGCGCCAAAAAGTCAAGCTGGGTCCGAAACACAACCGATGCACAGCAATACAACTCCTTTGGAAGTTGTGCGGAAATGGCAGAACTCATTGTCGTGTGCACGATTGTACCAATGGAAATCCCAGTCTACTTATAACTCGCAAACATAAACAGGCTCGTACATATTTGTATTCTTATTTGTGTGTTCATCTTCCTCCTCTCCATCATCTTCACCAACTATAGTGTAAATTTATACTTTTTTAATTTGGAAACAAAAATTTAAATGGCGGCCTCGGCGCACGTAACTGCGTCTATAACTGACATTCGACTGCCGTCTTGCAACTGAAACGGTTCGCATTCCTCGATGGCCGCGTCGACTGCCGCGTGTGTGCTGTAACCCGCCGACGGCATCCACGCTTTGACAGCTATTCGGAACGTGCTCCATTCAAGGCATGTCCCCAACACATCGTCGGACACGTTCGCGGTCGTCAAAACATGCACAATGCCTACCGCCACATACACCGGCATGCGCGCGCGCAAGTCGTTTTCGGTTCCGGTCAACATGCGAGCGAGCGCGTTCCACTGTTGGCATGCTACAATGGCCATGCTGCAAAATATATTTTTGTTTTGTGAGCTGGTACACGAAATTCTACTGTGTTATTGTGTTTTGTTTAATTGAAACCCTCTAAATGGCTATTTACAATGGCGGTACACTGGGGCTGCGATGGCTGCAGCAACAACAAGCATGGTGGCAACGTGCCGCATGGATTCGTTAAGCGTGTGTTTACGGGTGTCTTTATAACCATCGGCAGTGCATCACGTTCACGACGACGCGGGAGGCAACGTCGTCAGTTGCTGCTATGTTGCTTCGCAGCTGTGTGGTTTGCGTCCAACCTCATCGGGGACGGCGGTCGAGTTACCACTGCGGTGCGCCCCTTTGCAGGTGCGCTTACCCGATTTGCAGAGTACAGTTGGATCCAAATATCAAGCGGTTCAATTTCCGGCATTGCTGTACCAACTACTGTCCAGGTTGCAAAGTATAGTTTATACTAACAACCGGTGCACGCACAAAAAGCGCTACGTTGGGCTTTATCATATATGGGATTTACAAATAAAAAGGAACACAATGTCGGCAGTATCGCAACATGTGTTTGTCTCCGAGTCTACAACGCACGCCGCGGCAACTTCTGCCGTTGTTGCGTATATGCACCGCGTAAATGTTGCGTACGCCGTACAAAAACGAGAATGCACCGAAATGACGGACGAAGAAATTGGGGCAAACGTAGCACTAACCGAGCGCAACTACGGTGCGTACGTTTTCACAAGCACGGGCCACGACGGAACTGTTATTACGGGATCGAAAAAGAGGGGACGCGAATGCCGGTATTATGCAGTGGTGTATGCCCCGGGACCTGTCCCGCCAGATCCCCCAGCATAAACTTGTATGGGGCCTGTCGCATAGTTCCTGGCAGTCCACTTATTATCAACGGCATTGCCGAGTGGACATCTTCGACCGTAAAAATAGAGCGCGCGTTTTGCCGAGCGCGAAAATGTGGCCGCTGCGGCAGTGATGTCTGCGCTGCACACGAGGCAAGGATTGACAATCCCACTGCATCATGACTTGTAATGTGCGCACCAGGCGGCACTTCTCTTCGTACTGCCTGTTGGGCCGCTGTAATGTGGGCGAGCACTCGCGTCTTTAAGTATTCAGCTGCTGCCTGAAGTAACATTGCCGTTAATGGTCCCAAACTGCACGGTTTTTTAGTTACATTTGCACTGACTCGGTTGGGTTGGATTGGAAACAATAACGCAAGCGGAACGTACGGTACAGTCGCAATACCATCGACCGGGCGAGTTTGGATGCAAATTGCTTTGACGCGATCGTTATGTCGCTGAGCCCGAGTGGAGACCACCGCCAGATTGTCGTGCATGCCGCGTCTACGTTTACCGTCGGCAACGTTGTCCTTTCCACTTCCTCCTTCGGGCGGGTCAAAAGTGCGCCGCACGGGGGACAGCGGCGAGGCAGCTGGTATCGGCTCTCCAGCACGTCGTTTTCTACCACTCATTTTGTTGTTGTTGCAAGTGCCGGCGGGACTGCATACGTTGGGTGTGTTCCTAACGTGGGCTGCGTTTTGCTCGAGGTTCAAGACCAGCTTGGCACGTGCGT
>Ga0307998_1000433_pt1 | contig 23937 bp, 19 predicted proteins | sample Davwhametageno37_FD_203147 | JGI IMG/M metagenome (GOLD analysis project Ga0307998, IMG submission 203147) | Marine microbial communities from Davis Island wharf, Antarctic Ocean - #37 | ecosystem: Environmental > Aquatic > Marine > Unclassified | place: Antarctic Ocean: Davis Island wharf... | reverse complement strand
CGCAATCTGCACAACATTTTCTATGTTTAGTGGTGCGCTTAACAAAGCCTTTACTTGCTCAGCGCTTTTTTGCTTAACTTCATTAGAGTTTGCCCACACGGGGGTTTGTTTGATATAGCGCTGTGTGGTTTTTTGTACTTCATTAAAACCACCATCTTCGCTAAATGTCGCGCAACCTGCTAGCCCCAATAGGCAGAGCAAATACAATAATGCTTTATGGTAATACGCAACGTGACGTTGCAATGGGTAAAACATGATAAACCTCCAATATAATTAAACAAACTACGGACGAATTCGTCCTATGTGTTTAACTGAATATCGGTGGTCGAAAGGCAGGTGTATCGTTGATGGATTTAAAAACAACATCAGTGGATAGCGGCGCTGTCGATGTTAATGCTGTTATCGCCAATCCAAGCGCCGTATCAAAACTGGCCATTGAAGTCGCCATCATACAAAAACCACAAGCAATACATTGATGTATTTTTTCACTTTTCTGGTTGCCAATATTATCGTGGCAAGACGCCGAATCGGCTTGCTGCGTCTGTTGACCCTGCAACGTCATTTGCAAGCTCATTGCACCCGCCGTCACCATAAACACGGGTAACCAAGCCATCAATAAAATGCAAATCAACTTCTTCATAAACAATAGGATAATCTGCCACCCACTTAAGTTCAACCATTACTTACACTTAACCTTAAATCTAAGTAATACGCTATCGGCTTGCTCATCATTACCGTTGCCTTTATCCTACTATTGAAAAGTGCCTCAACACCCCAATATAAAAGCTAATCCCTTAAGTCATGGAGTCCGCGATGTCAGTAGAAGAGAGTCAAGGTTTTATTAAAGAGTATTCCGAAGATGGCTTCTGGGATAAGTTAGTTAAGTTTGCAAAAACGGCTGGTGAAGACGTAATTGAAAAAGCACTTTGGCTCTATTATGCTGCCGAAAACCCCAAAACACCAACATGGGCTAAAACGGTCATTTATGGTGCTTTAGGTTACTTTATTTTCCCTGTTGATGCCATTCCAGATATTGCACCGATGGTCGGCTACGCGGACGATTTAGGCGTGCTAGCATCAGCGATTGCTGCCGTCAGCTTATATATTAATGATGATGTAAAAGCACTTGCCACACAAAAACTAAACGATTGGTTTGGCGAATCCTAGTAGCATGAACACCAAAGAAACTAAGCCTACAGACGACAGCGTAACGGATGAGATTATGTGTGAATGTACAGGCACCACACGCGGTAAGATTTTTGATTTAGTCGCACAAGGTTTAGACTTTGATGCGATTTCAAGTAAGACTGGCGTTAACACTGGTTGTGGTGGCTGTGAGTGGGAAGTAGAGTCATTTATTGAAGCACTTGAAGAGGGCAAGAAAAACTAATAAGAAAATGGGTCATATATGGTCCGCCTCGTTTTGCAAGTAAAATTTATTCGTAGCATAAAGAAATATTGCTTACATATATCCGGCCTTTAGGTGAGGTTTTATTAATCTCTGGCCCTGATGGAATCATCACGTTCACCTCATCAGATCTTCTGCTTCAAATGAGCCCCTAGCCCCGCCAGGTTCGTTGGAATTTAGATGTTATCTCTTATGGCATCACTTAAATTTTATCCACGCAATTCGTTAAAAACTTAATGTTTATCTACTGACCTTCTAATTCTTCAGGTACTTGTTACACGATAGTCTTGTTTATTCGTTAATAAAGCCCATACAACTCGTGCATTTTTATTGGCCATCGCCACTCGCCAACTTTCAGGTCTTCTGGCAATGCGAAAATCAAGGGATCAGCCTGCTTTGCCTTTATAAACCTCACTTTTTCTATCACCTCCATGAGCAGCCAACTTAGTTGATCTTGAAACCAACTGACTGATCTTTTGATGGAACCCACTAGTACCATAAGCTTCGCCACGCATGGTTGCTTCTGTTATTAAGTTTTCTTCTTTAGCAATATCAAGCTTATCAAATATCTTTTGATAGTTTTTATACCGTTGCTGCAAATCATCACCCAAGCCCTTATATAACGGATGTTCGCTAATCAACTTATCTGCTCCCCCCTAAAGAATGATGGGCATAGCTTGACCATTTACAATCAGAATAAAAGGTGTCAGGTCTTGCCTTTTGCCTTTCTTATAAAAAGTACGAGGTCGAGCAGAAAGAAAGGGGCAGGTCTTGCAATCACGCACTTCTGCTTTTTTCATCACTCGACTAACCGTTCAATAATGCACATTAAATTCATCATCAACGAATATATCTTCACGTCGACCACCCCAGAAATCACATTATAAAGCGCTCCTGTATATTCCATATCTTATTGATATTGCCATACACCCAAGCTTAGATCATAAATGCTTGATTGCACGACCTGACTCTTTTTTCCTGGGAAATAAGAAAACAGCGTGACCCATGCTGGCATCAACGCTGCTTTTAATCGTACTGTTTTTATTTAAATCAATTACTTAATAAACAACATTTCACGATATTTAGGCAGTGGCCAGTCACTGTCAGATACCAATGTTTCTAGTATATCTGCAGCAGCACGTACATCATCCATTAAGCCACGGACTTCGTCAGCTAAGAACTTCATATTCTCTTCAATTGTCGCAAAGTCATGTTTTGCAATAGCAGTTTCAAGCACACCAACAGCCGTCATCATTGCATTGGCTGCGGCAGTCACCGCATCAGCAGGAGATGGTGTTAATTTAGCGCTCACTGAACCTAGCTTAGACAAGTAAGTCACTGCGGCTGGGTAAATGATGGTTGTTGCCATTTCAACAGTTAGCTTAGCCTCAACTTCAAGTGCTAACACGTATTGCTCAGAATACACTTCAAAACGACTCTCTAATTCAGCTGGTGTTAATACGCCAGTGCTAGAGAATAACTCAATCACTTCAGGTGCTTTAAATGCTGGCAATGCATCTGCAGTCGTTGGAATGTTTTTCAAACCACGCTCTTTAACAGCCATTTCATGCCACTCAGTAGAGTAGCCATCGCCGCCAAATATTGCATTACCGTGTAATTCCATCAACTCTTTTAACACAGAGAATACAGCTACCTGTGTTTTAGCACCGCCATCTAGCTCAGCTTTAAGTTTGTCAGCAATCCAGTTTAATGAATCAGCTAACATCGTGTTCATCGCCACTAAAGGACCAGAAACAGATTGTGATGAACCAACCGCACGGAACTCAAAACGGTTACCAGTAAACGCAAATGGTGATGTACGGTTACGATCACCTGGATCACGTGTAAAGTTTAGAATTTGTGATAAACCTAAGTCCATCTCGCCGCCGTCAGTTGGAGCATGTAATGTACCTGTTTTGATGTCATCAAATACTTTTTCTAATTGGTCACCTAAGTAAACAGATAGAATCGCAGGGGGCGCTTCATTCGCACCCAAACGATGGTCATTCGCAGCGGAAGCAATCACTGCACGTAATAAAGGACCATATTTATGCACACCACGAATCACCGCACCACAGAATAATAAGAAGTTAAGGTTTTCGTTTGGTGTTTTACCCGGATCAAGCAAGTTACCTTGTGTTGAGTTACCAACAGACCAGTTAACGTGTTTACCTGAGCCATTCACGCCTGCGAATGGTTTTTCATGTAATAAGCAAAGGAAGCCGTGCGCTTTTGCTGTATTTTTCATCACAGTCATTAATAACTGTTGATGGTCAGCCGCTACGTTAGCCGCTTCGTAATAAGGTGCAATCTCGAATTGGCCAGGAGCCACTTCATTATGGTGTGTTTTAGCTGGAATACCAAGCTTATATAGCTTGTCTTCAAAATCTTGCATAAACACTTGAACACGCTCAGGAATCGCACCGAAGTAATGATCATCAAATTGCTGACCTTTAGGTGATGCAGCACCGAATAATGTACGGCCGGTTAACAATAAGTCAGGACGTGCATTCGCGAATCTCTCATCAACCAAAAAGTATTCTTGCTCAGCGCCACAGCTAGAGTTCAAACGAGCGACTTTTTCTTCGCCCATTAAAGACAATACTTTTTGTCCCGCGTCATTCATTGCCGCGTTAGAGCGCAATAAAGGAATCTTTTTATCTAATGCTTCACCAGTCCAAGACATAAATACACTTGGAATCGTCAATACAGCACCGTTGGCTGTTTGCATGATATACGCAGGACTCGTAGGATCCCAAGCCGTATAACCACGAGCAGCATTTGTCATACGAAGGCTACCGTTAGGGAATGATGAACCGTCTGGCTCACCTTTAATCAACAAGCTACCAGTAAACTCAGTAATAGAGCCACCGTCAGAGTTTGTAATGATAAAACCATCGTGCTTTTCAGCAGTCGCATTTGTCATTGGGTAGAAAATGTGTGAAAAGAACTTAGCGCCTTTAGTCATCGCCCAGTCTTTCATTGCCGCAGCAACCACATCAGCAGTCGCAGGATCTAATGCAGCACCTGTTTCTACTGTTTTCTTCATCGCTTTAAATGCAGATTTTGAAAGTGATTCTTCCATCTGCACTAAACCAAATACATCACTCGCCCAAATTTCCTTAAGAGGTGCTGTCATCCCTATATCAAAAGGCGCTGCCTTTGAAATTCTAGAAATCGCCTCTAGTCGTGACTCATTACCGCTCATTTATTTCCCCTATAACTATTTAATGGTAAAGATAGATTCTTTTTAGTTCTTATCAATGTTGCTATCAACATTCTCATTGAGAATCGATGCTTAAGTATTGTTAGCAATAATTGCACCAACCTATCCAAATCAAGGTTGGAACGAGATTATAGCAAGGTAAGCGTTGTGTTGCAGTGCATTTAACTCAAAGCACCATAAGAGAATTGTCCGCGATCACGCATCATCATGGTGCATGGCGCACCAATATGAATAGCAATAGTAGAAAGCAACCCGTCTAGGAGAAATAATGTCGATCAAACGCACTTTTATCTCATATGGAATATTAATGGCTGTAGGCGTCACGCTATAATCTTTTGCAATCAATAATAATGCGCCTTAAAATCAAGAGACACCTGCCAAAATAGCACTACATCCACTCCATAATAGAATCTCACTTGAACTCTCTCCCAGAAAAAGTGCGTCAACTCACTAAAATGCGATCACATTTCAAATCCATTCAGAGTATCGTCCGCTTAATTACTGAAGAACAATTTATCGAAGCTGCGACAATCGCTAAAACAAATTTAATTGGTGGTAGATTTAAGCAAAAATCATCTTCCTTCATAAACAATGATAGCTTTAAATTAATAGGGAGATTACCCTCTCATTGAGGAGTATATGAACGTACTTAAAAGATCACTTACACGTATATTGCTATGTATACAAAAGAAATTGATAAGTGCTCTAGATACTTAATGGCATTAAGAAAAACTTTTGAATTTCCTGTTAACAGCACCTCTGTTATATTTATCGGAGAAACTCCGAAAGGTCAGCCGGTTCCAAATAAAATGAAAGTAATACCCATACTCCAATTCCGGTGGGTTAAAAAACATTACTCAGAGCTTAAATACCATTTGTCTACGCTCTAGCTCGTATGGCGTAATAGCTGAACGTCTTACGGGATGCTTGCTAAGCGACTTGGTGAATGGTTAGCCTGCGTAACGCGTTCCGCTTATTAGCACCCTACTTAGCTTTGAGTCAAAAAATACCACTGCACCACAATCACAATCAACAAGATAAAACTAATTACTTGCCAAACGCGGCTAGGGTTTTGTTCGAGTAACGGCCGCCGTTTATAGCTTTGCATGAGTGTTGCATTAGGTTTTTGTAAGTCAGCCCAAAACTCAGAATAAGCATCATGGCGTTGGCGGTAGCTGGGGTGGCAGGCTTTTTCGATGGCAAGATCTAACCTTAGCGGTGAATCTGGGCGGTGTTCGCGTAGTTGTTGGTATTGCCATTCATTGACTGCTTTCGCGCCGCGTCTATGCACTTTCTCCATGTGGTATGGCAGCTCTTGTTAGAGCATTTCATACACCATGACGCTTAGCGAGAATAAGTCGCTTTGCATGATGTCTGTGCCTTCTACTATGGTTTCTGGTGTGATGTAGTTCACTGAGCCGACGGGTATATCTTCATTTATGGGCGAGCTGATTTCTGATAAACCACGTACCACATCTGTACCGAAATCTGAGAAAATCGCATGACTCCATATTAAAGCATTAAAATACGGTCACAATGAAATCAAAAATCATCACCAGAGAAGGCTTTAAAAAGCTCAATGCAGAACTCGTGCACTTGTGGCAAGAGGTGCGCCCAGAAGTCACTAAGATGGTGGCATGGGCAGCTAGCTTGGGTGATCGCTCTGATAACGCAGACTATCAAACCAACAAACAAGCGTTACGTAAGCTTGATAAAAGAATCCGCTTTTTAGAAGTCACCCTCGGTGATATTCAAGTCGTTGATTACAACTCACAACAAGATGGAAAAGTCTTTTTTGGTGCGTGGGTTGAGCTAGAGAATAAAGCTGAGAAAATCTTGAAAATCAGAATCGTTGGGCCAGAAGAAATCTACAATACAAAGGGCTATGTTTCCATTGATTCTCCTATAGCACTTGCTTGTATTGGAAAATCTGTCGATGATGAAATTATCGTCAATACACCTAATGAGAAACGTTATTGGACGATTACTGCTATTCGTTATTAAGCCCCGTTCTAATAACCAACGGGCTAATAGCCATTAGGCGCTTGGCTGTCTAATACTTTGACGTCATAGACAAAATACTCGGTATCGCCAAAGCAGCTAGTCGGAATCCATTTATGTTGCTTATACAGCAAGCGCACACGCTTACCATTACTCGCGTTAATTTTTGCATAAACAACAGCATTTTTAGCCGTAAAAAAGAATTTTTCTGCTTGCGTCCCTGGTACTGTAACCAACACCTGCTCACCTTCATACGTTTTACAAAAAAAGCCTTTTTGCGATATTTTTTGCACAAGTCCAACCCGCTCACCTGATGAGTAGACCCAATGCAGGGTAAAAAAAGTGTAAATAACGAATAATATAAATGGAATAAGGATAATACTCAGCCATTTTAAATACATCTTAATCGTTGCTAGCATGCTAGCGTCTCCAAACAGTCGGTTTATTTCAGTCATTATCTTATAAAACAAAATGCTGCGTGTATGTTTTGTAAGATTAAATTCTCGCGATTGATGCTGTGTCGTTTAGAATATTGCTATGTCATTTCCAACAGCTTCAACCACTATCCTGTGCGCCACTAGCCGCCTTGCGCGTAGCCTGCACATGGCACAGCAACGTGCGCACATTGCCAGTGGTGAAACGCAGTGGGAAGCGCCGCATATCACGACGCTTTCTGAGTGGCTAAACAGTGTAGTTGAAACAGCGATCTTACTGGGTGAGATTGATGCGGATAGCGTGCCAACGAATGGTTTGAGCGCCACACAAGAAGGCTTGTTATGGGAGCAAAGCATACAGCAATCACTGAAAGATAATGACGCAGCGGATTTGTTTGATACGGCTGGGTTGGCGAGTGCCGCGATGGAGGCAAACCGTTTGCTGACTGAGTGGCGTTTGAATCTTAATCAAGAGGAAGCCACTGAAGAAACACAGCAATTTATGCAATGGCGCGAACAATTTCAACAACTATGTAAACAGAGCAATGTATTAGAAGCTGTACGCTATGAAGCTTGGCAAATCACTTGTTTGCAAAAAGATGTAGGACAATTACCTAATCAGGTTCAATTTGCAGGGTTTGACCGCATTCACCCAAATACGCAACGATTAATCGCCGTATTGGAAGCACGTAGTGTAACGGTGTGTACTTACCCGCTCACACTTTCAGCGCCACAACAGTTAGCGCATGTCAAGCTGAATGACCAAGAAGCTGAATGTCGTGCTGCGGTGGCTTGGGCGCAACATCAATTAGCGAAAAATGCAGATGCCAAGCTCGCAATTGTAGTGCCAGAACTAGAAGCGTTACGCCCGACACTATCCGACTTATTAGACGACGTGTTTCACCCAGAAGCCGCCGCGCCTGCCAATGCAGAAATACTGCGCTGCTATGACTTTACTTTAGGGGTTTCACTGTCTAGCTTGCCAATCGTCAATACAGCATTAGATTTATTACGCTTTGCTTGGCAAAAACAAGCCATGTTGCAAGCGGACATTGCACAGCTATTACATAATGTGTATTGGTCTACAAGCATACTGGAAAGCGATGCCCGCGCCAAGCTGGATGCGCGTATGCGGCAGGATTGTCCACTAAGCCTCACTTCACACCGCTTTATCCGTTTTTTGCATTATGCTTGCGAAGGTGAACATGCTTTAGCTTTGCCTGACTTATTAGCCGATACCAAAGCACTCATGGGTTTCGCACAAGATAATAGCCGTTTTGCTAGCCCTGCTGAGTGGGCAGAAACCTTTGCAAACGCACTTAAAGCAACGCATTGGCAAGGCGAGCGTAGTATTTCTAGCCACGAATATCAAGCTGTAAAATCTTTTAAAAAAGTGTTATTGCAACTCGCCAGCTTAACGCCACTAGTGGGTAAAATCAGTCCAAATGAAGCCATTAAACGACTAACCAAATTATGCAAGAATCAGATATTCCAACCTGAGCGCAAGTCACAACCTGCCATCCAAGTAATGGGTATGCTAGAAGCCAGCGCAGAGCCTTTAAATGCAATATGGGTCATGGGCATGAATGATCATGTATGGCCGCCAATTGCGCGCCACAATGCCCTATTGCCTGCGCATATTCAACGTGATGCCAATACACCGAATGCCAGCAGCGAAGTACAAAGGGGATTTGCCTTGGCGATACATGAGCGCTTAATCAAAAGTGCCGTGCAGGTGACTTTTTCAAGTGCTAAAAAAGGCGGCGAACGCGAGCTACGGGTGAGTCCTTTGATGCATGGCATTAGCAAACTTGAGTCAGCGCCTAACATTAGCCTCACCTTAGCAGAAACGTTAGCGCAAGCATCTACACGCGATTGGCAATGGCTAGATGACCACCAAGCGCCGCACGTTAAAGATGGCGAACATGTCGGCGGCGGCACAGGGTTACTGAAAGCGCAGGCGATTTGCCCTGCTTGGGCGTTTTACCAGTATCGCTTAAATGCGAGAAATCTCGGTGAGCCAGTCAATGGTTTGGATGTGATGGAGCGCGGCAGCTTGGTGCATGAAGTCTTAGCCCAATTTTGGGATGGTCGCAGCCAAGAAGCTTGGCAAGATACGATTCCTGATACGTTAAAAACCGAGTTATTAGCCATCGCAGAAAATGTACTCACCGCGTTTAATACTGAACGGAATGGTGTTTTTTCTGACACGTTTTTAAGCTTAGAAGCGGCTCGCTTAAGTAAGTTGGTTTTTGCATGGCTGATAGAAGTTGAAATGCTACGTCCGCAAGGCTTTAGCGTGCAAGCTTGTGAACGTGAATGCAATATTGATATTGAAGGTATTAGCATCAAACTCATTATTGATCGTATTGATCAGTTAGACGATGGTAGGCTGGTCGTCATTGATTACAAAACGGGCCGCCAGTTGGATTATAAAAACTGGGCACAGCCTAATATTACTGAACCGCAATTACCGATTTATGCGGCCTTTATTTTAAAAGGTGCGAGCGAGTTTGAAAACAGCGAGGTTGGCGCAGTCTGTTACGCCAAAGTACGCCTTGCTGATAATGCCTTTGTTGGTATTGCGGCGGCGAAAGAGCTGGTACAAGGTGCAACGGTATTTGATGACCACTATGGTAAAAGGGCCTTTGATGAAGTCAATTTTCCCGATTGGAAAAGCATCATTCAGCATTGGAAAAGCAGCATTACGACCACCGCGATTAGTTTGAAAAGTGGTGATGCAGCGGTCGCATTTGAAAACGAAAATCAGCTGACTTTTTGTGATGTAACCCCATTGCTGCGCATACCTGAACGCCAATTGCAATTTGAGCGTCAACATAATAATTTGGAACAACTGCAATGAGTAATGATGCAACATTAGATATTTTATTGCATGAAGATAGCTTAAGTCGTGAGCAGGCATTAGCACATGACTCATTTATTGTCGAAGCACCAGCTGGTGCGGGTAAAACGGAACTGCTGACGCAGCGTTTTTTAATGCTATTAGAAACGGTAGAATCGCCAGAAGAAATCATCGCCATTACCTTTACCAATAAAGCCGCCTCAGAAATGAAGGCACGGATTATGGATAGCTTAGTCATGGCAGCGGCTGATGAACTGCCAGTACAACCACATAAGAAAATCACGTTTGCATTAGGCAAAACCGTTTTAGCACGTTCGGCTGAACTGGGCTGGAATCTGCTTGATACACCATCACGTTTACGTATTTATACCATTGATTCATTGAGTGCAAATTTAGCAAGGCAAATGCCATTACTAAGCCGTTTTGGTACGCAACCTGGCGTACGCGATGACCCAAGACCGTATTATGAAGAAGCCGCGATGCGGGCAATTGAGCACCTTGAACATGAAGATTACGGTCAGATTGTTCATGATGCATTGCAGTACTTTGATAATGATACTTACAAGCTGACACAACTCTTGTCCGAAATGCTAGCAAAGCGCGATCAATGGTTGCCATATTCGCAAAGTGCACATACGGCACAAGATGCTGAGGCAGCCCTAGCCAGTATGATTAATGGCGATATTCAAGTAGCAGCTGAGGTGTTTTCTGTACGTTACCAACAAGCACTCATGCCGATTGCACGCTTTGCAGCGAGTAACTTAGAAGCTAACCACCCTATTGCCCAGCTGCTCGACTGGAGTAGTGAAATTGGCGCTGAAACACACAATTTAGCCGGGTGGCAGGCGGTGACAGAGCTAGTGCTAACAGCCGGTGGCACACTGCGGAAACGTTTAGATAAAAACATTGGATTCCCTGCCACATCTGAGGCTAAATTACATAAAGCTGCCTTATTAGAAATCATTGCGTCGCTGCACCAAACCAGTGGCGCAGAAACAGCGCTTGCACGTTTACGTACTTTGCCAAGTCTGCAGCAGGATGAAAACACATGGAAAATGATTGCGACACTTGCACAGCTACTGCATATTGCCGTTGGTGAATTATGGTTGGTGTTTCAAGCTAATGGCGAGGTGGATTTTGTTGAAATATCACAACGCTCATTATTAGCACTAGAAGACGCTGAAGGTAGCACTACCGACTTAGCATTAAAGTTGGATTATAGCATTCAGCATTTATTAGTGGATGAGTTTCAAGATACCAGCCCTTCACAAATTAAGCTTATTCAAGCGCTCACCCGAGGTTGGCAAGCAGACGATGGCCGTACTTTATTCTGTGTTGGCGATCCGATGCAGTCTATCTATCGCTTTCGTAAAGCCAATGTTGGTTTGTTCCTAGGTGCAGCACAAAAAGGCATAGGCCAAATAAAGCTTAAGTCATTGAAATTATGGCGTAATAACCGTTCACAGCCCTCCGTGGTGGAATGGGTGAATACAGCCTTTGATAAGGTATTTCCTGATCAAGATAGCATTAGCCGCGGCGCGATTCATTACCGTCAATTTGTGGCGACTAAAGACAGTGAATCCGTAGCTGGTGTGACAGTGCATGCGATGTTTGATGAAAAGCCAAGTAGCAATACTGACGATGATGAAGAGCCAATCTTAGCAACTGATATTCGCCAGTTAGAGGCGGATACCATTATTGAGATTATTCAACAAACCCGAGCGCATAAACCCGAAGCAAAGATTGCCGTATTGGTACGGGCGCGTAGCCATTTAACAGCTTTGGTGACTGAAATCCGCCGTAACCACCCTACCCTGAGTTTCCAAGCGGTAGAGATTGAAGAGCTCGTTAACCGTCAAATTGTGCAGGATTTACTCTCTTTGAGTTATGCACTACACCAACGTGCCGATCGCGTGAATTGGTTAGCCGTGTTACGTGCGCCTTGGTGTGGCCTGACCTTGGCTGATTTGCACGCCTTAGTCTCGAGTGACAAGGGCAGCACCATCATGCAGCTTATACACAATGAAGCGCGCTTAACCTCATTGAGTGCAGATGGTCAGCAGCGTGTATTACATGTACGTGATGTGCTGAGCCAAGCGTTACAGCATCAAGGTCGCTCCTCTGTCAGCCGATGGCTGCATGGTGCTTGGTTGATGTTAGGTGGTGCTGATTGCTTATGGGATGCGGGTGATGTGCGCGATGTACAAGCTTTCTTTGCTCTCGTTCAACAGCTAGAAGCGGCAGGTCAATTTTCACCACAACAATTAGCGGTAGAAGTTGAAAAACTCTATGCAGCACCTGATGCCAAAGCGGATGACAGCCTACAATTTATGACGATTCATAAATCCAAAGGCTTGGAATTTGATACCGTCATTCTCCCAGGTTTAGACCGCAAAACAGGCGGCAACGATCAGCCATTATTACTATGGGAAGAAGTATCACCAGATGATGCAGCGCATGAAGTAGACGTTGTGAATTTAGTCGTAGCGCCTTACATTCCTAAAGGCGCAAACGCTCAAGCAGCCAACGCAATCACCCCTTATGATTATTTGAAAATACTAGAGAAAGAACGTGCTGTATTTGAAGACGCACGTGTGCTTTACGTCGCGGCAACCCGCGCTGAACGATGTTTGCATTTATTAGGTGCGGCAAAAGTAAATAACAAAGGTGAGATTAAAGCGCCTAAAAATACATTTTTAGACATGTTATGGCCGATTGTGTATGACCATTTTAATGAAGCGCATGCGATCAAACCACCAACTGACATCACAACTAATGTCACCGCTAATATAGACTCAACAGTCACATTAGAAAATTTCAAACCGCAATTGATTCGTTTGAACCAAGTTGCTTCGCCTAATTTTTTTACGAAAACAAAAATAATCGAAAGTGACAATAACAATAAAAAAGAAGACAATAGCAACACGCTGGATGCAGATGTCGGCATCTTAACGCACTTATATTTAGAATTGATGGCCAAAAGCGACTTGCACCTATGGTCAGCCAGCCGTATCACTACTTTAGAAAATGCGATGCAACGTTGGTTTAAACAAAAAGCTTATGATGCAGCAATCGCCAATCAATCAGCCAAACGTGTCATCACCCTATTATCAACGACACTTGGTAGTGAACAAGGTCAGTGGGTGCTGAAGGACAGAGACACGGCTGCTAATGAATTAGCAATTACCTCTACCACTGAGCAAGCAGTTAATCAAAAAATAGTCGACCGCACATTTGTCGATGCAGGTATCCGCTGGGTGATTGATTACAAATCTACCACCTTAGCCAACGCCAGCTCGGATGCCGATTTAAAAGCCTTTGCTGCGCAATACAAAACGCAACTAGATGGTTATGCTTCTTTATTTGAAGATCAAAACCTGCCGATACAAAAAGCGATTTTCTTTGTCAGTATCGGCAGACTATTGAAGCTTGATTAGCTACGAATACCACCATCATCTGCGCTATTAGCAATATGTATCGTCTGCGTTGGAAATGCTATCTCAGCACCATGTTGTGCAATGATATCAGCCGTTTTTAACAAGATATCTTGCTTAACATTATGAAACTCTTCCCAAATGACTGTTCGCGAATATGTATAGATAAAAAAGTCAATGGATGAGGCACTGAAAGCATTGAAATTCACAATCAGCGTTTTAGCCGTATCAATATCAACATGCGCTTTTAGCATAGCTTTAACATCTTCAACGATGGATGCCATTACGTGAATATCATCATAGCGAATACCAATGGTTTCTTTAATACGCCGATTGCTCATCCGGGATGGGTTTTCAACGACAATTGTGGTGAACAGCGCATTGGGCACGTAAATTGGGTTTTCATTAAATCGTCTAATCTGAGTATAACGCCAGCTAATTTTCTCCACGACACCTTCAATATCCTTATCTGGTGAACGCACCCAATCACCGACTTCAAAAGGCCGATCACTGTAAATAGTTAAGCCGCCGAAAAAGTTAGCCAAAATATCTTTTGCAGCAAAACCAATGGCAATACCGCCAATACCGCCAGCAGCGAGTAAGCCAGAAACACTAAAGCCAAACGTTTGCATTAACGTCAGCACAGCGCCAACAATCACTACCAAATGGCCTAGCTTAGACAATGCATCAACCGTCGTGTAATCGATACTATCACCGCGATCGCTCTGTTGAGCTAAGTAGCGATCACTTGCCCCGTTAATTAAGCGCCAGAAAAACCAAGCAAAGCAAACGGTAATCAACGCATCTCTGAGCATGGGAACAACGTCGAACAACTCATCACCAGTTTGCTTACCGATAATTTTTAATACGATTGAAATGCCGACGACCCACACCACAAACGGCAGTGGTTTTGATGTGGCAACGAGCAACGTGTCATCCCACTCACTTTTGGTTTTTTTTGATGCTTTAAGCAATAGAGCAAGCACAAAAGCCAGAATAAAATGAATCACTATAGCGGCGATAGAAACGCCTATTATTTTCAAAATCCACAGCTCATTTAATCCAAATGTTTCTAAGCTTTGTATGATGTCTTCCAATGCAATACTCCTTTACATAATCTAACTACAATATAACACAGCAGTTTAAACCATAGCCTGCCATTAACCTGCCATCGATTCACACCTAACTGATAAAGCGATAGTGTAAAATCACTTTAACAATGAACCAAACAAAACTGGCCACTTAAATGAAAATATTCTCCCACCTTTATGAACGCGTAATGTCTTGGTCTAAAAAACCAAGTGCGCCTTGGTATTTGGGCCTATTAAGCTTTTCTGAATCCTCTTTTTTTCCAATTCCACCTGATGTGATGCTCGCACCGATGTGCCTTGCCACGCCATCAAAAGCTTGGCATTTTGCATCATTAACAACAGTAGCCTCGCTACTTGGCGGCTTGCTTGGCTATTTAATCGGTGCGACTTTTTTTGACTTCATCACACCTTATTTACAAGCGAACGATCATTATTTGGCCGCTTTTCAAAAAGCAGAAGCTTGGTTTACAGAATGGGGTGTTTGGGCAATATTCCTCGCAGGATTTTCACCTATTCCCTATAAAATATTCACCATTGCAGCAGGTGCATTAGCCATGCCATTACTGCCATTCTCGATTGCATCATTTATTGGCAGAGGCGCGCGCTTCTTCATGGTGGCTGGCCTGATGAAATGGGGCGGCGCTAGCATGGAAGCTAACTTAAGAAAACATGTCGATCGTATTGGCTGGGCAACAGTTGGCTTAATTGCAGTCGCCATTGCCATCATGAAGCTTTCGTAAAAGTCTCTTAGGAATTAGACACAAGAAATTAAGCAAACTCTTTCATAATTTGTTGAATCAGATCGACTCGATGATTAAGATTGCCTAGCTCTACTGAAATGCGCAACTTCTCTGGCCCATTCATACGGCAACGTTTATCACGCTGTAATAGGTTGATTAACTTCAATGGATCAATATCTGCTTTAGGATTAAATTGCAACTGAATCGCAGCGTCTGAAGCATCAACCTTCACAATACCTAAATGCTTCGCGGTAATACGTAAACGATGGCAGGCAATCAAAGCTTCGCCTGGTGCAGGTAATAAACCAAAGCGATCAATCAATTCTTCTTGCATCATGTCTAAAGCTTCATCACCATCACAGTTAGCCAAGCGTTTATAAATCACTAAGCGTTCATGTACATCATGGCAATAGTCACCAGGTAGCAATGCTGGCGTGTGTAAGTTGATTTCTGTCGTCACGCCCAGTGGTGCATCCAAGTCAGGCTCTGTGCCCGCTTTAAGCTGCTTAACAGCGTGATTGAGCATATCGGAATACATATTAAATCCAATGGCTTGCATTTCACCACTTTGACCATCTCCTAGTAGCTCCCCTGCTCCGCGGATTTCCAAATCATGCATGGCAAGGTGAAAACCAGCACCTAAGTCTTCCATCAGTTGAATCGCATCCAAACGTTTTTGTGCTTGTGTCGTGATTTTTCGGTCTGGATCTGTCAGCAAATAAGCATACGCTTGGTGATGCGAGCGGCCAACGCGGCCACGTAATTGATGCATTTGCGCCAAACCAAATCGGTCAGCTCTATTCATGATGATGGTATTGGCTGTTGGAATATCAATACCGGTTTCAATAATCGTGGTACAGAGCAATAAGTTAGAACGCTGATGGTAGAAATCACGCATCACATGCTCTAGCTCACGTTCACGTAACTGACCATGCGCAATGGCGATACGTGCTTCTGGTAATATTTTCTCTAGCTTTTCTTTTTGCACAAAAATTGTATCAACTTCATTATGCAAGAAGTAAACTTGGCCGCCCCGTTTAAACTCACGCATTACCGCTTCGCGGATAATGCCATCGGAATAATCCGTATGGAATGTTTTAATGGATAAACGTTTCTGTGGTGGTGTCGAAATCACAGAAAACTCACGCAAACCTTCCATCGCCATACTCAAAGTACGTGGAATCGGTGTCGCAGTTAAGGTCAACACATCCACTTCTGCTCGCAGCGCTTTCATCTGCTCTTTTTGACGTACACCAAAACGATGCTCTTCATCCAGAATTGCTAAGCCTAAGTTTTTAAACTTCACATCTTTTTGAATCAGCCTATGCGTGCCGATAATAATATCAATCTTGCCATCGGCCAGACCTTGCAAAGCTTCTGCTTGTTCTTTTTTAGTTCTAAAACGTGAGATTTCAGCAATCTTAATCGGCCAGTCAGCAAAGCGATCACAGAAGTTTTGATAGTGTTGTTCTGCTAGCAAAGTCGTTGGTACCAATACTGATACTTGGCGCCCGCCCATGACTGCAACGAAAGCAGCACGTAATGCAACCTCCGTCTTACCAAAGCCTACATCACCACACACTAATCGATCCATCGGGCGGCCCGATTGCATGTCACCAATCACTGCTTCAATAGCAGAAAGTTGATCAGGCGTTTCTTCAAATGGAAAGCATTCACAAAACGCATCGTAGTCTTTTAAGTTCAGCGTAAAGACATGGCCTTTACGTGAAGCCCGCTGTGCATATAAGTTAAGTAACTCTGCAGCCGTGTCGCGAATTTGTTTGAGCGCCCTCTTCTTGGCTTTATCCCACTTGCCACTACCTAAACTATGCAGTGGCGCGCTTTCTGGCGGCCCTCCAGAGTAACGTGAAATCAAGAATAACTGTGAAACCGGAATGTATAGCTTATCGTCACCTTGATACTCCAATAGTAGAAACTCTGTTTCACCCTCGCCAAAGTCGATATTTTGCAAGCCTCTGTAACGCCCGACGCCATGCTGCTCATGCACCACAGGGTCGTTCATGCGTAGCTCAGACAAATCCCTAAGCATGCCTTCAGTATTGCGCGCTTTCTCTTTAACACGCCTTCTTTGCTGTCGAACTGTTGTAGCATAGAGTTCTGCCTCAGTGATAACGACCACATCATCAATAAAACCACCATACAAGGTGGAAACACCAATCATCACAGGCGCATCACTGGCTTCAAATTGAGCCCATGTTTCACACTGTGGAAAATCAAGTGATTGCTCAGCAAATAACTGAGACATGGTTTCACGGCGACCTAAACTTTCAGCGGCGATTAATATCCGGTTTTTGGCTTTATTAATATAGGCTTTTAGCTTAAAGAGTGGCTCATCTGCACGGCGATCAACCTCTAAGAATGGAAACTTGCTTTTAGCCGGAGGCTTTTTATCCAACAGTGCATTAATCACTGAAAACTGCTTGATGTTGATAAAAAAGTCTTCTGCCCTCGTCAACAAATGCTCTGGTGGCAATACTGGTCGCTCTGAATCATAGGCTAGCAATTTATAGCGGGTATTCGCTTCATACCAAAACGTTTGTGTGGCTTTATCTAAATCGCCATGGCTACAAAGCACGGACTGCTTTGGTAGGTAGTCAAAAATAGTTGCCGTTTCTTCAAAGAACAACGGCAGATACCATTCAATGCCACCCGTAGCAATGCCTTTGCTCACATCTTTGTAGATTTTAGCGCGTTGTGGATCACCAACAAACTGTTCGCGGAACTGACTTCTAAACAGGTCAATACCTGCCTTATCTAAAGGAAACTCACGTGCTGGTAACAACCGAATCTCTGGGACGGGATATAAACTACGCTGCGTATCCACATCAAATGTTCGTATGCTCTCAATTTCATCATCGAACAAATCAATCCGATAAGGCAAGACGCCACCCATTGGGAATAAGTCCACCAAGCCACCACGCACACTAAATTCACCAGGACTAATGACTTGTGACACATGATGATAACCGGCTTGAGCACATTGATTTCTAAGGGCTTCTAGGTCTAGTTTTTGGCCTTTTTTTAGCATAAAAGTATGCCCTGCCAAATAGGCTGCTGGCGGCATTTGTAGTAATGCCGTTGCAATAGAAACAATAACCACATCAAAATTATTCTGACTAATCTGATACAACGTCGCCAACCGCTCGGAAATTAAATCTGGGTGCGGTGAAAATACATCGTAAGGGAGGGTTTCCCAGTCTGGCAGCAAATGCAAAGTTAAGCCTGGTGCAAAGAATGGTATTTCTTCCATTAATCTCTGCGCTTCAAATGCATTTGAAGAAATGATGACCAAGGGTTCTTTTGTTGTTTTTAAACGACAAGCCAGCGATGCCAGTGACAAGCTATCTAAGCCATTGGCTGTATAAGGAAAATGTGTGGATTTACCGATATCTGGTGGTATTAACTGCATAAATGAGATTGAAAATAACTTGGTTTAGCGTTGAATTTTGCCTATTATACCCTTAACAAGCGAGCAACTTTGAGGTCAATTTCAATTTAAGTGTGAATTTAACACAATCCTTAAAGACCCTAACTAAAGAAAGGTTTATGCAATGAATGATAAGCAACTTGTCGCAGTTCATGCAGCAACACATGTGCAAGATGACATGTTAGTTGGCCTCGGCACAGGGTCCACTGCTAACTTTTTCATTAAAGAGTTAGCGCGCCGCCAATCAGAAGAAAATCTAAAAGTCACCACCATCTCCAGCTCTAATATCAGCATGATGAAAGCGCAAAGCTTAGGCCTCACTGTGGTTGCATTACAACAAGTCAGTGCTATTGATTTATACGTTGATGGTGCAGATGAAATTACGCCAAACCTAACATTACTAAAAGGTCGTGGTTATGATTTGGTTATGGAAAAGCTACTCGCCAAAGCTGCGAAACAGTTTTTTGTGGTCGCCGACAAGAGTAAGTTAGTTAAGCATATTGGGTCAAACTTTGCCATCCCTGTTGAAGTGATGCCATTTGCCTGGCAAGCAGTTAAAAAAAGTATTAAAAACGTAGGTGGCCAAGGAGATTTGCGTCAAAACGTTGCCAAAGATGGTTTGTCGATTAGCTCATATGGGAGCCTGATACTTGACATGTCATTTGATCAAAAAATATCTGAGGGTGATTTGAACCAATTACTAAACAACATTCCTGGTGTTATCGAGCATGGTGTTTTCCATCAACTGGCTACTGCCATTTTTATTGCAGATGACGGCAACATTGAGGAAAGCTGGCAATAGGCCTTGCCAGTTAGCACAAGCGTCATGTTTAGCCCGTCTACTTACATCAAACGTATTTTCATGCTAGCACTGCTCTTGCTAATTGTCGCATGTAGCTGCAGTTGTGGAGAAGACCCAGCCTCCAATAAGGAAACGCCCACCACTGACGTCATCAAACGTGATCCAAACGTTATTACTTTTGTGACCATCAACAGTCCAAACACTTACTATATCAATAGTGATAGAGAGTTTTCTGGTCTTGAATATGACTTAGCGAAGGCTTTCTCAAAGTTTCTAGGTAATCACAAAAAATTAGAATTCATTACTGTTGACAGCATCCAAGAAGTCGTCGAAACACTCGTTAATAATAAAGCCGACATTGCGGCAGCCGACTTAACAATAACAGAATCGCGCAAAGCGCTCATTGACTTTTCTGTGCCTTACCAAAGTATTCATCAACAAGTCATCTACAACAAAGTAATCACAAAAAAACCAGCTAAAAATGTGAGTAGTCTAATCGGAAAAGAAATTGTCGTCCCTGCTTCAAGCAGCTTTGTAGAAAGACTAAAAACGCTTCAACGGAAACAAAAAAAAATAAAGTGGATAGCGCGTGATGGGGTGCATTCAGAAAATATTCTTGATGATGTCGCTGAGGGAAAAGTAGAATACACTATTGCAGATAATCATTTAGTTTCTATGCTGAAAAACTTCCACCCAAACCTGCGTGTCGCATTTCCGTTTGGTAAGTCAGAAAAAATCGCATGGGGTTTTGGTAAAGGGCACAAACCTGACCTTTTATTGGAGGCAAATGCTTTCTTCACTAAGATAAAAAGTGATGGGACTTTACGTAACCTGATTGACCGTTATCATGGCAATAGTAAGCGCTTAAAACCCATTGATATTAATACCTTCCTTAAACGTAGGCATACTCGCTTACCGCAGTACATTAAACTATTTAAGGAAGCGCAAGAAATCACAGGGCTAGATTGGCGTCTGCTTGCTGCACTCAGCTATCAAGAGTCGCATTGGGATACGTTTAACACGTCCCCAACTAATGTCCGTGGGCTGATGATGCTAACAGAAGCCACCTCGGACAGAATGAGCGTTACCAACCGACTTGATCCGAAACAAAGCATCCCTGCTGGTGCCAAATATGTGAACTTAATGATTAACACTATCCCAGAAAAAGTCCCATTTCCAGACCGCACTTATATGGCGCTTGCATCTTACAACGTTGGTTATGCGCATGTTGAGGATGCACGCGTATTGGCGCAGCGTCTTGGTTTAAGCCCTAACTCTTGGGTAGATGTTAAAAAGGCATTGCTAAAACTCAACAAACCCCAGTACTACAACAAAGCTAAATACGGTTACTGCCGCTGTGCGCAGCCAATTATTTATGTCGAATCGATTCGCAGCTACTTCAATATTCTTTCTCGCTTTGAGCAGCCGCATGACTCATTGGATAACAACCCTTATAAAATCGCGAGCAATTAAAGCAGCATAGGTTAAAGTGGTAGGGCTTAAAGTAACAGTGTTTACAGTGATATCGTCGTTTTACCACCCATATAAGGCTGTAAAAGTGTAGGGATAGCGACACTACCATCTGCCTGTTGATAATTCTCTAATACAGCAACTAGCGTTCGTCCTACGGCCAAACCAGAACCGTTTAAGGTATGCACGAATTCAGTCTTTCCTTCCGCATTTTTAAAACGTGCTTTTAAGCGGCGTGCTTGAAAAGCTTCGCAGTTTGAAATTGATGAAATTTCACGATAAGTATCTTGCGCTGGTAACCAGACTTCCAAGTCATAGGTTTTAGTCGCGCCAAAACCCATATCCCCTGTACACAATGACATCACGCGATACGGCAACTCTAATGCTTTGAGAATACTCTCCGCATGACCTACCATCTCATCCAAGGCGTCATAACTCGTTTCTGGATGTACGATTTGCACCATTTCTACTTTATCAAACTGATGCTGACGAATCATGCCTTTGGTATCCCGCCCATAAGAACCAGCTTCTGAACGGAAACAAGGTGTATGTGCTGTTAACTTCAATGGCAGTGTCTCTACTGCTAACATTTCATCACGTACTGTATTCGTCAGCGTCACTTCAGATGTTGGGATTAAGTAAAGCTTACTGTCGTTATGGTCAATGTAGAATAAGTCCTCTTCAAACTTAGGCAGCTGCCCTGTGCCAATTAAGCTCTCTGCATTCACCATATACGGCGTATAGCACTCTTCATAACCATTCTGTTCAGTTTGCGTATCTAACATAAACTGTGCCAAGGCACGATGCAGCTTGGCAATTTGACCGCGCATCAAGGTAAAGCGCGCACCAGACAGTTTCGCACCAGTATCGAAATCCAAACCCAATGGTATGCCAACATCCGTATGGTCTTTAATCTCAAAATCAAATGTTGGTGGCGTGCCAACTTTTCTTACTTCTACATTCCCTTCTTCAGAAACACCAATAGGCGTGCTCTCATGTGGAATATTAGGGACCCTTAGTAAGATATTTTGTAGTTCAGATTGAATCTCAGCTAGCCGCGCTTCATCTGCTTTTAACGCCTCACCTAAACCAACGACCTCTTTCATGATTTCACTAGCATCTTCACCTTTAGATTTCGCAATACCGATTTGCTTAGACGTACTGTTACGCTTTGCTTGCAACTCTTGTGTACGCGTTTGCACGGCTTTACGCTCCACTTCTAAAGCAATGAATGCTGCAGTATCAAAGTCGAATTTTCGGCTTTTTAACTGTGTAACAACATGGTCTAAATCATTTCTAAGGGCTTGAATATCTAACATTTACTTTTTCACTTTACTATTATTTTGATTTAATGAGTGCTTCCTCAAGGCTGCCTGATCTAAGGTCTTAAGGTGTTTTAATTTTTCCGATATTTTACCTTCCAAACCGCGTGGTGTGGGTTGATAAAATGGAATTGCTTCTAAATCATCAGGAAAATAATCTACGCCAGCCGCATAAGCATCAGGCTCATTATGCGCATAACGGTATTCCTTGCCGTAGTCTAATGCCTTCATTAGCTTAGTCGGTGCATTACGTAAGTGTAATGGTACAGGACGTGACTTATCTTGCCCAACAAAGGCTTTAGCTTGATTGTAGGCTTGATAAGATGCATTACTTTTCGCCGCTACTGCCAAATAAATCACGGCATTAGACAATGCTAATTCACCTTCTGGTGAACCTAGTCGTTCGTATATTTGGCAAGCTTCTAAAGCCATCGTTTGCGCGCGTGGATCAGCAAGGCCAATATCTTCAATGGCGATTCGTACAATACGGCGACCTAGATACAATGGGTCTGCACCACCATCTATCATGCGTAAAAACCAATATAAGGCGGCATCTGGATTCGAACCACGCACGCATTTGTGTAAGGCTGAAATTTGATCGTAAAACGCTTCACCACCTTTATCAAAGCGACGCATTTTAGTGGCCATCGTCGTATGCAAAAAGGCTTCATCTATCTCGTCAAGGCCAGCGCCTTGCGCAGCACTGAAAAAACTCTCAGCAAAGTTAAGTAAGCGCCGCGCATCGCCATCAGCATAACCTAACACTTGCTCTTGCACCGCGTCTGATAACGTAATATCGGAAGCGACCAATTGTCTTGCTCGTTCTAATAACTCGGCTAACTCAGGCTCTGATAAGGCATTGAGTACAAACACTTGTGCACGGCTTAATAGCGCACTGTTCACTTCAAATGAGGGGTTTTCAGTGGTAGCGCCAATGAAGGTAATCAAACCGCTTTCAACGAAAGGCAAGAACGCATCTTGCTGCCCTTTGTTAAATCGATGCACTTCATCTACGAATAGGATGGTTTTGCGACCCGATTGCTGCAACGTATGCTCTGCACGCTCGACTGCTTCGCGGATGTCTTTAATGCCAGAAAGTACGGCGGAAATAGGAATAAATTCAGCGTCAGCAGTATTAGCAATCAACCTTGCCAGCGTCGTTTTACCGACACCTGGTGGACCCCACAGTATCATTGAAGGCAGCTTGCCTGATGCAAAGGCTAGTTTAAGTGGCTTACCCTCTCCTAATAGATGCGTCTGGCCAACAACCTCGGCTAAGGTTTTGGGTCGCAGCAACTCTGCGAGTGGCGCATCTGGTGTTGTAGCTTCAAACAAGCTATCCACGGGTTTAACCTAAGAAAGAGAAAGGGATATTGTAACAGCTAGTAAAGTAAAGCGAACTCACTCAGACTTACTCACCAACCACATCAACACCATCAGGCATCTTAAATAAGAAAGTTTCTACGGATAAAACTGGGTTGCGTTCAACATTCGTAAACGTAATGGTGGTTGTATGCTTAAAACTATCAACCATTTCCATATAGCGTAATTCACCACCTTTAAAACCGATATAGATACGTTCAAAACCACCATCTTCTACATTAGGCAATGCTTGCACCCACTCAATACCATTACCAAAAGCTGGACGTTCAATGTTTTTTAAGGTGAAATTCTCCTCGACACCTTGACCGCCCGCTA
>Ga0307998_1000432_pt1 | contig 23963 bp, 26 predicted proteins | sample Davwhametageno37_FD_203147 | JGI IMG/M metagenome (GOLD analysis project Ga0307998, IMG submission 203147) | Marine microbial communities from Davis Island wharf, Antarctic Ocean - #37 | ecosystem: Environmental > Aquatic > Marine > Unclassified | place: Antarctic Ocean: Davis Island wharf... | reverse complement strand
GCCTTAGCGGGCTTTGTGCGTTAGGTGGAGAATAGCGGATTCGAACCGCTGACCTCTTGCCTGCCAGGCAAGCGCTCTAGCCAACTGAGCTAATCCCCCAAAGCCAGGCAAAGAAACCACTTTTTTTTATAATCTCAAACCTTTAATTTGCGCAAAATAATCAGTCCTTTTTCACGCTTAATACTAACACAGGAATAGACACGTGAAATTCAGATTTCAAAATGGTGCTTTTTTCCAATAAATTGACAAAAAACCCTCTTTTTCTTCTAAAAACACACAAAAGATCTGGTTTTTGGTCTCTAAAATGCTCTAAAACGCCTAAATAAATTGTAGCGTTTTGGGTCATATTAACCTGACTACTCATGTCCATTAATGCGGTGTTTATTTTTAAATCTTCCTCCGTATATCCTGGTGTTTTAACCAGCAAAAGAGACACCTTAGATTGGTGGTTTTTCTGAATCTCTAAAAGTGGGGATAAAATTCTATTTGTTTTAAGAATGCCAGATTTAAAAGCAGTTAATACATTTTTAAAGGGTTTAAATACCGCTTTTTTGGGCACAATTAGGGTCGGAATATTGGTGCGTTTAATAATGCTTCCAGAAGTAGGGCCTAAATAATAAATATCCTGAATATCGTTTTGTCTAGGCGCCATAATAATTAGATCTATACCCAGCTCCTTGTCAATGGCTTTAACCCCTTCTACCACACTTCCGTTGTAAGTGACTATTTTAATTTCTAAGCCCTTGGGGTCTACTTTACCAATAACTTCTATCAAATGTGCTTTGTTCTGCTGGGCCACTTTTTCAGACACATTCATCAGTGTTCCTGGGGCAGATGGCGCATTATACACTTCCATTACAAATATTTTTGATTGTAAAGGCGCCGCAAAATCTACCGCGTATTGAAGGGTTTCGTGAATGTCTGGACTACTTCCTATGGGAACGAGAATATGATTCATAAAGAGATGTTAGGTATATTTAGAATTAGGTATTAAACTACCATGAATATACTATAAATTTGTGATTAATAATACGTCAGTGCTCATAAGAACTGACAGAAAAGTTTATATGATTAGACCTGCCAAAGCAAAAGACCTGCCGTTCATTTTAGAAGTCACCCAATCATGTGCGAGACATATGACAGCAAATGGTATATTTCAATGGAACGAGCATTATCCTAGTCTAGAGGCATTTCAGAAAGACCTAGATCGCGAAGAATTATATGTTTTTGAACAAGAAGAAAGAGTATTAGGAGCGGTTGTAATAAGTGATTTTAAGGACCATGTTTACGAACCCATTCAATGGATGTGTGATACAGGAAAAAACATGTATATCCATAGACTTTGTGTGCACCCAATTGCCCAAGGCAAAGGATACGCCAAAAAACTCATGGATTTTGCAGAAAATAAAGCGAAAAAAGAAGGGTTTTTGTCTGTCCGCCTAGACACCTTTAGTTTAAATGAAAAAAATGTGGCTTTCTACACCAAAAGAGGTTACTCTAAATTAGGAGATATTTATTTCCCTATTAAGAGTAAAGCCCCTTTTCATTGTTTTGAACTGCCCATTAAATAATCTTTAAAATAATGAGTGCCACAGAAAATCCGCTTAAAAGAATTCATCGCTTGGCCATTCCCGCTACCATTGCTGGTGTGGCAGAACCCTTTCTGTCTTTAACAGATACCGCTATTGTTGGAAATATACCTATTCAAGGTGCTCAAGCATTGGCTGCTGCTGGAATAGTAGGCTCATTTTTATCCATGTTGGTTTGGGTATTGGGGCAAACCCAAAGTGCCATTTCTGCTTTGGTTTCTCAATATTTGGGTAAGGACAATTTAGACGGAATTAAAGCACTGCCCATGCAGGCCATGTATGTGAATGTTTCAATAAGTATTTTGGTCCTCGTTACAAGCTTAGCTTTTAAAACAGAGATATTTACACTAATGAACGCCTCGGGCCCTTTGCTTGAAATGTGTAAGCAATATTTTAGTATTAGAATTTGGGGGTTTCCATTAACCCTTTTCACCTTTGGTGTTTTTGGTGTTTTTAGGGGACTACAAAATACTTTATGGCCAATGTTAGTGGCGCTTACTGGCGCTTTTTTAAATATTGGATTAGACTTTATTTTAGTTTACGGAATAGAGGGATTTATTGAACCTATGTTTTTAGAAGGGGCCGCTTGGGCCAGCCTAATTTCGCAAATAGTAATGGCTGTATTTGCTTTAAGCTTGCTGTTTTTAAAGACTGATTTTCCGCTGATTGTAAAAGGGCCCATACACCCTGAATTAAAAAATATTATTGGCATGAGCGCCAATCTTTTCGTGCGCTCTTTGGCTTTAAATACAGCCCTTATTTTATCTGTAAGAGAGGCTACTGCTATGGGAACTACTTATATTGGCGCCCATACTATTTTGCTTAATCTGTGGTTGTTTTCTGCCTTTTTTATAGAGGGATATGGGACCGCAGGAAATAGTATAGGCGGTAAATTATTAGGGGCAAAAAATTATACCCAACTCTGGGAATTAGGAAAAAAAGTGGCTTTTTTTGGTTTCGTGATGGGAAGTATTTTATTGGTGATTGGAACAATATTTTACAGAAATATAGGGGGGCTGTTTTCGGAAAACGAAGGCACTTTACTGGCTTTTGAAGGGGTCTTTTTTATTTTGTTAATCTGCTTACCCACTAATGGTGTTGCTTTTGTTTTAGACGGAATGTTTAAAGGCTTGGGGGAAATGAAATTTTTGAGAAATGTATTGTTGCTCACTTCTTTTGGTGTCTTTGTACCCTTGGTTTTCTGGAGTAATAAAATGAATTGGGGACTCACAGGAATATGGATTGCATTTGGTTGTTGGATGGTCGCAAGGGGGATTGCCTTAATCTGGAAATTTCGAAGAAAATTTTTACCCCTAAAACAAAACACCTACATTTAAAAACAATTATGAAAGGGACAATTCACACTCAAATAGAAAATGCAATTGCCACCATTACTTTCCAACACCCGGCGAGTAATGCTTGTGATCCAGAAATGTTAGCGAAAATGGCTGGCAGTATAAAAAATCTTAATTCGCATTCAGGGGTTAAATTAATCCTACTACAATCTGGAGGAGAAAAAGCCTTTTGTGCAGGTGCATCCATAGCGCATTTGTCTGCATTAAAAGACCTGAAAAATGCTACGGAATTTTTCAAAGGATTTGGCCGTTTAATCCTTGAAATGAAGACGTCTAACAAAATAATCGCAACCAAAGTTCAGGGGAAAGCTGTTGGAGGTGGCCTTGGAATAATAGCAGCGAGTGACTATGTGATTGCTGGTCCAAATAGCGGTCTAAGGCTTTCTGAATTATCCATTGGCATTGGCCCTTTGGTGATTGCGCCTGCTGTGATTAGAAAAATGGGTCCAAGCAAATTCACCGATTTAAGCCTTGAGCCAAGTCTGTGGAAAAACCCACAGTGGGGATTAGAAAACGGCTTATTCAACAAAATTTCCAAAACCCAAGAGAGTTTAACTACAGAGACAAATACATGGGTTTTGGCCCTGACCCAATATAGTAAAGAAGCCCTTCATCAAATAAAAAAAACGGCTTGGCAAGGGACCGATCATTGGGCTGAACTATTAGATGCTAATGCTGCAGAAACAGCAGCGCTCGCTTTAACAGACCAAGCACAAGCTGCATTCAAATCCTTTATAAAATAGTACCATGAATCAGAACTTTCTATTCGCTGCCCTCGCTTTAGTCGTAGGTGTGATATATTTTTTCAATAAATTTAGAAACAACAAAAAATTTAAACGAAACTAGTTAACTGGTTTTAAGCCATCCGGTAATACTGAGCCTATCTCTATGTGCTATTAATACCTCGTGAGGGATTTTTTGGCTTTCAAAAATAACCATTCTACCAGCAATAGGATTTACTAGTATGGTCTGCTCCTCGCTTTGATCCCCTTCAAGATAATGGGCTAATGCGCCTCCGTCTGTTTGCGACCAATCTTCAGAATTCAAATAAAAAGCAATAGATAACTTTCTTTTGTTGTCGTTTTGAAAGCTGTCTAAATGTCTTTTATAACCTGTACCTGTAGGATACAATGCATAATGAAATTCTGTTTGAAGAATACCTAGAAAACAGGTCCTGTTCAAATAGGCCACCAAATCATTTAATCTTTTAAAGAACAAAGTCTCTACTTGGGTCTGGATCTTTTCATCTATCCACAAGATATAATCTCCACGGATAGCCGCCACTATGACTTCATTGGTTTTACTTCCAATAGCTGCTTTTTTAAAACGATCCTCCTCAAAATGAGCCAAGAGAGAATTCCTCAAAAGAGACACCGTTTTAGGGTCTATAAAATGATCCACAACACTGTAGTCTTGGGTCATTAAATCTGAAATAATGGTTTCGAACAATAGGTCTAGTTCAAAGTCCATTTCGCGGTACAATGCAGCCACTTACAATATTTAAAAGAACAGATAAATGTAGTTCAATTAAGCATTGGTTTTGCAAAAAGAATACCTTTGCAACTTAAACTTTTCTCATGAGCAAAATTAGAATTACCAAACAGTTTAGTTTTGAAACCGGCCACGCCTTATTTGGATACGACGGAAAATGCAGAAATGTTCACGGCCACAGCTATAAACTGTCTGTGACAGTCATTGGAAGTCCTATAGAAGAAGAAGGGGCTGTAAAACTTGGTATGGTGATTGACTTCTCAGACTTAAAAACAATTGTCAAAGAAGAGGTGGTAGATGTATTTGACCACGCCACAGTATTTAATAAAAACACGCCTCACATAGAGTTGGCAAAAGAGCTTACAGACAGAGGACACTCTGTGATTTTGGCAAACTACCAACCAACCTCAGAAAATATGGTGCTGGATTTTGCAGATAAAATTAGAGCCAGATTGCCAAAAAACATTGCCTTGTTCTCTTTGAAGCTTCAAGAAACAGAAAGCTCGTTTGCGGAATGGTTTGCCTCAGATAACTAGCTGTTTACTATCTTTAAGCTTTATGAAACAGGAAATACCCCTTACAAACGGTAAAAAAATCTATTTTGCCAGTGACAATCACCTCGGAGCACCCTGCGCTGCGGAAAGTTTACCTAGGGAAAAGAAGTTTGTTTCTTGGCTAGATGCTATTAAAGACTCTGCTGCTGCCATTTTTCTTTTAGGAGATCTTTTTGACTTTTGGTTTGAGTACAAGACTGTTGTTCCTAAAGGGTTTACCCGAACGCTTGGAAAACTAGCGGAACTTTCAGATGCTGGAATCCCTATATATTACTTTGTGGGAAATCATGATTTATGGATGCATGGGTATTTTGAAGAAGAATTAGGAATTCAAGTATTTCACAAACCCCAAGAATTTATTATTGAAAATAAAACTTTTTTAATCGGTCACGGAGACGGGCTAGGTCCTGGAGACAAAGGTTTTAAAAGAATGAAAAAAGTTTTTACCAATCCAATAGCTAAGTGGTTTTTCAAATGGCTACACCCAGATATTGGTGTGGCATTAGGTCATTATCTCTCTGTTAAAAACAAGCTCATTTCTGGAGAAGAAGATGTGGTGTTTCTAGGAGAAGACCAGGAATGGTTGGTACAGTACGCTAAGAAAAAGCTCACAGAGCAACACTATGATTTCTTTATTTTTGGCCACAGACATTTACCCTTAGAGATCGCTATAGCAGAAAATGCGACCTACGTAAACACCGGAGATTGGATCTCTCACTACACCTATGGAGTTTATGACGGAACCTCTTTAAAGCTCCAAATTGCCCAATAAAGATGTCCTAGCCTTCATGGGGCTTTATATCCAATAATTGTAATTGTATGGTGGTTTGTCCTTGCCAAAAATTTTCTGATATATTAAAAACAATGTCCACCTTTTTTTGATGGGAGAGAAGTGCTAAGGCATCGGCCTTTTTAAAGGCCACAAAATTAATCTTTGTAGCGCCATCTTGGGTAAGCGTTCCCTTGAGGTGGGTTTGATCTGCCCCAATCACTTTTGCATAACCTGTGTCATAAACGCCTGTAGCTTTAAATACCGGAATGGGATTTTCAGGACCAAAAGGAGCCATTTGTTTTAATATTCTAATGAATTTAGGACTAATCTCTGAAAAAGACAGCGGGCTATCTATATTAATTTGAGGGATTTTTAATGCGGAATCTAAAGTAGTAGAAACGTAGCTTTCAAAGGCATTTTTAAAATCATCGTATTTTTCAGGAGCCAAGGTAAGCCCAGCGGCATACATATGACCCCCAAACTGAATGAGGTGCTCGCTACAAGCTTCAATGGCTTTGTATACGTCGTATCCTTTAATAGACCTTGCTGAACCCGCCAATACATGACCGCTTTTGGTGAAAACAAGGGTGGGCCTGTAGTGGGTTTCTATGAGTCTAGAGGCTACAATACCAATAACTCCTTTGTGCCAATCTGGCTGGTAAACTACTGTGGTGGCATTGGTGGTTTCTAAATCTCCAGCGATCTGCTTTAAAGCGTTGTCTGTGATATACTGATCTAAACTTCTTCGCTCTGTGTTATTGTCCTCAATTGCGGCGGCCATTTGCTTGGCTTGTGCCATGTCTTTTGTTTGTAATAGCGCTACGGCATGTGCGCCGTGAACCATTCTACCAGCGGCATTAATTCTTGGAGACACCGTAAAATTAAGGTCAGTGAGGGTAACAACGGGCTTTTTAAAGTTCTCTAAAAATGCTTTAAATCCTGGTCTTGGGTGGCTATTTATTTGTAATAAACCTAAAAATGCCAGGGTCCGATTTTCACCATCTAAAGGAACAATATCTGCTCCAATAGCGGTGGCTACAAGATCTAAATAAGGGTAAACCACTTCTTCTGAGGCTTCCAAAGCCATGGAAATGGCCTGTATGAGCTTAAATCCAATGCCACAACCACAAAGTTCTTTGTAGGGATAATTACAATCTGATCTTTTGGGATCTAACACGGCTACGGCATCTGGTAAAATAGGGCCAGGCGTATGGTGGTCACAAATTATAAAATCAATTCCTTTTTCCTTTGCGTAAACTACTTTATCTATGGCTTTTACGCCGCAGTCTAATGCAATAATAAGCCCTATGTCGTTTTCGCTAGCGAAATCTACGCCTTGATAAGACACGCCATAGCCCTCTTCATAACGGTCCGGAATATAAGTAGCTACTTTATGGTAATACTGTTGTAAATAATCTGCGACCAAGGCCACCGCTGTGGTGCCATCTACATCATAATCTCCATAGACTAAAATAGACTCTTCGCGTTCCATAGCGAGTATGATTCGTGCTACAGCAAGCGCCATATCCTTCATGAGAAGGGGGGAGTGGAGCTGAGACATTTCGGGCCTAAAAAAAGTTTTGGCAGCATTAAAGTCTGAAACGCCTCTTTGGATTAAAAGCCGGGACAGTACGTTAGAAATACCAAGCGATTCGCTTAGCTCCTTTATTCTTTCTGGGGCCCTAAGGGGTATTTCGATCCAATTCATTATGATATAAGGCAGGATTAATGCATGGCCTCACTGTAAAATTGCAGCAGGTGCATTTGAGGTCAATATTTTTCTAAAAGGACTTATTCGTGATGAAAAACAGTCTTTATCTCTAATTTGGCGAACTGTCTAAACATTTCCATAACACCACAGTAACGCTCCACAGAAAGGTCTACTGTTTTCTGAAGCTTGTCTTCTACTAAATTAGACCCAAAAAAATGATACGAAATAGTTACTGCATCATAGAATTTAGGGTGCTCATCTGTTAGATTGGCTTCTGTTTGAATCTCAAAAGCACGCACCTCTAATTTCATTTTTTTCATTAATGACGCTACGTCCAATCCAGAACATCCAGCTAGGGAGCTCAGCATAAGCGCTTTTGGTCTTAGGCCTGAATTCTCTCCTCCGTTTTCTGCATCTACATCTATTTTTATGTTATGCCCTGAGGGATTGTCGCTTTCAAAAGCCATACCTCCAAGCCATTTTGTGGTCACTAAATTTTTCATTTTTTACTGTTTTTATGAACACTTAAAAGTACAAAAAACCCTGCGTTTTTAAACCTTAAAAAGCTGTTGAAAAAGAAAAATGGTGATCATGCCCCAAAAGGTCCCTGTAGCCATACTTAGAATAGCCAAAACAATGGCGTGGGGCATCCATTTTTTTTCATAAGCCGCCGTTACTGCTGGAGCAGTAGCAATACCGCCTACATTGGCCATGCTCGCAATAGGCACCCAAGCCAAATGAAGGTTTAAAGCCTTGGCTGCCAATACCATTCCTATAAAATGAACAAAAATCCAAAGCACTAAAAACCCTATAAATTCAAGGGGCATTGACAAGGCCGTAAACTGAAGTTTAAGTCCTAAAATGGCCATGACCACTATAATCAAAACGCCACCCAATCGAAGGGCAAAGGCATAATTCCATCTGGGAATAAAATGGCTCACCAATAATCCCAATAAAGACAAGGCAATCACTTTAACCACAAAAACATCTAAAATAAGTTCTATAATAAACACTCCTATGATTAGTAGGGCAAGTACCCAATACCAGGGAAGTTTCTTTTGGCTTTCCGCAGCGATAGGTATTGGAATAGTGCTGTCTGATATGTTAAAAAAAGCATTTAATTTATGGCTCTTTTTAATGATCTGAAACATGAATATGGTCCAAATATTGACCAAAACAGTGTCTATGACCAATACTTGTAAAAAAAGACTCTCCGAGGTTTTTGCCAATTCTTTTAGGACCAATTGGCTGGTACTCCCCCCTATCCAACTGCCTACAATGGGTGGAATACCTTTCCAATAATTGGCTTTAATCCATTGATTTTGCACCAGGTCGGAATCTAAAAATCCCCAAGCAAAAACTACGGGAAATAGGGCAATAATGGCGGACCCAATTACAAACAAAACTATGGGCTTAAAACCAATAGCCTTTAATTGAGCAAATGATAGGCTACTCATCACAGCGACAATAGCCATAGGAATGACCCATGTTTTACTAAAGCCGTGAATGGCGTCTGCGCTGTAGTCTACAGAGAAAAAATACGAAATTAAGGCCGGAATTACATAGGCCAGAAGTACTGCTGGAATCCAGTCAAATACCGCTGCAAGCGCTTTGTTTTTGGATTGGTCTAAAAAATAAACTACGACAATCGTGAAAAGAGAAATAACCCATGCAGCGCTCACTTTTTAGGGGCTTTTAGGTTTGGCTTGCCTCCTACTACAATCACTATTTCTCCTTTTGCGGGATGGGCGGTATAGTGGTCTAAAACTTCCTGTGCTGTGCCTCGAATGGTCTCTTCAAATAACTTGGTAATTTCTCTAGACACACTCAAAGGTCTCTCTGGGCCAAAATAAGTGCAAAAATCCTGTAATGTCTTGAGTAATTTGTGGGGAGATTCGTAAAAAATGATGGTTCGGGATTCTTCTTGAAGAAAAGTCAAACGGGTTTGTCTTCCTTTTTTTACGGGTAAAAAGCCCTCAAAGATAAATTTATCATTGGGCAAACCACTGTTCACAAGTGCAGGAACAAAGGCGGTGGCTCCGGGCAAACAATCAATAGCAACCCCAGCTTCTATACATGCCCTAGAAAGTAAAAATCCTGGATCAGAAATGGCTGGAGTACCTGCGTCTGAGATAAGCGCCATAGGTTCCCCTGCTTTCATTCTGTTGACCAAAACAGCCACAGTCTTGTGTTCATTGTGCATGTGGTGAGAAAACATAGGCGTTTCAATTTCAAAATGCTTGAGTAGCTTTCCACTTGTCCTGGTGTCTTCTGCTAAAATAAGTGAAACCTCTTTTAAAATCCTTATGGCTCTAATGGTCATGTCTTCTAAATTGCCAATAGGCGTAGGAACTAAGTACAGTTTAGACATAGGGTCTTTCTAATCAATTTGGTTAACGGTATTTCTGGGAGATTAGGTCAATGAATCTTTTTTCATAAGCTTTTTTACCCTTCCAATCGTTGTACTCTGGCTTTACTAAATGGCCAATAAAAGACATTGCGCGCTCTTGAGACGCAATGGTATTCAATTGAGAAACGACCCTTTTAAAACTGTCCTCTTCCCCATTGAACAACTCTTTTACAAAGGCAATTTGGTCATTAAAACCAAAAGAAATTTGCTGGCCGTAACGTCCGTTTAAAGTGGTTGCTGTGTTTTTGACACCAGCATGCTGTGCTTGCTTGTCACTAGGGAAATCTTGAGGCGGCTCGGTCTCAGGAACAGACTCCTGTGGGAGGCCCTCTTTTTTAGGCATATGAGACACCATATCAATAATGGTGTCCATTCCAGGTGTCATAATATCTGTTTCATGGGGATTGGACTCTGGAAGCTCCTCTCCAGAAGACAGCACCTCATGGGCCATTTGCTGGAACTTCTCTGCCATCTGATTGCTATCCGTGTCTAAATGAGGATCCCCAAGATTTTGTGAAATAAACTTCAATACTGCGAGCTTCTCATAGAGTGTCTTGGCGGTCTCGTATAGTGGTGCCAACTCACTGCTGTGATTGGCATCTATGATATGTTTTGCCAGGCGCTGAAGTTCTTGGTGGAGCTTTTCTTTCATACTAAAGCTAATATCGGGTTTTTTAGATAAAAATCCATTTGCTTTGCGTCTAATTTTATATTTTTATGGCCCAAGGCCGATGCCTTGATGGGTCTAATAAATAAAATAATATGTTTCTAGAAAATACCGTAAATCATGAAGAGCCTTTTGGATGGATAGAAGTGATTTGTGGTTCCATGTTTTCTGGAAAAACAGAGGAGCTTATTAGGCGTTTAAAAAGAGCCCAATTTGCCAAGCAACGCATAGAGATATTTAAACCTCAAATAGACACCCGCTACCACGATGAAATGGTGGTCTCCCATGATGAAAATCAAATTAGGTCTACCCCAGTTCCAGCAGCAGCAAACATTAGAATTCTTGCGGATCAATGTGATGTTGTGGGTATAGACGAAGCACAGTTTTTTGACGCTGAAATTATTCATGTGTGTAACGATCTTGCCAATAAAGGAAAACGGGTTATTGTCGCTGGTTTGGATATGGACTTCAAAGGCAACCCCTTTGGGCCAATGCCAGCACTTATGGCTACGGCAGAATATGTGACCAAGGTACACGCGGTATGCACTAGAACAGGAAACTTGGCCAATTATAGCTTTAGAAAATCTGCCAACGAGAAACTTGTTTTATTGGGAGAAACCACAGAGTATGAACCTTTGAGTAGGTCGGCTTACTTTAAAGCCATGTTAAAAGAAAGGGTAAAAGACTTGGAGGTAAATGACCCTATTGCCTTGACAGATCCTTCAAAAACGGCGGGTAATTTAAATCCAATTCCGGATACAGAACAAAAGCAATCCAACTAATCATTTCCTAAATGGGACCTTCAATTTTAGAAATTGACCTGGCCGCTCTGGCCCACAACTACCGCTATATGAGGTCTAAAATAAGCTCTGAAACAATGCTTTTAGGGGTGGTAAAAGCCAATGGATATGGGTCTGAATCAATTGCTATAGCTCAAAAACTCACTGATTTAGGGGTGAATTATTTGGGCGTAGCTTACACCCATGAGGGGGTAGCTTTAAGATTAGCTGGCATAAAAACACCCATTTTAGTCCTACACCCTCAGCCAGATGAGTTCCATGATATTGTCAATCACTGTCTAGAGCCAAGCATTTACTCCATAAAAACTTTGGAAGCTTTCATTCAAGTAGCGCCATTGGACAGTCATTACCCCATTCACCTTAAATTAAATACAGGCCTAAACCGTTTGGGCCTTTCTACAGCTACACTGGAAGCTACAGGCACACTAGAGAGGGTTTGTAAAGCGCTTTTGCATCAGTCCAATGTTAAAGTGAAAGCTGTATTGTCTCACTTAGCGGCAACTGATGATTTAAAAGAAAGGGCTTTTACCGAGTTACAAATCCAACGATTTAAAGATGGAGTGGCCTTCATTGAAAAACACATTGGTCCTATAGCTATAAAACACCTCATCAATAGTTCAGGAATAATAAACTTCCCGGAGGCAGCGTTCAATATGGTCAGAAGTGGCATAGCGCTATACGGCTATGGAAACAATCCAAAAATAGATGCCTTATTAAAACCTGTAGCGACCTTAACCACTAAAGTTTCTCAAATTCACTCCATTGAAAAAGGAGATTGGGTAGGTTATAACAAAGGTTTTGTGGCAAATAAAAAAATGCGGGTGGCCACATTAACTATTGGCCACGCAGATGGCATTTCAAGGGTTTATGGGCAAGGCAAAGGCGTGGTTTTTGTAGGGGGAAAACCCTGTCCTATTATAGGGAATGTTTGCATGGATATGCTGATGATAGACCTAGAAAACCAAATCGCTAACGAAGGAGACAGCGTTGTAATATTTGGAAAAGGCGCTTCTGCAGAAACATTTGCCGGTGGAGCCAAAACCATATCATACGAACTATTAACAGGTATTGGTGCAAGAGTAAAAAGGGTGATTGTCGGTTAAAACCATTTGGGACATTGTTATAAAAATAACTTTTTGTTATATTTTTATAACAATTTAAAAAGATCTAGAAAGGAACCCCTCAGAATGATTACTTTTGCTTTATTAAAATTTTAAAAAATGAAAGTAGCTGTTGTAGGCGCTACCGGCATGGTAGGTGAAGTGATGTTAAAAGTATTGGCAGAACGCAAATTTCCAATAAGTGAATTGTTGTTAGTTGCCTCTGAACGATCGGTGGGTAAAACCATAGAATACGGTGGTATAACCCACACGGTAATTGGTTTACAAACTGCGGTTGACGCAAAACCTGATATCGCCATATTTTCTGCAGGAGGAGACACTTCTTTGGAATGGGCACCAAAATTTGCCGCTGCAGGGACTACGGTGATTGATAATTCTTCTGCATGGAGAATGCACCCTGACCACAAGTTAATCGTACCTGAAATTAACGCAAACACCCTTACAAAAGAAGATAAGATCATAGCCAATCCCAATTGTTCTACCATTCAAATGGTCTTGGTTTTAGCCCCTTTACATGAAGCATACAAGATGAAACGTGTTGTGGTCTCTACCTATCAATCTGTTTCAGGAACTGGGGTAAAAGCGGTGGAGCAAATGGAAAATGAAACAAAAGGTATTCAAGGAGAAATGGCTTACCACTATCCTATTCACAGAAATGCCATTCCACATTGCGATGTGTTTTTAGAAAACGGATACACCAAAGAAGAAATGAAACTGGCCAATGAGCCAAAAAAAATATTAGGGGACCATTCTTTCCATATTACAGCCACTGCAGTGAGAATACCTACTGCTGGAGGTCATTCAGAATCTGTTAATGTGAGCTTTGAAAAAGACTTTGACTTGTCTGCAGTAAGAACAATCCTAAATAAAACAGCAGGTGTGGTCGTTCAAGATAACACCGACACAAATACCTATCCAATGCCGGTCTATGCCCATGATAAGGACGATGTTTTTGTAGGACGCATCAGAAGAGATGAAAGTGCAGAAAACACCTTAAATATGTGGATTGTAGCAGACAACCTCAGGAAAGGAGCTGCCACCAATGCCATTCAAATTGGAGAATACTTAATTGCAAACGGTTTGGTGTAACTTTACGGTATGCTTGTACTGGAAAACATCCATTTTAAATATAAAGAACCCCTTCTTCAAAACATACACTTGCGTTTAGCCCCTGGAAAGCTTATGGCTTTGACGGGGGCTAGCGGGAGTGGAAAAAGCACCTTGTTAAAACTAATTTATGGTAGTTTAGCCCCAGAAAAAGGTCAAATACACTGGAAAAAAGAAGCTTTACTAGGTCCTGAATACAACCTACTCCCTGGCGCCCCATTTTTGCGGTATTTGGCCCAGGATTTTGACCTCATGCCATTTACTTCTGTCGCTGAAAATATTAGCCAGCACTTGACTGTTTTTGACCCAGAGCATCTAAAAAAACGTACCGATGAACTTTTGCAGCTCATAGATATGGAGGCTTTTGCCAACACCCCTGTAAAGAAACTGTCTGGGGGGCAACAACAACGCGTGGCTTTAGCTAAAGTATTGGCAAAAGCACCTGAATTAATTCTCTTAGATGAGCCTTTTAGTCATATAGATCCACCCTTAAAGCTCGTGCTAAGAACCAAGCTGTTTGAATACCTTAAACAATATAATATTGCCTGTATTTTAGCCTCTCACCATCCCGAGGATTATATGGGGCATGCCCACGAAGTAGTTTGTATGGATGGGGGTAAAATTATCGCTTCCGGAAATCCTGAATCCTTATATCAAAACCCACCCAGTACAAAAGTAGCACAACTATTTGGCGTCTTAAATATAGTGGACAAGGCCACTATTTTGTCACTACATCCAAAACTTAAAATAAATGATGGACAAGAGATTGTTGTTTGGCCGCATGAATGGTCCTTTAGTTCAAGCACTGGAATAAGGGTAAGCGTAGAAAAAAGCCTTTTTATTGGAAATGGTTATTTAATAGTCTTTAAATCAAAAGAGGGCCAGCGCCTTTATATGAATTCAAAAACGGCTCTTTTAGAAAACGAAGAGAAGTGTATGTATGTTTCGCTAGAACACTGTGAACAGCGCTTGAGGTCATTAACCGTGTAGGTCTGCCAATTCACTGCCAACCTTTGACCCTAAAGCCAAGCCCATGCCTCCCAAACGAACCCCGCAATACACATTGGGCTGAACACATTTTAAGATAGGTTCTTTGCCTGTTCCTACTCCCATAATTCCAGACCATCTGCGGTCAATTTCATACGAAATTCCAGGAAGAATGGTTTCTTTTAATAAGCGATCTAATGCGTCTTGAATGACTATAGTTTGAGAAAAATTAGTGGTTTCTTCTTCTTTGAAGGCCAAGTTACGCCCCCCTCCAAGCAATATTCTCTGGTCTATATTTCTAAAATAATAATACCCCATATCCAGATGAAAGGCCCCTTTTATTTGTAAGTTCTTTATGGGTTTTGTGATAAGGACCTGAGCCCTTGCGGGCTTTACATCTTCTATTTGAAGTGCCTTAGAAAAGCCGTTAGTAGCTATAAATAAAGCCCTGGCTTTACACTCAAAAAAATTTGTTTCTAAGTGAACCGATCCTTGACCACTTGAAAAATTGGTCACCTCAGTGCCAAAAAAAATATGAATGTCTTGAGATTGCACTTTATGGATCAGCTGTTTCATCATGAGGCCCGTATCTATTTGCCCCTCATGAACGCTGCTAATATAATTTTCTTTTACTCCCTTAAAATTAAAAGAATTGGACGCAGTGTAAAACGAATTGGATTTAAATACCGGCTGTAAAAATGAATTCACTGCGGTTATTTGATCTAAACATGTCTCGTAAAGCGCCGTATGAGCGTCTAAAAACACTTCATGCCCACCGTGATTTTCATACCCTATTTGAGCGTCCCCCAGACGTTTTCTAAGTAATTGAACCCCTTCATACCTTCTTTGAACGACATTTAAAACGCTTTGCTCTCCCTGATGGTCTATGTCGGACAAAATTTCAGAAATACTTCCAAAACAAGTGAATCCAGCGTTTTTAGTGCTTGCCCCATGGGGCAAAATACCTTTTTCAAAGACCACAATAGTAGCATTTGGGTGCTTTTCCCTTAAAGAAAGGGCACAATTTAAGCCAACTATTCCACTGCCAATTATTGCAAAATCTATATTTGACAGCCAGTGTTTGTGTTCCCAATAACTCAATGCATCCATGCCTAAAAATACTAAATTCCCTGCTAATATTTAATCCCCCTTGAATCAAAAAAACACCCCTAAAAAGCAAAAGCGCCTTAGGGGTGTTCACTATAAAGGGGGCTAGAAGGTTGCAATAAATGCTTCTAGCGGCTTTATATTCTAATCAATCGGATCCATTACAAAATCTTCCATAAACTTAGTGGTGTAATTTCCCGCTAAATAATCCGGATGATCCATGAGCTGTCTGTGGAAAGGGATGGTCGTTTTAATCCCTTCTATAACGAATTCATCCAAGGCCCTTTTCATTTTATTAATGGCCTCTTGCCTGGTTTGTGCCGTTGTAATTAACTTGGCAATCATAGAGTCGTAATTGGGTGGAATGACATAACCGCTATACACGTGGGTGTCTAATCTAATTCCATGACCTCCTGGAGTGTGAAGGGTGGTAATTCTTCCAGGGCTCGGTCTAAAATCATTGTAGGGATCTTCTGCATTAATCCTACACTCAATAGCATGTAGTTTAGGATAGTAATTTTTCCCAGATATTGGTACGCCTGCAGCCACTAAAATTTGCTCTCTAATCAAATCGTAATCTACTACTTGTTCCGTAATAGGGTGCTCTACCTGAATCCTAGTATTCATTTCCATGAAGTAAAACTTCCTGTGTTTGTCTACCAAAAATTCGATGGTTCCTGCGCCTTCGTATTTAATAAATTCGGCTGCTTTTACCGCAGCAATGCCCATTTCTTCTCTCAATTTATCTGTCATAAAAGGAGAAGGGGTTTCTTCTGTTAGTTTTTGATGCCTGCGTTGTACCGAACAATCCCTTTCTGACAAGTGACAGGCCTTTCCAAACTGATCTCCAACAACTTGAATCTCAATGTGTCTAGGCTCTTCTATCAGTTTTTCCATATACATGCCTCCATTACCAAAAGCCGCTGTAGCTTCTTGTACAGCACTTTCAAATAATTTGGTCATGTCTTCTTCTTTCCAAACGGCACGCATTCCTTTTCCACCACCGCCAGCGGTGGCTTTAATCATCACAGGATAACCTACTTTTTTTGCAGTGGCTATGGCGTCTTTAACGTCCTTTAAAATACCTGCAGAACCAGGAACACAAGGCACTCCTGCTTTTTTCATGGTTTCTTTGGCTGTAGCCTTATCACCCATTTTATCTATTTGGTCCCCTGAGGCCCCGATAAACTTAATGCCATGCTCCGCGCAAATTCTTGAAAATTTAGCGTTCTCAGACAAAAACCCATAACCAGGGTGAATGGCGTCTGCATTGGTGATTTCTGCAGCAGCAATAATATTTGGAATCTTCAAATAAGATTCACTACTTGCTGCAGGTCCTATACAAACCGCTTCGTCTGCGAATCTCACATGGAGACTTTCCTCATCTGCCTTGGAATACACCGCAACAGTCTTAATTCCCATTTCTTTACAGGTCCTGATAATCCTTAAGGCTATCTCTCCCCTATTTGCAATTAATATCTTCTTAAACATAGTAGCGCTATTTAAAATACATAAAATATGTTAGCCTTTAAAAGACTAAATTAAGAAGGATCTACTACGAAAAGTGGCTGATCAAATTCTACTGGAGAAGAGTCGTCTACTAAAACTTTAACGATCTTACCAGACACTTCTGACTCTATATCGTTAAATAATTTCATGGCTTCAATCACACAAAGCACATCTCCTTTTCCTATTTCACTTCCCACCTCAACAAAGTTGGCTTTATCTGGAGAAGGCCTTCTATAAAAAGTTCCAATAATAGGCGATTTTATTGTAATTAAATGATCTTCACTCGCTGGAGCTGTTTGAACGGCTGGCGCCGATGCCTCTGTTGAAGGTGCTACAGGGCTTGCCGCCATTGGCATTTGCTGCATGTAAACAGGCTCAGAAACAGCGGCCCCTAAAGGTCCTGTTCTGATGGTGATTTTTAGGTCTTCTGTCTCTAATTTAACTTCACTGGCTCCTGATTTAGCCACAAATTTAATGAGGTTCTGAATTTCTTTAATATCCATTTTAATAAGGTTTAGTTGCGTTAAAGTATTAGTTGTCGTAAGCCCATGTTAAATATATGGAACCCCACGTAAAGCCTCCACCAAATGCGGCAAAGACCAATTTATCTCCTTTTTTTAATTGATTTTCATAATCTGCCAACAATAAAGGTAAAGTAGCAGAAGTGGTATTCCCGTATTTGGCAATATTGTTCATTACCTTGGAATGGTCTACACCTACCCTTTTAGCGGTAGCGTCAATAATTCTATTGTTAGCCTGATGGGGCACCAACCAATCTACATGGTCTTCAGTAAGTGCATTGCGCTCCATTATTTTAGCTGCAGCGTCTGCCATATTAGATACGGCAAATTTAAATACTGTTTTACCATCCTGGTATACGTGGTGCTGTTTGTTTTGAACCGTTTCTATTGAAGCTGGCAATAAAGAGCCGCCTGCTTCCATTTTAAGAGAGTTTCTGCCTATTCCGTCTGATCTCAGGTATTCATCTTGTAATCCGTAGCCTTCACTATTGGGTTCAAAAAGTGCTGCTCCAGAACCATCTCCGAAGATAATACAAGTGGCCCTGTCTGTATAATCAATAATAGAAGACATTTTATCTGCGCCTATTAAAAGTACTTTCTTATACCTTCCTGCCTCAATATATGCTGCTGCTGTAGACATTCCATATAGAAAACTAGAACAAGCGGCTTGTAAATCATATGAAAAGGCATTCGTTGCTCCAATTTCTGAAGCTACATAAGCGGCAGTAGAGGCTACTAAAAGATCTGGAGTGGCTGTAGCAACAATTACTAAGTCTATGGTTTGAGGATCTAACTTCTTTTTTTCAATCAGGTCTTTAGCAGCCTGAATAGCTAAGTAAGAAGTTCCTTTGTCTTTGTCTTTTAAAATTCTACGCTCCTTAATTCCTGTTCTAGAGGTGATCCATTCGTCATTGGTCTCCACCATGGTCTCTAAAATTGCGTTTGTCAATACAAAGTCTGGGACGTAAGATCCCACAGCTGATATGGCTGCGTGTAATTTTGTCATTCGAATTGGTTTGTTTTTAAGCAAAATGTGCTGAAAAATAATTCAAAATTCGTGAAAATTAATCATTTTACACCACTTTTTAGTGTTTTTTACAATTTTTCAAGGATTTTAAGTCGTTTTTGTATCCTCTGATATTTAACTCAAAAAAAGAGCCTTCGGTTTTAAAACCAAAAGTTCTTATCATAAAAAAACTCCCACTTAAAAAAGTGGGAGTTATTTAAACCTAAAAACGTTTACTTAGGCAGTAGCTACCTCAGTGTTGTCTATAAGCACTTGACCTCTGTAGTATAATTTACCTTCGTGCCAGTGTGCTCTATGATACAAGTGCATTTCACCTGTTGTTGGATCTTTAGCAATAGTAGGGGCTACTGCTTTGTAATGTGTTCTTCTTTTGTCTCTCCTTGTTTTGGAAATTTTTCTCTTTGGATGTGCCATAACAATTCCTATTTATCCGTTAATAACTTTTTTAGGGCGTCCCATCTAGGGTCCGTCTCTTCTATTGCTTCTTTTTGTTCCTTTAGTTCTTTAACCCCTAATTTCTCTAGGGTTTCAAGTGCTTCAGATTCTAGTGTTCCGGCCAATACACCTGGATGGACTTTTCTGGCAGGTAATGCCAAAACAATCATTTCGTAAATATACTGTGATACATCTACTTGGTGTTCTCCATGGGGAAGCACTAAAAGCACTTCATTTTCATTGTCAAAAGAATCTCCAAACTTCACTACTAAATCTAATGTAGCTTTAAGTGGAAGATCGAAAGGCTCATTGGTTGTGTCACAGTTTACGTGTACACTTCCACTGGCCTCAAATGCCAATTCCATCATGGTGCTTAACTTCTTTAATGTCACGTGAATATTGAGTTCAGCGGTATTAAAATCATTAAAATCATATGCGTTAAAGAACGTGTTGTCTATGGCAAATTCGAACTGGTGCTTTCCTTCTTTAAGTCCTGAAAATGGAATGTAATACTCCCTATTTTTCATTTTAAATTAGATTATACGCACCTCTCTAGTAAGCCAAAAGGCGGGTGCAAAGATACTATTATTATACTAACAACCAAGCGTTAAGGAAATTAAAAATTATTTTTGCGTCGGTGGTTTGTATTGGCTTTTCTTGGGGCTTCTCTTCTCTACTATTTTTGCTTTTTTCAAAGGATTATCAGTGAGGGTTTTATACATACTCCTGTGCTTAAAAATCTTTATGGCTGCAAATACCGCTGCTGAAAATGAACTATGGTCTGCTAAACCTTTCCCTGCTATATCGTAAGCCGTTCCATGGTCTGGAGAGGTTCTCACTTTTGACAATCCTGCCGTAAAATTCACCCCATTACCAAAAGAAAGGGTCTTGAAAGGAATAAGTCCTTGGTCGTGGTAGGCGGCGAGTATGGCGTCGAATTGGGTGTAATTTTTGGTGCCAAAAAAGCTGTCGGCCGCGTAGGGGCCAAAAATCAAAGATCCTTCATTAGAAATTTCAGCAATGGTGGGGATAAGCACATTTTGGTCTTCCTTTCCTATCACCCCCTGATCTCCGTTATGAGGGTTTATACCCAACAAGGCTGCTTTGGGTTTTCTAATGCCAAAGTCTTGCTGTAAGGCGTGTAGTATGGTTTTTACTTTAGATTTTATGAGCTCTGGGGTAATGTGATTAGACACCTCGCTCACGGCTACGTGATCTGTTAACAATCCAATTCTTAAAGAATCAGATACCATAAACATAAGGCTTTCTCCGCCAAGCTCTTTGGCCAGATAATCTGTGTGGCCCGGAAAACTAAAGGCCTCACTTTGAATATTGCTCTTATTAATTGGTGCGGTTACTAGAACATCTATGGCGCCCTCCTTGAGTGCTTTAGTGGCGGCCTCAAGAGATTTTAAGGCGTATTCTCCTCCTATTTTAGTCTCTTTGCCAAAAACCACCTCTGGAATCTCTTTCCAAATATTCACCACGTTAAATTTGCCTTCTATAGCCTCTGAAGCACTAGCCACTCCCTGGTAAGCAAGCTGAGTGCCAAGCTGTTGCTGTTGCTGCGCTAAGGTTTTACTAGATGCAAATACTACAGGGGTGCACAATTCTAATGTTCTAGGATCTTCGAAAGTTTTTAAAATAACTTCGCAGCCTATTCCATTTAAATCTCCTATTGAAATTCCAACTTTTATTTTTGCATTATCCTGCATGCTATATCTGGCTTTATAAGTAAATTTACAGGGTAAAATTAGACAATAAAAACGAACCATGTTTACTGGAATTATTGAAACTTTAGGAAAAGTAGTTGGAATAGAAGCAGAAGGGAGTAATATGCACCTAAGTATTGAAACCCCCTTAGCAGACGCGTTAAAAATTGATCAGAGTGTGGCGCACAATGGGGTGTGTTTGACTGTTGTGAAAAAATCACCCCAACAATACACCGTGACGGCTATTGCAGAAACATTAGAGAAAACATCCCTAAACCACTTTAGAGTAGGCCAACTCATTAACCTTGAACGCGCCATGATATTAGGCAGTAGATTGGACGGACATATTGTTCAAGGTCATGTAGATCAGACGGGGGTTTGTTCCGCGCTCAAAGAAGAAGATGGGAGTTGGGTCTTTACTTTTACCTACGATCCAGGCAAAAACAATGTGACCATAGAAAAAGGATCTATTACCATAGATGGCACTAGTCTAACCGTTATAAACTCTGAAAAAAACAGCTTTTCTGTAGCCATTATACCTTACACCTATGCGCACACTTGTTTTCAACAATACCAAGTAGGCACCGTTGTAAACTTAGAGTTTGACGTGATTGGAAAATATGTAAAACGCTTGTTGGAGCTGGGAAAATAAAATGAAGGCATTTAACAGGCTTTTTTTTAACGTTTTAGGACGTCCCTGAATTGACTAAGCGCTTTCTAATTGCGCACTAAAATCTGCGATAAGTCGCAGTGCTGCTCCTTCAAATTCCTGAGGAACTGCCATTTTAATAGTAGATTCTGTTCCGCCAGCAAAACCCGCTAAAACGCCAGAGGCCTGCTCGTTTTTCTCTACAAAAGGAATGCCGTGGTCTCCAAAAACCCCTTTGAGTAATAATACCGCCATAGCGCTACCTGTGAAAACTTCCTTATACGTGCTGCTCATTTAAATACTCTTTTAATCTAAAATAAGGCATTTCTCACATAACCACAAAATTAAACCTTGAAGAAAATTTTCTTTTTATGCATAAAGGAAGACATAAGCAAGTAAAAAAAACATACTGTTAGCGCGTAGAGCAAGGAAGACAATTCGGGGGCTAGGCCTTTGTTTAGGTATATATTTTCAAATAAAAACCCGTGAATACTACTTCCATTGACAGGAATTAAATAAAATAATTTAGTGATAAAACTAGCCGTAAAATAAATGGCAATTCCATTTGCTCCTACTTTGGAAAACACCTTGCCAAATCTAAATTTTTTCACTTCTCGCAGGTAAAATAAAATCCCTAACACCAGGTTGGCCCAACCGGCAGTAACCATCACAAAGGAGCTGCTCCAAAGGGCTTTATTAATGGGGAAACTCAAGTCTAGTAAATGTCCTAGACCAAGCAAAACAAGCCCAGAAATGAGCAAAAGGGATACTTTTTGGTAGGTGTTAGATCGCAAAACATCTCCAGCAAGTGTTCCGAGCAATGCCGTTGCAATAGCTGGCAAAGTGCTTAATATACCTTCTGGATCATAGTCTGGTTTCCACATATGACTGCCCAGAACTTTAAAATCTATGAAATTTGCCCAATTGTTGGCTGCTCTTTCATAGGTAGGAGCCACTCCATCTAAAGGCAAGAAGCCCATCCAAAGCCAATATGCCAGTAAAATAATTCCAATAATCAAGGCGGTACTTCTTTTACTCCCCCAGAGATATATAATACTCGCAAAGAAAAAAACAAGGCCAATACGTTGTAATACACCAGGAAAACGAATGTTTTCAACCGCCTTTATAAATGGAAAACTTATTGTAAAAGCGCCTAAAAACAGTCCCAATCCAATGAGTTTTAAGCTCCTATTGGTCAATTTAAAGAAGACAGGCCCATTTAATTTCTTGTCTTTATAAGAGAGCGATATAGACATGCCAACAATAAATATAAAGAAGGGGAAAACCAAATCCGTGAGGGTATAACCGTGCCAAGAGGCGTGTAAAAACGGGGCGTATACCGCAGACCATGTCCCTGGAGTATTGACTAAAATCATGAGTAAAAGAGTGGCTCCCCTAAAAATATCTACCGAAGGCACCCTTTTATTAAAAATCATAAAATAGATTTTTTTAGTGTTTTCCAGACTTTAAACAATAAAACTCCTGCAACAATCACTACAAGCGTTAAGCCAGAGGCCAAATTGTAGTTGCCATAAATCCAATTACCTGTGGCAAACATGCAGCCATAAACCAGAATAGCCCCTAAAATCATGGCTAAAATTCCGGAAGGAACCGACCATTCTTGAAATTTTATCTGGCCTTCAGCAATGGCTTTTTCTTGTTGTACTTTCCAGCCAGGACCTCCGGGCTGTGTTTGCTTGTAAAATCTGTCAAGGGTTTCTTCCTTTTCGGGTGAAGTGAGGAAAGTGACCGCAATCCAAACAATAGAGGTCAGAAGTACCACTAGGGGGAACTTAGCCCAGGAAGGGAAAATACCCTCTAAACCATCTCCGCCAAAAAAAGTGGTTCCTAGGGATCCAAAATTAAAGAGTATGGATAATAGGCCTGAAACGATCATGGCTGAAATTTCACTCCACGCATTAATACGCCACCAAAACCAGCGAAGAATAAAAATGAGTCCTGTTCCTGCACCGAACATTAAAATAATGTCGAACAATTGAAGGGCATTTGTTAGGGTAAGGGCTAAAAAGCCACTAGCAATCATGAGTAAAACTGTGGCTATTCTGCCTACCATTACCAATTGCTTTTCAGTGGCATTGGGCTGGATTTCTAATTTATACACATCGTTAACAATATAGGAGGAACCCCAATTTAAATGGGTAGAAATTGTAGACATATACGCAGCTCCTAAAGAAGCCAAGACAAGCCCAAGTAAACCGCTGGGTAACTTGGTTAACATGGCAGAATAGGCCAAATCATTTCCTAATTTATCTGGAGATACATTGGGAAAAGCGGACTGTATAGACAACAAGTCAGGATACACCACCATTGAGGCTAAAGCCACCAAAATCCATGGCCAAGGACGCAACGCATAGTGCATAATATTAAAGAAAAAAGTAGCGCCTATGGCGTGGTTTTCATTTTTAGCAGCCAGCATTC
>Ga0307998_1000431_pt1 | contig 23966 bp, 19 predicted proteins | sample Davwhametageno37_FD_203147 | JGI IMG/M metagenome (GOLD analysis project Ga0307998, IMG submission 203147) | Marine microbial communities from Davis Island wharf, Antarctic Ocean - #37 | ecosystem: Environmental > Aquatic > Marine > Unclassified | place: Antarctic Ocean: Davis Island wharf... | reverse complement strand
AACAGATGATGATGAGGGTGGTGACTATGACGACGGTGGCGACTTTGACGATGCTACCGATGGCTCCAAAGGCGATGATACTGCCGATGGCTCCAAAGGAGATGAAGAGGGTAGTGGCGGTGCAACTGTCTTTATGGCTATTACTCAAAATGCGGGGCCTTCGGCTACTGCACCCAACGGTGACTTTACTCTGCGCTTTGATGAGTACGTTGAAGGGTATGGCGTTTATGGCTCCGCCTATCTTGAAGCGTCAGCCAATTCATTAAAATACAGAGCTGATGCCGGGCAGGAGGAAATAAGTAGCATCAAGAAAGCCAACGGTGACACAGTCGGTATTTACAGCGCGCGAGGTGGTGGTGAGGTTGATGGTGAGTTTGTCGAGGTTGCTGCGTACTACCAGTACTACATCAGTGTCGCGGATAAGGCTTTTTGTCAAAAACTTTTATCGGCTACCAGAGAAGATTTTAGTGAAGAGACTTTTGAATACGTTTCAACGGATATTACTGATTCCATTGATAACCTAGATGATATTGGTCTTCAAAAAGGGGAGACCTGCTACAGCACTGACATCACCAAGGCCCAGAGGAATGTGCATCGCTACGGTGTTTACACGGACGATGGTGAGAGGCTGCCGATTACTAATTCAGCATTCCCACTGTATGCCGATGTCGTGGATAGCAATGGTGAGACGCAGCGTGTCCACGCTTGGGCCGATTTCTGGGGTGTCTGGTTAGAGCCTACGGGTCGCGCATTGATTGACGAATCGACGGAATTTACGCGTGAGACCTACGACGACACGACTACAACGTCGGGACCTGAAACCTACAATCTTACCTCTACCGATATTCGGATTGAGAAGCGAGATACCTCTTACATTGCGTTAAACGACCTTGATGGTTTGAGCGTGGTTATGTATGTAAGGGATGATTGGTGGTTAGCGGAGTTTACTAACCTGTTCGGTACTCTGGCGCACGACGAGTATGAGGGTGTGTTTGAGAAAGATGGTGCAGAGGATGGTTCCGGTCAGTTTACGTTCACCACGGGTGTTAGTTTCTCCAATGGATACGAAACCACAGTTCTCGACACACCGATTACCTTTACTCTGGCCGAGTGGCAAACCACGATGGCTAAAGAAGAAGGCGCTGAGACTGACGATTGGTACTACAAATATGTCAGACAGATGGGTGTTTGGTCTCATGATACTCGCCAGTGGTATGACATCTCTGCCGAAGCGTTGGCAGCGCCAGCATCAGCAACCGCTGCTGCAGGCGTCCGCACAGAGACAACATCTATAGTGTCGGCCAGCGATATCACTGAAACTCTTTACTGTATCCGTGACTGTATTGATGGCGCAGCTGTCCAGCAAACCTTCACCGAATCTGTCGCTGACGGCGCATCTACAGTGTCCAGCCCCTTCGCTGATGTTGGTTCCCATCTCAAGGAAGACGTGACTGTCACTCAGATATACAACCAGCAGTTTCAAAGCATGGCTGAGGCCACTGACCAATTTTGGCTCACTGACAACGCAATCCAGGCAACTGGTTTTAAATTGGGTGAAAATGGCGCTGCGGTTACCGACTTTATTAATGGTGAGGCGGACGCTAAGTCGTTTATGCGACTTGAGTATGGAGGTATGCAACAGACTACGGACTCAAACACCGGAGATGTTGTAAATGTCGCGTTATATGGCCAAAACGGGGCGTTTAGTGTTAACAATCTCAATAAGCTCATGGCTGCTGATGTTACAGATCCCGGCCTGGTACCTGTTTTTAACCTAGATATTAAGTCGATTCCAGCGGCGGGTGTGTCGGGTTCGATGGACATCACTGTTGCTGTCAATTCGAATGGCAACCTCGGGTGGTTTGAAGGTGATACTTCTATTGCGGCTAAAACTACCGTTGACTATGCGTCGGATGGTGAGGAATTTGTTATTACCATTCCCAGTGGTGCTACCGTCGGCTTATCTTATATGAGCCCCGATGGTGTCGAAATTGAGGCGGACTATGTCACCACTAGCGAGCAGATATTTGGTTATGCCGGTGGCGATCAAGATCTTGGTTCGGTCGCAGGGCAGTCGGGTATTAGTTGGAATGTATTCCAGCTATTTAGTGGCCACAATGGGCTCGCTAACTTTACTAGCGCCGGTATTGCATCCTTCTTTAATACTAACATGGACTCTAACCCGTACAGCCGGTATGCAGCGATTGTGAAAATTGACAGCTCTCTGGCACTGGAAGGCCCAGCCCCTGATGGAGATGTATCAGCTAACATCATAGGTTTTTTCTTTTACGTTGCAGCGGATGATTACTTAGCGTCAACGCAAGTCTATGAGCAAGGTCAGCATTTCCAAGGAATGTTGGCATCGGAAGCTTATGCCTACACAGTTCAGTCGGGTAAGGTCTTGGATGCCAATGGCGTAGAGCTAACCAAAGGGTCTGCTGCTGCGAGTGCGTTTGCCGAGATGGATGATCCTAATCAATTGTTACAAAACGTAAGTTATGTCACAAATGAAGGCTGGAAGTCGAGTCTTGCCTGGGGTATCCGTACCGGTCAGCTTGTTGGTGAGTCGGATCTGGCCAAGTTGGAGTGTCGAAAGACCGGCTTAGCCGAAGAATACGAATGGCACCCTGTACTTGGACGCGATGCGACTGAGTTGCGTCTGTGTGAATCCCGTCTGTGGGATGGTGGCATCGCCACAACCTATACTATTTCGCTGGAAGCGACGCCTAGCTACAATATTGCCTCGGCAACAACAGGAGAGCAGGTCGTAATCTCTGAGCCAAAGACGCTTTACTACACTGTTCCTGAAACATTGAACGGCGATGGTACTGCAGTCTATGGAAAGGATGCAGGTAAGCGTTTGCGCCTTGAGTTTAGAGGGCACGGTGATCTAGGTGGTATCCCAGGGTTTGTCTTTGATACGGCGACGGGTGAGGACTTAGGTGAGTTTGTTACTGAGTGGAAAGAGAGCTATCGTTACCTGAACCGCTTTATGCTTCCTGATGGTGCACCTCTGGAAGATGGCCTCGACAGCACTATATCCTACAAGGTCAAAGCGCTTGATGGTGAAGAGTGGTTAACCCCCGCAGATGGTTCGGTTGACGGCGTGGCTGATGTTAGTGGTAAATATGCAGACCTCTACACCATGGGTGTTGCAGATTTATTGCCATCATCAGTTGACGAGGTGGTTCTCTCTATCCCGGACAGCCCAGACTATATCGGTGCTATACCTGCAACATCGGAGTTGATAAATGATGGTAACGCATCGGTAGTTCATGGTGAGGTGGTATTTACACCTTAAGCTGATAAGCCTAGATGTCGTTATGCGAGACATAAAAAAACCTCCGCAAGGAGGTTTTTTTATGTCCGGGTATTTAGAAAGAATAACTTATCCCGGCAGAGACTTTGCCATAGGGCTGCGCAAAAAACTTACTGGTCTTGCGGTTGTAGGCCAGCGGGTCAATGCCAAGAAGATTATGTTGCGATATCTGACCCTTAGCATACACCATCAATCCGTTGTTAGGCTTGAACCAAAGCGCTAGATCCAAGGCTGTATTATGGTTGTAGTTAACTTCATTCACTGCATATTCATAGTTTGCTCTGTCGATACGGTAATGCTTTAGAGCCATACTGGCAGATACCCTATCGATTAAATCTACTTTAGAGCCGAATTCAACAATCAATGCGCGTTCAGTCCAGGGCGATTGTTGGGGTAATTGCGATGATAGGCTATTGATCGTATCGCTAAGAGCAACACCTCTAAAAGAGGCATTGAGTAGGAAAGGGTCGCTTATCTCCAGTAGCTTCGAACTGTAGTTGAGATCAACCCGTGAGCTTTGAAAGTCGATTTTTTGGTAAAAGGGGAGATCGTTCCATAAATTCCCTCTCACCTCTAAACCAATGCGATAAACCTGAGCTTTTCCATCCACGGTTATTGCCGGGTAGTAGATACGTTCACCGGTATTAATACGGTGAGCACCATCGAGTAAACGAATATCTGCACTGTCACAGCTGCCGCCAAGTATTAGACCCCCATGGGCATAGCAATCGATTTCAAGCTTCTCTTGCTTTACCGTTGAGGCAGACAGATTTAGCGCGATGGGAAATTTTAGGTAGTGACGAAAGTGGCCCAGTTGATAGCGTGCGCTAATCTGATGTTCATTACCTTTGGTCTCCAGAGAAAAGGGTTCCGCAGTTCTTGATACCTGAGCTGAAGAGTCGGTGTATTCATAGCCGACACGCAGTTTCTCATTCACTGGCACGAGCACACTTAGCTGCGTCGAAGAGGATTGCTCTGGTCTAGAGCTGCTCTCAACCTTCGAGGCAAAATCCAACAAATCGAGGGAAGTATCAAAATAGCTGTACTCTGCAGCCAGCACAATGTCATCGGTGTTTTCAAGTAACTGGATATTTAGGAAGTCCAGGTCAGCGTTAACCGTTGGGCTTATAAGTGCTAGCCCAAGACATAATCGTGCACTTTTATTCGGTTTCAATAGGTTAGCCCCTCAAGGTTTGAATAATTATTAGTCACACAGGTAAGCGTCTATCTGAACAGTGACCTACACGGATTAGGATAACATTATGATGGTGGAACTGTTAGAGCAGAGGATTGGAATAGCGGGTTTTGCTGTCGACAGTAGGCCTGTTGATACAGCTATGAATCGAGATGTGACGAGGAATAGGGGTGGCAGTGAACTAATAGAGTGATCTATCAGAGCTGTCTAAAAAGCCCAGGAGATATACCGAGATATAACTCCTGAGCTTTTAATTACAAATAGCTCGCCAGCTTAGGATGCTGAGCTTTTAGGGCAATTTTTTCCTACCGCAAGAATGTGGCGTGCTTTTAAAAGTTCTCTCTTGCTCAGTGAACCATCAGCATTTTTATCGGCTGCTTTGAACTTGCTATCTCTGATGGTGCATTTAGCTGATTTGAATTCTTCAGTGGTAACTACACCATCTGAATCAGCGTCAAATCTTTCCATTAATGGATGCTTAGCGAAAGCGCTTGTTGATAAAAATGTTAATAGTAAAACAATGCTTAATCTGGTCATTTTTGTAGCTCCTTAAATAATAAATTGTAATGGTAGATTACAGCCGAACATTGATGTAGATCATCAAACCCCTCAAAGCTGCGGCCGACAGTATAGGGAATGTTGGGTTGTAAATCAGGTGCTGGTAGGCGTAAGTAGGTTAATTTGCGGCAAATTCACATTCGCATAAATAATAGTCATTATTCTTAGTTATATATTGGTCCATACCCGTCTGTCGCAACGTACAACACGCTGAATCTTAAGGAAGGCTACCTGCTATGACCAGTTTGAAGAAGGCGTTATTGCCCTATGGAACCACCTCAAGTTCGCCCTCTATTGTGCTTCCGGATACTGCGCTATTTTTGTCAGAGCGTGGGTCGTTAACCAAGAATTACTTTGAGAATGCGGTTGAATTGTTAAACCGTGAATACGATGCCATAAGAAGGTTGGCAGAATTAAATGAGCTGGCCTACAGCGCGTCGTATAACTTTGTTCCCCGTGTAGGACAGCACTACCATCTCTACCGAAAAACTGACGGCACCTACCTCCTGAGCATGATTGAAAACTGGACTGCCCATGAGTTTGTTGTTTCTTTAGAGTACACCGCAGACAGTGTGTGGAAAGATATTAGTCAGCTTTAGAGATCGCTTAGCTGTAAGAAAAATGGCTCGCCAAGGGTCATTATTAATAGACTCATCAGGGTTGATTTTCTGCTTAACCATACGAGAAATGGCGTCTTGGTTTCCATAGTAGGGCTCAGTCGGTTAGCCAGCCAGTATAAAATTAACTTGCGCGCAGGGGAGAGCGCTCTTTCTGTCGGTCTTGCCACTGTTTATCTAAATAGACAGGCACTGCTGTCGTCGCGGTTTCTGCTCTACCTTTAATTAAGTCAGCGCCCCGTTCTGCTAGCATCATAGTCGGAGCATTCAGATTGCCATTGGGAATAGTTGGGAATACTGAGGCATCGATAACCCTGAGATTTTTAAGGCCATGAACTCTAAGGTCGGCATCCACAACCGCCATAGAATCCACGCCTATCTTGCAGGTGCCTGCGGGATGATAGGCGCTGTCTACAGACTCTCTTACAAAGGCGTCGATTTGCTCGTCACTCTGCACCTCAGCCGTTGGCTGAATAACCTGCCCACGAAAAGCGTCCATGGCTGGCTGGGCCATAATTTCTCGGGTTAGATGCACACAGTCGCGAAAGCCCTGGCGATCTTCTTCCGTCTCCAAATAGTTAAACAGAATTTCTGGGTGCTGCTTAACATCCCCCGATACAGCTCTAACATGACCCCGGCTGGTGGGTTTATTGTGCCCCACATGCACTTGAAAACCATGACCCTTAAAGGCAACAGAACCATCATAGGTAATCGCACCCGGTAAAAAGTGATACTGAATGTCGGGCCATTTAACCCCCGCTCGAGAGCGAATAAACGCACAGGATTCAAAATGATTGGTGCGGCCAAGGCCGGTTTTGAACAGCAGCCACTGGGCGCCAATCAATGCCTTTTTGTAGAGGCTTAATTCACTATTGAGGGTGATGGGCTGCTTGCAGTGATACTGGAAGTTGAATTCTAGGTGATCCTGAAGATTCTCCCCCACACCCGATAACTCATGCAGTAGTTCTATGCCAGCGGCTTTGAGCGTGCTCTTGGGGCCCACACCCGACACCTGCAGCAGCTGGGGTGAACCAATAGCTCCAGCGCAGAGAATAACTTCTCGCTGGGCATTAAATACCTTAGTTTGGCCGCCTATTTCACATTCAATACCGGTAGCGGTTTTGTCAGAAAATTGAATTCGCTTAACCAGAGCTGTCTTTAAAATCGTCAGATTAGGCCGCTTTTTAGCGCCCTTTAAATAGGCATGGCTGGTCGACGCGCGAATGCCACGATCAACATTCATAAACTTTTGGCCGAAGCCTTCCTGCCTAAAACCATTATAATCTTTTGTTTCCTCATAACCGGCCTCGACACCGGCATCGATAAAGGCTCGATACAGTGGATTGCGCATATTATTACCAGCACTGATTCCCACAGGCCCTTCATTACCAGTGTATTCAGTATTCAGGCATTGATGATTCTCAAACTTTTTAAAATAGGGTAGGCAGTTTTGGTAGTTCCAGCCAGCCGCACCATTGGATTCCCATTCGTCATAATCATGGGCATTGCCACGCACATAGACCATGCCGTTAATCGAGGAGGTACCACCCATAACCTTGCCCCTAGGACAGTTCATGCGCCGATTATTTAAGTAGGGCTCGGGAGCCGTCTCGAAGCCCCAGTTGTATTTCTTGCTGTTCATGGGAATACCCAATGCAGAAGGCATACGAATAAATACACTGGAATCGCCACCGCCATATTCAACCAGCAGTACAGTGCAGTCTGCATCTTCGCTTAGACGTGCGGCGACAATGGCTCCCGCAGAGCCTGCACCTACAACAATATAATCGTAACTCTTAGCTTTTTGCATTATGTCCATGATCCTAAAACGCAACTCTGCGATTGATGGTCTTCTATGATGAATAAAATTCTTTTCTACGCCTAAATAGCAGCCCATAAACAGCCGCATACAGACCAATAACCACCAGCCCAACCCACTCAATTTTAAACGGCGTAAACTGGTATAACAGCACTAGAGTGCCAATTAACAGGCAATTGCCAATGATGTATTTGCTGTGCCCAAGCCTATGAATATCGAAGCCGAGATTATCTGTATAAAGCCGAATAAGTGAATCCAGGGAATTGATCACAAAAATAACGCCTAGGGTCACCATGGCGCCGCGCAGTATGCCTGATACCTCAATCTGATTGACAAAATAATAGTACAGGGTTGAAAACCATAGCCCGATGGCGATCGATGGAATCACCAGCAATGCCAATAGCAGCTGCCAGGTTTTCAGGCCGCTGACAAATCTGGCCACAAACTGACCGATCATAATACTCCAGGCAAACCACCAGAAGAGGTACCAACCATGGTAGTCACTAATGGGGCTGATAAACCGATGCATATTTTCAAAATAACCCGATAGGTTAGACGCAGAGGCTAAATAGTCTTGAGGAGAAGCACCAGAGGCACCTAGCATTACTAGAGTTAATAGCAAAAATAGACCGCTGGATGCGAGACTTAAAATTTTGACGTAGCGGATATGGGTGCTGGAAAACACCGCTAGGCCAATAATTAGAGCTACTAAGCTGTATTTCTCAAGGTCACTAATGCCATCGATATAGCTGGGCACATAGCTTAAAAACAAAAAGGCGGTAAAGGCACAGGTCGCGATAATAATCAGATTGTTAATCCAGCGAATAGGTTTCAGCTGAAAAAGACCCACCTTAGGTTCGATCACACAAAAATAAAAGGTGGTTAAAAAATAGAATGCCCAGACCAGAAATCCCCAAAAGCCAAATTCAATCGCTAAGGGGTTGGTAAAGCTGTATTGCTCTTCGCTGGCATAGACGGGGAATTCGACCAGCGGAAACATGATTAGGCCGACATCTAGCCCTGAGGTAAATAGAATGGCTGAAAAGGCCAGCAGAGGCAGGGGCGTTGGCCCAGTGCATTTAAGATTGCGCCATCGTATACAAATAAATACGGATGTCGCCAGGGTGACCGCAATAGCGACCGAGAGTATTTCGTACATCGCGCCTAACCCGCGCTTACTGCTGCGGGCTAGCGTGAACTGAGCGCAGTAGTCGACCCATGGGGGTCTTACCTAGGTGGCTACTAAAGTCGTTGTTTTCCCAGGCGGTATGGCCACCGATCATAACCAGATTAACCACACCGTCTGAGCGATTTACCAGCTGCTCAGTTTGAAATTCTTCACGGTGGATGCGTTTTACATGCTGCTCGCCGTCATAGGCCGCGAGCTTTTCAGGATCGACAAGAATTAGGTCGGCAATATCCCCTTCATAAATACTGCCGCCATCGACACCAAACACCTCTGCGGCATCTTTGGTCAGTCGCTTAACCATATAGCTGACATCGGCGTCGCCACCTGTGGCCGCCAGTTTCAGGCTGCGCAGGTTTACATCATAGAATGCCATGTTGGTGAGGTGGGCGCCGCTGTCGTTAAAACCTGGCAACAGTAATGGGTCCATTAGTAGTTCGCGCACGGTTTCCATACTGCGGTTGGCAGTAACGGTGCTCCAGCTGAGATCAGTGTCGAATGACCGGAGCATTTGCAGCATAAAGTCGGCTTCGTCTGCCACCATTAAGAAATCGGTTTGTACTAAATTGCGTTCTTCGTCGCTAACGCCTTCACTGAGTATGGCGCTTTTAATGGCCAATACCCGGTCAAGGGCTTCCTGAAAGCTAATGCCTTGCCAGTTAGTCTGCGGGCACAGATCTACGGTCATATCCGCGAGGTTGCGATTGAAGGCAAAGTCCTCAAGATTGAATTTACGCTTGAGCCTTGCGATTCCCCAGCCCTGTTTACCTTTCATCCACATAGCTCTAAAGGATTTTATATAATCGGCATCGGTAAGAATTTTAAGACGTCCGGCACGGTCTTCAAGGTCAGTTTCATTGAGCCGACGCAGTTCGGGAATCTCTTCTGCAATTGGGGTGATGGCTCCGTCGGACCAAATTTTAAACGGTGCTCCCAGTGCCTGCATATGAAAGTCACCCTTAATTAGGCGGGAGTTTAAAAGCCGGGCTAAGGTTTTTCCAAGGCGGGCCAGTTTCCAGTTATTGGCGACATCGAGGGCCGCTACCACAGTGGTCTTTAATGGCTTGCCATGTAATCGCCCGCTGGTGAGCAGAAAGGTTTTTAAGGTATCGATGACGCTGTCTTTTGGCGGCGTTGCCTGCCAGGTGGCACCCTGTTCACGCACGACCTGGGCCAATGCTTTTAGCTCGGGATATTTGGCGAACTGTGTGGGGATGGTCTTTTCGCAATGAGGTTGGGCGGCTAAGTAGTGAAAGGGCAGGGCATCGGTAGAAAACCCCACATAGCCTTCTTTTAGAGAATCCCGCAATGTGCTTTGCATTTCGTTTAGCTCGGCAGCGGTAGGATCTCGAGTAATACTGTTCTCGAAACCCATGGTCTCGATGCGCAGCATGGAATGGGGAAACAGAACTGCGACATTGGGCCCCAGATTAAGCTGATCCAAATGATTCAGATAGTCTTTGGGATTGTCCCAGGTGACATTGTCAGCGCAGTTGGTTAATACCGACTTGGGCATGTTCTCGACGCGAGCATAGCAGGCAACAATGGGATCAAAGGTGCCATCGCGCTGATTGCCGAAGGCGAGTCCGAGGCTGCAATTGGCAATAACCACCGAGGTGGTGCCATGACGCGTTGACTCTGGCAGCCCAGGGGCGACTTCAAGTTCCAAGTCGTAGTGGGTATGGATATCGAAAAGCCCTGGCATCAGCCATTGGCCCTCGGCATCAATAATGTTGCTTACCTGCGTTTCATCTACTGGTTTACCCCGGGAGACAATACGGCCGCCGGCAATAGCCACGTCTTCAATAACAGGGGTTTCACCGTTGTTAAATATTTTTGCGTTTTTGATCAGGGTGTCAATTTTTGCAACTGGCGCGTTCATTATTATTATTTTCCTGTCTTATTGTGATAGCTTTTGAATCAGGTTATGACACAGAGTGTTGCCTATGCAGATGTTGACGTCAAGTTCAGATCTAGGCCACTATAGGAAATAAAAAGAACAATAAAATAAGAATAATTTCACTGTCAATATCAGGGGGTTCAGATGACTAAAGGAACACAGCCAAGTGCCGAGCAATGGCGGGCGCGCGGTGGTTTTAAAACGCTGCTAGGCCATTCGATTTTTGTAATAGACGAGGGCGCGGCCGAGCTACCCACCATCTTGTTAATTCATGGTTTTCCTACCTCGAGCTGGGATTGGCAGCCTATCTGGGATGAGCTGGCTAAACATTACCGTTTGGTTGCCCTGGATATGCTCGGCTTTGGTTTCTCGGATAAACCCAACAATAGAGGCTATAGCATTCATGGGCAGGCGGATATTGTAGAGGCGGCCATCGAGACCATAGGGCTAAAGGACTTCCATGTCTTAGCCCATGATTATGGCGACACCGTGGCTCAAGAGCTGCTGGCCCGTCAGATGGAGGGCACTGGCGTGGGTCACTGGCTTTCTTGCTGCTTCCTCAACGGCGGTTTGTTTCCTGAAACCCATCAGGCTCTATTAACCCAGCGTCTATTATTGAGTCCTTTTGGCTGGTTAGTTAACAGCCTGACAAGCTACCGATTATTTCGTCGTAACTTCAGTTCTGTATTCGGTGAGGAGACCAAGCCCTCCGAGCAGGAGTTACAAACCTTTTGGCAGCTGATTAACACCAATAATGGTAAGCATATCTTTCATAACCTGATTACCTATATGCGTGATCGTGTGCAGCATCGAGAACGCTGGGTGTCGGCAATGCAGAATTCCCACATTGCCCTAGCTGTTATTAATGGCTCGGTAGATCCTGTGTCTGGGGCCCATATGGTGGTGCGCTACAGGGAACTGAATTGTCGATTGGACTATGTGGCAGAGCTGCCACTGATTGGTCACTACCCTCAGGTAGAGGCTCCGCAAGAGGTTTTGATGCACTATCGAGAGTATTTAAAGCTGGTGGGCTAGGGTATAGTCTCGTCGCCATTTTGTGAGATGCATGACTTGGTTAACCGTAACTTGACTGGGTTCCAAGCCTCGCTAGGGCATTACATAAGTACGATAAAAATAATAATAAAGAGGAATTCTAATTGTGAAAATGTTTGTAATGATTAACAAGGCGCTATTTCTGGTGCTTTTTGCGGTATTTGTCCTGAATTTATTGATGCCATTCGGCGGTGATGCTGGCCAGTGGATTATGCGGATAGGGCTGGTTGTTCTGGGCGTTCATGTTTTGGAACTGTTGGTTATCTATAAAAAATTGCAGGCCGCAGGTCATGTCACCGCAAACAATATCTTTTGGATACTGGTAGCCGGCATCTTGCATTGGAAACCTTTACTTAAATAGTATGGTTGGCTGAACTCTATTCCTTTGCCGCTGGCCGGTTTGGGAATACATCAGATCACGCTCGATTAGGGTCTTTGATCGCAATGATTTCAGTTCAGAACTGGGCAGGGCCTTCTATCCAGGGCTCTCTGTCTAGGGCTTTCCGTCTAGGACTTTACTTAAAGTGATTCTGGCATGCTTTTCAAATGTAGCCTCTGACGCAGCCATCGCGCAAAATTATCGACGCCGATATTAAGCATTGCACTGGCAAGAATAAGTATTAGTGCGCGGTCAAAGCGGAATTCTTCAAATGCCGAGTCTATATAGAAGCCGAGAGTAGCGATGCCCAAAATCCCAAGAATGGCTGTCTCTCGCAGAATAACTTCCCAGCGATAAAACAAAAACGCCAAAAATTGGCGATATATTCGGGGCAACACCTCATAAAAATACAGGTTTAGGCCTGTGCCTACATCTGCGCGCAAGGTTAATTCATCCGTGTGACGACCGACCAAATGGCCAATAATGGCGCCATTATGAATGCCCAGCGCCAGTATGGCGGGCACCATAGAGGGGCCAAATATTAGCAGGCCCAAAAAGGCCAGCAGGTACTCGGGCAAGGTTCTCAGCAATATGAGTATGGCGTCGCCAAAGCCACGCCAGCCGCGAAAAAATAGGGGGGAGTTTAGGGGGAATAGCAGCAGTGCTAGCAGGCCAGTAAAGACCAAAACTATCTGTCCCAACAGCATAGTGTTGATTAGCCCTGGCCATATCTGATGCTGCCAGAGCTGATTAAACCATTGGCCAAATGCTCCCAGGCCTTCGGCGTTTAAATTGGCCTGTCCACGCAGCGGCGCTGGCACTATATCTTCGCTAATAAATCGTTTCACCAGCTGCCAGGACGTCTGAGCCTGAGGTGGTAGGTAGTAAAAAGCACCGATTAGATAGAGGGGCAGTAATCGTTTTTGTAACCAGAAACGCAATGTAGCAATTAATAGTAACAGGGCATAAAAGAGGGCTGCGGCTTCGCTGTAGTTACCTTCACTCAGCATGGTTTCCAAGTGAAAGCCAATCGTGGGAAGGCCGACAAAGCCAAGAATGGCGCTGGAGCGAATCGCGCATTCAAATCGATAGCTGGTATAGGTGGCCATGGATCGCCATGCCAGAGGGAGCACTGTGTAGCAAAAACGGCTCAGGCTGCGACTTAGGCTACCTTTATGGCTATGGCTATGGCTATGGTTAGGTAGGTTAGTGATCGCTGAAGGGTCTACCTCTTCAAAAAGCTCGCCATAGATTTTTGCCAATGTGCCGGCATAGGGAATGGCAATAGCCAATAGGCCGGTGAGGGATGAAAGACCTGCGATCTGAATAAATAACAGCGCCCAAAATAGCTCATGGATAGATCGAATAAAGGCGCAGAAGGCGCGCACTAGAGTGAATCTATAGCCTAGGGCCATTAAAAATCCCACGACGGAGGCTAGCGCAATACCTTGCAGGGCAAAGGAGAAGGTATTGGCTAGGCTGGTTAATAGGGTTGGCCAAGACCATACCGTGGGGCTGAGTGCGCCCGCTGCCATCAGCCCCAGTTCACCCCAGGGGTTCGGGGTGGAAATATCGAGGTCAGCCATGCTCAGACACAGCAGCGCAACAGCAGCAAACCAAAAGCTGGTGTTGCGTAATGCTTTGGCCGAGCTATCTCTGTGGCTGGATTTGCTTGCGGATATCATTGACGTGAGGGATTGAGAGATGAATCGCTTATGCCATAGATATCCGCCAGATCACTGGCCTCAAGCTCAGCACTGGGTGCATCGAGAATAATGGCGCCGTCTTTTAAACCTATCACTCTGCTACAAACTCTTAGGGCCTGAGCCACGTCATGCAGCGCCAACACGACGGTGCTATGGCGCTGGAAAATAAGGTTTAACAGCACTTCGCTCTGATACTCGTCAATACCGGATACTGGCTCATCACCGAGAAATACAGGGCGTTCCTGAATCAGCGCACGACCGATACTGGTGCGTTGCTGTTGCCCGCCAGAGAGCCGATCCACCGAGCTATACAGCTGATGCTGTAACTCAATGGCCTGAGCTATTTCACTGACGGCACGTTTTGCTGCGGGCAGAGGCTTGATCAGGTTGGCGAGATTGTAAAACACCGAGTGGCGATGCAGTGCACCCATATAAATATTGTGAAAGGTACTTAACATAGGCACTAAGCCCGGCTGCTGCGGGCACCAGGCGATTTGATCGGGGCACTGTTCACGCAGTGCTTTTAGCAATGTGGACTTGCCTGAGCCACTGCCACCAATCAGCGCCACCCGCTCACCGGGATAGATGCGTAGGCTGAGGTTATCCAGCACCAGCCGTCCCTCATAGGTCAGACGCTGATTGGTGAATTCAAATAATGGCGAACTCAAGAATGATTCCTAGGGTTGCGCATCAATCAGCCCGATGGCAGCGGCAGTATCGAAAATGGGTTTATAGAGAGCATTGTTGGCTGCAATAAATGACTGGCGGGGAAAACTGGCCAATAGTTCTGGGTCACTCATGTTTAAAAGCGCATCCGTGAGTCGCTGTTGGAAGTCTGCGCCAAAGCGATTGGCGACATCACCGCGCACTGTCCACTGATAGTCGGGATAGCGGGGTGTTTGCCAGATTACCTTCACTTTGCTGCTGTCTATTTTTCCAGCTGCCAGTGCCGTATCCCAGACTTTAAAGTTAACCGCACCCACCTTATAGGCACCAGATTGGACCAGTGCAATGGTGCGACTGTGATCACCACTAAATCCGACTTTTGCGAAAACCTTGCTGGGTGCAGCTAGCAGGTGCTGACGAATATAGTATTCGGGCATCAGCCGTCCGGAGGTTGAGCCCTTGGAGCCAAAGGTAAAGGTCTTGCCGGCGATCTCTCTTGGGAATTCCTCAGATTTATTGATGCCTGTGCTGCTGTGAGCAATAAGATAGCTGCTAAACAGCTGGTCTTCGTAGCCCTGAGCGATTGCTTGACTGCCTGGCACTAGGCGGCGTGCCTGGACACCAGAGAGGCCGCCAAACCAGGCTAGCTGCACCTGATCGTTGCGAAAGGCGGTTACCGCGGAGGCGTAACTCTTGACTGGGATATAGCGAACTTCAACGCCTAGTTCTTGCTGTAGGTAAACTGCGACCTTGTCGAAGCGCTCTTGCAGATGTGCTTCGTTTTGATCGGGGATGGCGGTAAAGGTAAAGGTTGTTTGAGCCTGACATATTGGCGCGATAAGCAGCAAAAATAATAATCCAAGGCTGCGTCCTAATGAGCTGTTCATGTGAAATCCTGCGGTAAGCTGTGTGAGTTTAAGAACCTCTTTATTGTAACGCGAACTATCGCCATGGTCGTGGCTATCTTTGTAGCTATCTTTGTTACTGCCCGCCAGTCTGGGAACCTCGAGATTTGCGATGGCTATAGATCTATTGGACTTGAGAGGCATATCAGCTAACTACCAGTCTATTCAGTAATGCAATTTGGTAAAGCAATGGCTTTTAGTGGACTGCGGGTCTTATTCCTTTGTTGTCTAGGTTGTTGTCGATGCTAGACTAGCAAAAATTAAATTGAATGAGAGGGATTGGGATGAGTGACGTACCTGTATACATAGTAGTTAATTTGATAGTGACTGAAGCCGATGCTTACAGAGCCTATGAGAAAGGTTTTTTTCCGCTGCTTAAGAAATACGGCGGCGAGTTCATCACCTATGATGACAACCCAATTCATCTGGAAGGTTTGACGCCACGAGAAGGGCGCATGATTATTTTCACCTTCCCCTCCGAACAAGCGGGCAAAGATTGGTATGCCGATGCAGACTATCAGGCGCTCTCTGAGCACCGCCGAGCTGGTACTAAACTAGAATTCTTAACCATGGTTCGTGGGCTTCCGCCGCGCACTAAATAATCAGGAAAACTATCATGAAAAATAATCGAGAGCTGGGCATTGTTGTCTATGGCGCTACAGGTTTTACCGGCCGTTTGGTCGCCGAGTACTTAAACAAGCAATATGGCGTCAATGGCGAGGTGGTTTGGGCCATGGCTGGTCGTAGCCTGAGCAAGTTAGAGCAGGTGCGTGACGAGATGGGTATCTCTGCGGATGTGCCATTAGTGGTAGCAGATTCTTCAGACTTAGATTCTATTAAAGCGATGGTTGAGCGCACCGCTGTGATTCTAACGACTGTGGGACCCTACCAGCTCTATGGAAATGAATTGGTTGAATGCTGTGCCGCTGCTGGCACAGACTATGTGGATCTGTGTGGCGAGCCAGGCTGGATGCATAAAATGATCGGTGCCCATTCCGAAGCCGCCCAAGCCAGTGGCGCGCGTATTGTATTTTCCTGTGGCTTTGACTCAATCCCGTTTGATTTGGGCGTGATGTTTTTACAGCAGACTGCAGAGCAAAAGCTTGGATCTACAGTTCCTCGTGTTAGAGGTCGTGTTCGTGCCATGAAAGGTACTTTCTCTGGCGGCACTCTAGCTAGCTTCCGCACCACAATGGCCGCTGCGGCTCAGGATCGTGAGCTAGTCAATGTACTGCGTAACCCTTTCTCCCTGACTCCCGGCTTTACCGGTGCCGATCAGCCTCTAGGTAATAAGCCTGAGTTTGATGAAGTATTACAGTCTTGGATCGCACCTTTTGTGATGGCCAGCATTAACACCAAAAACATTCATCGCTCGAATATGCTGATGGATCACCAGTATGGCACTGACTTTGTCTATGACGAGATGATGATAACCGGCCCAGGCGACAAGGGTGAAGCCATTGCGAATCATATCGCCAATGATAATTCTATGGCCGAAGACCCACGTCAGCCAGGTGAGGGCCCAGATAAAGATGAGCGCGAAAATGGTATGTACGACGTGCTGTTTGTGGGCCAGGCCAACGATGGTCAGCTAGTTAAGGTCAGCGTGCAGGGTGACAAGGATCCGGGTTATGGCTCGACCTCAAAGATGATTGCCGAAAGTGCGGTTTGTCTGCTGAAGAACCCAGAGGCTGCCAGTGGTGGTATCTGGACACCAGCGCCGGCCATGGGCACATTACTTATTGAGCGTTTGCAGAAAAATGCAGGCCTCACATTTACTATTGAAGACTAAGGTAATTTTTACAATGATCAAGAAAATAGGACTTTCCCTAGCGATTAGCACGGCGCTTTTTACAGGCGCCGTGACTGCAGCTGTAGAAGAAATAGTAACCGTTGCCACAAGAACTGAGGCTAATCTGGCTGAGGTGATTGGCAGCGTGTCAGTGGTAGATGGTGAAGCATTAGAGCTGGTCTCCCACGCCCATGTGCAGCAGGCGTTGTCCCGGGTTGCTGGTGTTAATCTGCATCGTGGTAATGGTCAGGAATATCTACCTGCCGTGCGGTCCCCAGTGCTGACTGGCGCTGGTGGTTGCGGTGGATTTTTGATGCAAGAAGATGGCATTCCCCTTCGGGCAGCCGGTTTTTGTAACATCAATGAACTCTTTGAAGCCAACACAGAGATGGCCCAGCGTATTGAAGTACTTCGCGGCACAGGCACTGTATTGCATGGCTCTAACGCAATGCACGGCGTGATTAATATCGTTACCCCGGAAATTTCTCAAGAGAGTAATTTGGGTCTGGAAGTGGGTGCCAATGATTACGGCAGACTGAAGTTTAAGTCAGGCACTGAGACTCTGGGTATCGCGGCCAATCTGACTCACGACGGTGGTTACCGTGATGATTCAGGTTTTGACCAGCAGAAAGTTTCCCTGCGTCATGCTTATAAAAGTGGCGATGTCAAAATTGATTCTGGTGTCACTCTGACTAATCTTAATCAAGAGACCGCGGGTTTTATTGAGGGTCTGGATTCTTACAAAGATGATGCTCAGGTTGAATTAAACCTTAACCCAGAAGCCTATCGCGATGTGCGTTCGGCACGGGTCTGGTCTCGCATCAGTAAAGCAGAGCAGAACTATCAGCTGATTGTTACGCCTTATCTTCGCTACAGCAAAATGGACTTCTTACAGCACTTTTTACCTGGTGACCCACTGGAAGAAAATGGCCAAAAGAGTCTGGGTGTACAGGTAGGTTATTATCGCGCACTGAGTGATGACGTAAATGTTATTGCCGGTTTTGATGCCGAGGTAACGGATGCCTATTTGAAACAGTCTCAGGATGCACCTACCCAGGGTTCGGCTTTTTTACGTGCGACCATTCCTGCGGGACAGCATTATGATTATCAGGTAGACGCTACTATGGCAGCACCCTATATGCATCTGGATTGGTCTGTTAATGATCAGCTATCGGTTAGTGGTGGACTGCGTTTTGAATCTATGCGCTATGACTACAGCAACAACATGTTGGCAGGTCGCACTAAAGCCGATGGCAGTACCTGTGGATTTGGTGGCTGTCGTTACAGTCGTCCGGAGAGCGGAAAAGATGACTTTAATAACTGGTCTTCTAACCTCGGCGCGCAGTTTAAGTTGAGCGATACGCACAGTACCTTCGTCAGATTAGCGCGCGGTTTTAGAGCACCTCAGGCGACTGAACTCTATCGTTTGCAGCGCGCGCAACAAATCACTGATTTGGATTCAGAGAGTGTTGATTCTGTCGAACTGGGTATCACTGGAAACACCGACCCACTGAGTTATAAAGTTGCTGTTTATCATATGGAAAAAGACAACGTAATTTTCAGAGACTCCGACTTCTTTAATGTGAGCAATGGCGAGACAGAGCATCAGGGTATTGAGCTAGAGTTGGATTATAAGATTAATTCAGATTGGTCTTTGGCGGTTAGCGCAACACAGGCTCGCCATACTTATCTTAATAGCATCGAACTCAGTGGTGTGGATATTCGTGGCAATGATATAGACACAGCGCCTAGAAATTTTGGCAGTGCTAGATTGGCATGGACTCCGGACAGCACAAAAACTGTAGAGCTTGAATGGCAGTCTATGGGCAGTTACCAGCTCAACCCAGAAAATCTCCATCAGTACGAGGGGCATGACATTGTGCATCTTCGCGCGGGCTGGAACGTCTCTGAGTCAATGCGTGTCTATGCCAATATCAGCAATCTCACTGACGAACATTATGCGGAGCGTGCCGACTACACAAGGTTTAGTCAGGAGCGATATTTCCCAGGAACTCCTAGAAGCATGCAGGTGGGTGTTGAGTTAGCTTGGTAGCTTGGTAGATTGGTAGATTGGTAGATTTTAGGTTTAGTGGACTAGTTAAACAATTTTAAACGTAGGTTCCCAAAGGACGCTTAGAAACATGGAAAACTTAACTGGAAATTGTTTATGTGGCGCTGTGAAATATGTCGCAACCAGTAAACCTATAGCGACCCGTGCCTGTTGGTGTAGACTTTGCCAAACCTTAGCCGCTGGAAATGCCACAATAAATCTGGTATTTCCTAGGGCTGAGGTCACTGTGACTGGAGAGCTTAGTGACTTTCAGACTGGTGCCGAAAGTGGAAATAAAATGCACCGGAAATTTTGCCCTAAGTGTGGAACACATCTCTTTAGCGAAGCCGAAGAAAAACCGACGCTGATTGTTGTAAGAGCTGGAACATTAACCGATTCTGAATCCATAAAAATAGAAGGCTTGATTTGGACCAGTGAAGCACCATCTTGGGCGCAGCTAGATCCCGAGATACCCCACCTAAAATTTCAAACTACGTAGATGAATAATAAAAGGAAAATTTAAACATAGACGTCAAGCTTGCATAGTTGGATAGGGAAGGCCAAAGTGTAGGAAAAAGACTCGGCTCGAATGTTAATGCCGCTGGCTTAGAGGTTGTATTGTATGAACCATCATCCACTTAAAGACTCTTTAATTGACGAATTACACAATCGCCCCTTTCCTGTTGTGGAACTACCCGCACAGGTATCTAGTCTGGTTTTTCTCCATACCGGTGAGCGGCAACTGGAGTTAGATAAACTCAAAGATCTTGCCACCCGCCACAACATTCCAGCCCCTGAGGAAAACGCTGATTGCTACTATCAGAGTTTTCCGCTGTTTGATCTACGCTGGGAATTTCATAATGAATTTTCCACCTATACCGTTATTCGTCACAGTGATAGTCCACAGGCTATCGGGGAAAATATCTTTTCTCTGGTTGATAAAGATTGGGTCGAGAATTTGGGCGGCCAGCTGATTGCCGCCAATCATATAGATCTTCGTCCTGCCGCAATGGCACCAATAAGCCCAGAGGCACTCATCGAACAATTTGATGGCCAGCGACTGGTAGGCGGCGAGATATACGACGGCCATGCCACCATCTGGACCTCAGTGCAGACCCAGGATGATGGATTTATTCGCACATTGGTCATTGATGAAGGAATGGATTCAGCTCAGGCGGGCAGGGTAATTCGCAACCTGCTGGAGATTGCTGCCTACAGGTCCATGACATTGTTGGCGCTGCCTATTGCTCGCCAACTTATGCCCGAGGTCCGGCAACTTGAGCAGCGTCTGGTTGAAACCAATAACAAACTCAATGACATAGTTACCCTCGAAGATGAGCAGAGCCTAATGGATGAGCTGATCAGTGAGGCTACACAGTTAGAAAAATTAGTGGCCGACCACAACTTCCGTTTCTCGGCGACTGAGGCATACTTTAATCTCACAGAGAGCCGCTTGGATATGCTCCGTGAGCAGAAAATACCGGCGATACGGACCTTAAAACAGTTTCATGCCCGACGATTTATTCCCGCCTTTAATACCTGTATGTCGGTGGTGAAGCGAAAAGAAAACCTTTCAAAGCGTATTAGCCGCACCAGTGAATTATTACATCTGCGGTTACAGCTTTCATTGGAAGCACAGAATCAAAAGCTGCTTTCTTCCATGGATAATCGTAGTGAACTGCAATTGCGATTACAGCAAACGGTTGAGGGATTGTCGGTGGTGGCGATGACCTACTACAGCATGAAGTTGATTGAATTACTGATTAAGCCAATCCCCTTAGAGACCTACCTGCCGATTTCTCAGGGTATATTATTAGCGGTGTTAACGCCGGTGGTATTCAGTGCTGCAATGTTGGTGGTTATTAGAATTCGTAAGAAGTTGCATAGCTAGGTTAACGTTAAAGCAAGCGAGGCTAACCCTAATATTTAAACTCGATTATTCCAATTAATGCACTGTTCTATTGTCACACCTGTACCACCAAAGATATCCAGTGCACTGCCAATGGTAAGGTCAACAGCGCCATTGGACAGTGACTCTACTAAGGCCAAATCTTGCAACGATCTAGCGCCGCCAGCATAGGTGCAGGGCAGAGTGCAAGATTCTCCAAGCAGTCTAACCAGTTCCTTATCAATGCCCCCCTGCAGTCCTTCAACATCTGCTGCGTGCACCAGAAATTCTGCACAGTGATTTTCTAATTCTGAAATCGTCTCAGCATTAACCGCGGTATTGGTGATGGTCTGCCAGCGATCAGTGGCAATCATCCAACCCTGATCTGTTTTTCGACAGCTCAGATCCAGCACTAAATGTTGCGCGCCTACCTCAGCCTTAATTTCTTCAAGGCGTGCCCAGGAAAACTCGTCTTGGTCAAATAAATAGGACGTCACAATAATATGTGAGGCTCCAGCTGCCAGATAGCTGGAGGCATTTTCAAGATTGACCCCACCACCAAACTGCAGACCATTGGGGTAGGCGGCAAGGGCGTTAAGCACCTGCTGCTGATTGTTGGGGCCTAGGGCAATAACATGGCCGCCGGTGAGATTATGTTGGCGGTAAAGTTCGGCGTAATAGGTGGCGTCGTACTGGCTGACAAAATTAGTGTCCGCACCATCGTCTGTCAGGCTGCCGCCGACAATTTGTTTTACCTGACCCTGGTGGAGGTCGATACAGGGACGAAACGCGGTCAAAAGGGTTAGCTCCGAATCTAAGTTATCAAGGGCTCCAGTATAACTTACTGCAGTGCTATTCCTACCTTTGAGCTGTTGGCGCGATTAAGTTTATGGCTAATAAAATTGCCGGCACTGATCAGTTTTGGCAGGTCGACGCCATGCTCTATTCCCAGCCCATTGAGCATATAGACTAGATCTTCCGTGGCCACATTACCTGAAGCTCCCTTAGCGTAGGGGCAGCCACCAAGCCCTGCGACGGAGCTATCAACCACGTTGATGCCCATCTGCAGTGCCCGCAGTATATTGGCCAGAGCCTGGCCATAAGTGTCATGAGCATGGATAGCCAGCTTATTAGGGGCTATGTCTTTTAATAGCCGGCTGAGTAGGGCTTCTATAGCTGCTGGGGTGCCAACGCCAATGGTGTCGCCGAGGGAAACTTCATAGCAGCCCATAGCTAGCAACTGGTCGGCGACCTGAGCAACTGGCTCGGGATCTATAGCGCCCTCGTAGGGGCAGCCAACCACACAGGAGATATAACCGCGGACGGTTAGGCCGCTAGCCAGCGCCAATTCGGCAACAGGTTTAAAGCGTTCGATACTCTCGGCAATGGAGCAGTTTATGTTTTTTTGGCTAAAGCTTTCAGAGGCTGCGGCAAACACTGCGACCTCTTTTACGCCGCAGGCAATGGCTCTTTCGAGACCCTGCATATTTGGGGTGAGGGCCGCGTAGGTCATTGCCGGGTTAGTTTGTGTGGTCTGTAGTAACTGGTTAAAGACCTCGTCGCTCCCCGCCATCTGTGGAATCCACTTAGGGCTGACAAAGCTACCTGCTTCGATGTAGCTGAGCCCCGCATCGGCCAGACGCTGTATTAGCGCAACTTTGGTGTCGACATCCACTGCCACTTTTTCATTTTGTAGTCCATCGCGAGGGCCAACTTCTACAATTTTTACTGACTGGGGATAGTTCATTTTTCGCTGCCTTCAAAAGCCAGTAAGTCTGCACCGCCATCCACAAGATCACCGGGCTGGAAATAAAACTCAGTCACCATGCCATCAGCTGGCGCATCAATCGTGTGTTCCATTTTCATCGCTTCCATGACTAGTAGAGTATCGCCTTTAGAGACTGGCGTTCCCGTTTCAACCAGCAAACTTACGACGGTGCCATTCATAGGCGCACGAAGGCTGCCACCGTCGGTATTATCTGTATCTAACCCTAAATCTGGGCCCACTTCGCTGCAGTGGAAAAACCCCTCGGGCGTAAACAAATCAAAGCCGGACTCTGTGATGGCAATGCTGGTATTTGCTAGATCAGACTGGTTGGCGCTGGTGGCAATAGAAACCTCTGCCTGCTGAATTTGAATAGTCAGTGCTGACGTGGGAAGACCCCAGCTATTACAGAGATGCCAGGGTGAATTGGGCTCTATTGAATGGGCTGCCTGCATCTGAGCTTGCTGCTCTCGTAGTTTAAAAATAGCAGCGGCTGCTAATGGCGCGGCATAATCAATATCCCTATCACGTTGCCGAAATATTTCAGCCTCATGCTCTTCAATATAGCCCGTGTCTACATCGCCATTTTGAAAGGCCTGGCTAATAGCTAGGTTGTAAAGAAAGCCAATATTTGTGGTCAGCCCACTAATGCGATATTCGCTGAGCGCCTGAGTTAAACGTTGCAAGGCACGGTCACGATCTGTATCCCAAACAATTAGTTTAGCGATCATTGGGTCGTAATAAATACTCACCTCATCGCCTTCAACTACGCCGGTATCCACTCGAACATGGGCACTCTCTAGGGGCGGCTGTAAGACGGTTAACCGACCGGTAGCCGGAAGAAAGTCATGATCCGGGTCCTCGGCATAAATCCGTGCCTCGAAGGCATGACCATTAATTGTTAGCTGGTCTTGGGAGCGGGGCAGTGGCTCACCACTGGCAACCCGCAACTGCCATTCCACCAGATCTTGACCACTGATCATTTCAGTGACTGGGTGCTCAACTTGGAGACGGGTGTTCATCTCCATAAAGAAGAATTCACCCTGAGCATCAAGTAGAAACTCGACCGTACCCGCGCCCTCATAATTAATGGCGAGTGCCGCCTTAATAGCCGCCTCACCCATCTGCTGACGCAGGGTTTCAGTCATGCCTGGAGCAGGTGCTTCTT
>Ga0307998_1000430_pt1 | contig 23990 bp, 13 predicted proteins | sample Davwhametageno37_FD_203147 | JGI IMG/M metagenome (GOLD analysis project Ga0307998, IMG submission 203147) | Marine microbial communities from Davis Island wharf, Antarctic Ocean - #37 | ecosystem: Environmental > Aquatic > Marine > Unclassified | place: Antarctic Ocean: Davis Island wharf... | reverse complement strand
TCCCAGTGAGGTATGATTCAGATTGTCAAATTGCTGGAATAACTTTATGGGGCGTCAACGAAATAGGTTGTGCGGATTCAACAACTTGGTTATTTGAAATAGGCACAGCTGTTGAATTTCAATTTCCGAATGTGTTTACACCAGGAAAAGATGGAGCGAACGATTGGTGGTTTATATTACCCCCAGGAGGATCGGAAGATTATGGTTGTAGTCCTAATTGCTTTACAGGAGAGGGCGAAGCATCCATTAAAGATTGGTACGAAGCGAACTTAGAAGAGTTCTCAGGAACTATTTATGATCGTTGGGGCAGAAAAGTGTATGAACTTACAAAATCTGACCCAGTTTGGAAAGGTGAAAACAAAAATGGAACCGTACAAACAGATGGAGTTTATATGTACACCCTACGTTGGAAAGCGAAAGGTTCTAGGGCTAAAGAAGCTTCTAAAGAAGGTACAATAACCTTGATTAGAGAAAAATAAGGAAGCCTTATAAATCGTAATACTTGCTTAATAAAATTTAAAAAGCACCCCATAAAGGGGTGCTTTTTTGTTTGCATTTGTCTGTTACTTTTACACTGTCAAAATGCATGACACTTCTAAAATTTAAAAGCATGATTTTAATGTTTACAAAATATTTTACTAATACAATAATTAAAGATTCAAAGAGAGTGATTCAAATGCTTTCTGTTCTTTTTATATTGTTCGGCTCATTTTCAGTTCAAGCATCTCACGTTTCTGGAGGGTCCATAAAATACAAGTCAATAGGGTCAAACAGATTCTATGTTGAAGTAGCTGTTTTTAGAGATTGTTCTGGAATTCAATATTCTGCCTCTACAGCTAGTGTTACAGCTAAGTGCATGCCTTCTGGAGGAAATACAGTTTATAACCTTAATTTATTGGCATTTGTGGCACCAACACCTAGCCCTTTCGGAGGCCCATATAGTGCTATTACATTTACAACTTCAGGAATAAATGGCGCAACTTTCAACATAGAGGAAGTATCAGATGTTTGCGATAAAGTACTTAACCCGAGCAAAACTCCAAGTACTCGTTGTCGAGCTAGAAGCAACTCTATATTGGGGTATACTAGATTTAAATATTCTGGAATCATCACCTTAACTAGATGTAATTATTGGAGACTGCACTTCATACCGCAATGTTGTAGAAATACTGGTTCTTCCAACATTACAACTGGGGGTATGTCGGTTGAAACCTGGTTTAATAATCTGAATTTTCCAAATAATTCAGCGCCAGATTTCGCGGATGAAGTAAAGCCTATTCCTTCTGCATGTGTAGGAAAGGAAGTAAGATATGGTATTGGAACTGTAGACAACGATGGAGATAGTTTGCGTTTTGAACTTGCTTGTGCAAAAGGGTCAATAACTTCTTGTGCGACATATAGGTCTGGGTTTAGTGCTACCGCACCTGGGGATAGCTTTACAATGAACCCCACAAATGGCCTTATTCGGTTCGTGCCTAAAACGGCGGGTAAGCGAGTTGTAGCTTTTTGGGTAAAAGAATATGAACGTTGCACAGGTACGTGGAAAGCTCAAACATTAAGAGATGTTCAATTTAGGGTTCAAGCTTGTAGCAATAACATACCAAAGGATGTTTCTGGAATTTCTAACATTCAAGGGACTGGTGTTAAAAAATTAGGCCGATTCAAACTACAAGTTTGCAATGGTTTTACATTCAGTTTTGAGGACACTATTGTGGATCCCGATGCAAGTGATACACTTATATTTAACTCCAACCATGACCGAGTTTTACCCGGATCAAAAATGACAGTAATTAAACTAAAAAAGAATAAGGCTGTAGTTCGCTTTACATGGACAGCGTCAATTGGTAATAATCCTGTTAAAATATTTTATTTGGTATTTAACGATGACCGTTGTAACTATCCAGGGAATGGATTTAATGTTTACGAAATTGAAGTTAGAAATTCAACTAGTGCGGGGCCAGATCAATCTATCTGTGTTGGCGTAGATACTGCTTTTATTGAAGGTTCGGGAGGTAAGTTTTACCGTTGGAAATCTGTTTATGGAGATTCGTTGATTTGGACTGGAGCAAATAAAAATGTTTGGGGAGACACATCATTAGGGGATACAAATAAGAGAATCAAGTTTTTCCCAAATAAAACTACCTTTCTAGAAGTTTGGTCTGATATGAGAGCTGGATGTATTACAGCTTCTGCTTGTAAAGACAGGGATTCAATTAAAATTGTTGCCGCAAAAAATTATAATCTAATAAAGCATTCAGATACATTAATTTGCTTTTCTGATAGTACTATACAATTATTTGTGAATCCAGATTCGAACACATTTAAATTTGATTATAAATGGGATAATAACTCGACGATTTCTAATGATTCTATTTCTAATCCGTTTGTGACTCCAATAAAAAGCCAAAAGTACTATATCGAAGTTAATTCAGATAGTGGCTGTAACAAGCGAGACTCTATTTATGTTGGCGTAACTCCACCTATGCCGGGTAACATTAGTGCTAGCACTATTAAAAATCCTATTTGTGCTGGAACCTCCGCTAAAATAAATTTGTCTTTAGGTCGATTGCCCAGTAAATGTGGGTCCACTAAGGAAAAGTGTGTTGGTGCTAGAAATTTTCAAACGAGCACATCTACTAGTGCTACCAATGGTAGTGGAGCTTCTGGAACTGCTAACTGGCCATGTCCTTATGGAGGAGCGCAAGCTTCTTCAAGACAACAATATCTATATACGGCAGCAGAATTAAATGCTATGGGAGTTACTGCGGGTACAATTGATGGTCTGGGTTTCAATGCGGTAAGTGCAAATGGTGTTGGATCTTTGGGGAAATATACAATTAAACTAAAATGTGTTTCTAAAGCTATTACAAGTATATCAAGTATGACAGTTGCTGGCTTTACTACTGTTTTTAATGCAAAAACTGTTACTCCTGTAAATGGATGGAATATGCACAGTTTTGATGTTAATTATGATTATGATGGCACTTCTAATTTACTAGTTGATTTGTGTTGGGAAAATTCAGGGTCATCGACTTCAGCAAATTCAACAGTAGCTTATGTCTCAACTACAAATAATTCAGTTGTAGGCTATAATTCAAGTTCAGGGGCATGTGGTGCCCAATTTTTGTCTTTGTTTTCAAGATTAAATCGTCCAACTATTCAGCTTTCTTATTGTGGCGCTCGGTATGGTACTGAATTTACCTATAAATGGACACCACCGACGGACTTAGATACTGCTACAATTCAGAATCCTACTTCTTCTACTAATAAAACAGTGAAGTACACTGTTCTAGTTACTGATACGTTTGGTAAATGTTCAGACACTACTTCTATTACAATTGATGTGGCTGATTTTGACGCTGGCCCAGACACGAGTATGTGCCCTAATGACACTATCCAATTGTTTCCAACAGTGGTGTCATCATGTAGCGGAAAGCCAAGGTTTAAATGGACTCCATCTCAATACTTCCCGAATGATTCCGTTCAAAATCCTTTGGTTTCGGTTCCAAAGACAGCAATGGTTACAGTTACTTTTTCGGATTCTTGTGGTTGTAAAGTTTTAGACAGCTTAAAGATTTTTGCTGACTCGGTTAAATTTGATCGAGTAAATATTAATCCGGATTGTGGTCTTATGAATGGTAAGATTGTTTTTAATGCTAAATCTGGGTTTGGACCATTTCAATACACTGTTGACAGCGGTAGAGTGTGGCAAACTGTAGATACAATAGCAAACCTTTCTATTGGGTTTTATGATTTACGTGTTCGTGATTCACTGTTGTGTTACAGTGATTTTGCAAGAGACACATTGTTTAATAAAGGTGCTCCTCAAATTGACTCTGTATCCATTAAACATGTTAGTTGTGGTGGGTTTTCTGATGGAGAACTTGAAATTTTTACAACTGGAGGGATTATGCCTCTTCAATATAGCATTGACAGCGGATTTACTTGGGGAAGCTCGAATTTAGTTAAAGGACTTAAGGCAGGTAGATATAAAGTTTATGCAAAAGGTAATTTTGGATGTACTTCATTTCCAAAATGGGTTATTATCACGGAACCTGACACTTTATTCGTTTCTTTCAGTGTGGAAGAGGATAGTTGCTTTCAACAGGGTAATGGTTGGGCAAAAGGAATTGCTATTGGTGGTACACCACCCTATAATTACACATGGAGCGGGAAAGCTTCAGGAGCATCTCATAACCCTGTGGTTACTGGTGACACTGTTTATTCTAAACTTTTTGCTCACAACAAATACAATTTAAAATTATTGGATAGCAATGGTTGTGGTTTAGACACAACATTTACTGTTGAAGAAATTCCGGAGATAGTTATTGATTCATCGGGTCAAATTCAAACTACTTGTTATGGGTATTCTGATGGAAAAATTTATATGAAAGCTATAGGTGGTAACTCTAAGGGAGGCACAAGGTTTAATTGGAAATATCAATTTAGCGTAGATAGTGGAGCAACATATTTTGATGCAACTACTGGAGGAAGACCTGACTTTGCAATATTGGATTCAACTAAAAGTGATGGTATTAATGGGCCAATATATAAGGGGAGATATAAACTTGTTGTTAAAGATAGGAAGGGCTGTACTGGTTCAACGTATCTAACTGTGAAAGAGCCACCACTTATGGTATTAACTACGCCGAAAGACTCTATTAGAATTTGTGTAAGTACATGCGGGAAATTAGAAGTGTTTAGTACTGGCGGAAACAATACTAGCCACACTTATCATTGGACACCTACTGTAAGCAACACCAATGTTGCAAATGTTTGTCCTGAGGTTAATTCTTTGTATTCGATATATGCTACAGATAATAAAGGCTGCGCTTCTAATGGGCAAATTTTACGTGTAGATTTATATGATTCCTTAAGGATTAAGACATCTGTTGATACTGCTATTTGTAGAGGATCAATTGCAAGGTTGCGCGTTGATGTTACTGGCGGTGACGGGAAGGGTTATGAGTACCTATGGCAACCGTTTGTTGACCTGAGTAGTGCATTTATCAAAAACCCAGTTGCATCTCCAAAAAAAGACACTAAATATAATGTTAAGGTTTCTGATCTATGTGGTTCTCCAGCAGTATTAGATAGTATATTGGTGAGTATTCTTCCTCAACCAGTTGTGAAATTTTCGGCAGATTCTTTGGCAAGCTGCCCTCCTTTGTATTCTAAATTCCTAAATAAAACGAATGCGTCTTCAAAATGTTTTTGGGATTTTGGAGATGGTTCAAATGCAGAAACTTGTGCAGATGTATTCAAAACATTTACGCGTTCTGGAAAGTACAATGTGAAGCTTACAGTTATAAGTGTAGATGGATGCAAGGACTCTTTAATAAAAGAGAATTACATTAATATTTATAGAGTTCCTGTTGCTTCATTCTCTATGTCGCCACAACCGACTACAATATTACAAACCGAAGTTTCATTTAAAGATGAGTCTGAAGGAAGAATTACAAGATGGGAGTGGAATTTTGCAGGATACGATACTTCGATGAAAAGAAATCCTAAATATTTGTTTCCAGATGAAGAAGAAGGAACTTATCCAGTAAGGCTTGATGTTTATTCTGATTTAGGTTGTGCCGATGATACAATCAGAGTCGTAGGTATTAATGCAGAATACTATTTATATATTCCTACTAGTTTTACTCCAAACGGTGATGGAAAAAATGATACATGGAAACCATTAGGCGTTGGTTTTGAACGAGATTATTATCATGTATTGGTTTTTGACAGATGGGGAAAACTAATATTTGATACATTTGACTACGATGAATATTGGGATGGCACAGTTAAAGGGGCTGAAGAAATCGCACCGAACGGAGTTTATACCTGGAAGATCATAACAGGTGATAAAAAAGATGTAAAAGAAAGACACGAACGGTACGGAAATGTTACCATAATTAAGTAATAAGTTGTTTAAATTGAAATCTATGACTTTAATACATATAATTATGAAGCAGCTGGGTAAATTTGTATTAGGAATTCAAGTCATATTTATGATTTTAATTTCTATGGAATTAAACGCTTCCCATGTTTCCGGAGGAAGCATTAAATATAAATCTTTAGGAAGTGGCAGATATTACATTGAAGTTGCTGTATTTAGAGATTGTTCTGGCGTTCAATACTCTGCTGGCACTGCCAGAATTACGGCAACTTGCACGGCATCAAGTACTACCACAAATTATACTTTAAATTTATTGACATTTGTTGCTCCAATTCCAGCACCTTATGGAGGGCCTTATAGCGCAATTTCGTTTACATCTGGTTCAACAAACTTTGTCATAGAAGAAGTGTCCGATGTGTGTGATAAAGTTTTGAACCCTTCGAGTACACCTAATACCAGGTGCCGAACAAACACTAGTAGAATTCAGGGATATACAAGGTTTAAGTATTCGGGAATAATCACCCTTGCTTCTTGTAATTATTGGAAGCTAGGGTTCGTTCCCCAATGTTGTAGGAATACGAGTAATGCCAATCTTACGTCAGGTTCAATGTATGTTGAAACGAGATTTGATTCGAGGAATTTCCCTAATAATTCCGCTCCAGATTTTGCTGATGAGGTGAAGCCAATTCCTTCGGCTTGTGTGGGCAAAGAGGTGAAATATGGAATTGGAACAGTTGATGCTGATGGAGATAGTCTTCGATTTGATATTAATTGTGCAATGCAAAGCTCAACCACTTGTGTAACTTATCGAAGCGGGTTTTCGGCCACTGCACCGGCCCCAGGTATTCTATTAGATTCAGCCACGGGACTTATTAGATTTACCCCTAAAAATACAGGGAAACGAGTGGTTGCATTTTGGGTAAAAGAATATGAAAGGTGTACTGGAAAGTGGAAAGCTCAAACTCTACGTGATGTGCAATTTAGAATTGAGTCTTGTAACAATAATATTCCAAAAGATATTTCTGGGGTTTCCAATGTTCAAAACGCCTCGCGTCTAGATTCATTTGGAATACAAGTTTGTAATGGAATGGTTATGTCTTTTGAAGATACTATTTTTGATAAAGATATTGCGGACACATTGGTTTTTAAGACTAACGTTAGGAGAGTACTTCCGGGTTCTAAAATTACAATTACAAAGCTTAAAAGAAACAAAGCCGTCGTACGATTTACTTGGAGAGCATCTATAGGGAAAAACCCTGTTAAAATATTCTACCTTGTGTATAATGATGACAAATGTGATTATCCTGGAAATGGTTTTTCTGTTTTTAGAATTGAAGTAAGAAATTCTACAAATGCAGGACCTGATATTCCAATATGTGCTGGTGACACAGCTTATATAGTAGCTTCGGGGGGTAGGAAATATGAGTGGAAATCAGTCTATGGTGATTCTTTAATTTGGACTGGACCAAATAAGAATGTTTGGGGAGACTCCTCTAAAAATGACACGAATAGATTGTTAAAATTTCTTCCAAAGAAAACCACCTTTTTAGAAGTGTGGTCCGATTTGAGTCAGGGATGCGTTAGGGCCTCGGCATGTCAAGATAAGGATTCAGTTAAAATTATTGTAGCAAAAAATTTCAATTTAGACAAACATAACGATACTATTATTTGCTTTAATGATTCTACTATAGGAATATGGGCAAAACCAGATTCAACTCATTCTACGTTTTATTACAAATGGGAGCCTTCCGCATTTATGAATTCTGATTCTATCTATAATCCAAAAGTGACTCCAATTGAAGATAAGTATTATCATATTACAGTTACATCAGATTCGGGTTGTGTTAGACAAGATTCTATTTTAGTTCAGCTTACACCTCCTTTTCCACCTAATATAGAGGCGTTGGCTTCGGATACATTTGTTTGCCAAGGCACAAAGTCATTTTTAGATCTTAATTTAGGTTATGTCCCTACTAAATGTGGCCTTAGTAAGTATCAGTGTGTTGGCTCCGCAATTAACAAGCAAATTGGAAAAGATACTACTGCAAATTTGAGTTCTGGAACTAATTCGGCCTTAGTCTGGCCATCTCCATATGGAAATATTCAGGCAAGCGCTAGAATGCAGTTTTTATTTACTTCTGCAGAGCTGGCAGGGGCGGGTATTTCCGCAGGATTAATTAATGGTCTTAGCTTTAATATTAAATCTCTGGTGGGAACAAAAACATACTCGAACTTTACTATTAGAGTTAAATGCGTTTCGTATTCTCAACTTTCACAGTGGGAGCTACGTGCAAGTCAGGTGCATAACCCCAAAAGCGTTACCATTGGCAACGGTTGGAACTACCACAAATTTGATACACCATATGACTATGATGGAACGATGAATCTTCTGGTAGAAGTTTGTTTTAGTAATACTTCTTCAACTAGCAGCAGTTCCGTTTTTTATACCGCAACAACCTTTAACTCATGCTTAGGAACATTCGGAGCACAAAACCAATGTTCATCTCAGTCACTTCAAAATTATAGTAGAGTTAATCGTCCAAATATAAAATTTGAGTTTTGTAAAGGGCCAAACCCCGGCGCTTACAATTATAAATGGATGCCTTCTACATATTTAAGTAGCGATTCAATTAAAAATCCTACTGCTACTATTTTAGATTCTATTTCCTATTATGCCCTTGTCACGGATACTTTTGGTAAGTGTAGTGGCTATAGTAGTGTCGTTAAAATAAATCTCTCCAAAATAGAAATTGGCAAAGACACGGCATTATGTCCTTACGATACTGTTCGAATAAATGTAAATGCAAAATCGAAATGTTCTGGGCCTAAAACTTACAAATGGATAGCATCTGACACGTTAGCTTATATTTCTAATGACACTATTGCTAATCCATATTTTATGGCGACTAAAAAAACGGCATTTGAGTTGACCTATACGGATACTTGTGGATGCACAATAGTCGATACCTTTAATATATTAATGAGAATATTACCAGATCCAGTAATTACTAGAAAGACTCCCTCATGTGGGTTGGACAATGGATCATTGACGATTTCAGGTCTAGGAGGCGTGAGCCCTTATAACTATACCGTAACAAACTTATTGAGTTCTCAAAAGGATAGCAATATTTCAGGTGTTTTTAATAAATTAAATAATGGATATTTTGATATAAAAGTTACAGATGCAGGAAAATGTTTTGTTATTATTAAAGATACTTTTACAAATACCGCCCCTATTATTGATTCTATTCCAATAAAAAATCTAAGATGTTTTAAAGAGGCAGATGGAAAAATCGATATTTATGCTTCTCAAGGAATCCCGCCTTTATCTTATAGTATTGATAGTGGAACTACATGGTTGAGCTCAAGTCAATTTAATAATTTGTCAGCTGGTAAATACAAAGCACAAGCCAGGTCTGTTGACGGTTGTGTTACAAAACCGATAGACCTTAGATTAACTGAATCTGATTCCTTATTTGCTGATCTATATTATACTGAAGTTTCTTGTAATGGGGCCGGAGATGCAGTTTCAATAGCAGTAAGTCATGGAGGAACTCAACCCTACAAATTCAATTGGGGAAATGGCGGTATAAGAGATACTATTCGTGGCCTCTCTGGTGGTCGAGATTCATTGGTATTGCTGGATGACAGTAATTGTAAGTATGTTAGGGTTTTTGATATTATAGAGTTCCCTGCCATTGTTATCGATTCAGTCAATTATTCTAAAGTAACCTGTAACGGTTATGATGATGGGAAAATTAATGTTTATGCGCGTGGGGGTAAGCAAGCCTTATTTTATTCGGTAAATCAAGGTGGAACTTATACTTCGTTTAATGCATTTAATGGACTTAAACCTCAAGGTTATGGCGTAAGAGTGAAAGATGTAAATGGTTGTGTTGCAAAAGATACAGTTTCAATTGTGGAACCAAAAGAAGTTGAAATATTCTCAAATATAGATTCAATTAAAATTTGCGTAAGCAACTGTACTCATGTTATTGTAAATGCACGTGGAGGAAACGGATCTCAGTACTCCTATCATTGGACTCCTGGAATTACAGACTCTTCTAGTAGTCAAAGAATTTGCCCAAATGAAGATAGCAAATATTGGGTATACGCGAAAGATATAGTGGGCTGCATATCAGTAAGAAAAGAAGTAGAAATCTTGCTTTATGATAGCTTAAATGTAACAGCACCTGCTGTACAAGAGATATGTAAAGGACAGAGTATTGAATTACCTACTGGTGCAACGGGAGGTGATGGTTCAGGCTACAATTATTTATGGTACCCAGCTGTGAATGTAGATAATCCTAATTTTTGGAAACCTTTGGTTTCACCTGATTCTACAACAACTTTTAGTGTAGTGCTTAGCGATAATTGTGGATCCCCCCATGATACTAGTACAGTAACGGTTAAAGTGCTTTCCTTACCGGAAATTGATTTTGAAGCGGATACTACTTTTGCTTGTACCCCAGGGAAAATAATCTTCAAGAACAAATCTAAATCTGTAGCTGTTTCTTGTTTTTGGGATTTAGGAGACGGATTAACATGGGATGGATGTGGAGATGTGCCATACCTATATAGAAGGTCCGGGAAATATGATGTAATGCTTACGATTACAGATACAAAAGGTTGTACGGATAGCCTTACAAAAGAAAATTATATTGAAATTGCAAGAATCCCTATTGCCTATTTTACAATTGACCCTGAAAATCCAACAATTCTTAATCCAGAGGTACAGTTTTATGATAAATCAAAAGGAATAATAAATAAATGGTCGTGGAATTTCTCGGGATTTGAAGTCTCAAGCAAACAGAACCCTAAGTTTACTTTCCCAGAATCAACCAAAGATAAATACATGGTTAAATTGGAAGTTACGGATACCAATACATGTGTTGGCGACACGCTAATTGCAGTATTTGTAGGCCCTGAATTTTCGTTTTATGTTCCAAGTGCATTTACGCCAAATGGAGATGGATTAAATGACGTTTGGAAACCAGTTGGGAGTGGATTAAATGGTGCTAAATATGAAATGATTGTGTTTGATCGTTGGGGCCAACTTGTATTTAAGACCAATGATCTTGAAATTGGATGGGATGGAAAAAACATGAATAATGGTGAGTTTGTACCAGCGGGTATATATCCTTACAAATTTAGGATAGGAGATATCTTTGATGAAAAAGCTGAACATGTTTTTGAAGGTTCAGTTACCGTAGTTGGCTTCCAAAAAGAAAAAAAATAGAATTTAACTTAATTTGATGAAAAAGAAAGACTGCTTATTGAAGCGGTCTTTTTTATTTTTGCCCCACCATAAAAGGTTTTCAAAATATGAAAAAGAAACTTGAGATTCTCGAAGATAAAAAAGCTGAAGCCAAACTAGGCGGGGGTGAAAGGCGAATAGAAGTTCAACATCAAAAAGGAAAACTGACCGCTCGAGAAAGAATCCATTTTTTATTGGATGAAGGGTCTTTTGAGGAAATAGGAATGTTTGTGACGCATAGATCAACAAACTTTGGTTTAGAAAAACAAAAGTTTTTGGGCGATGGAGTGGTTACCGGTTATGGGACTGTAAATGGTAGGTTAATTTATATCTTTTCGCAAGATTTCACTGTTTTAGGAGGCTCATTGGCGGAAGCCTATGCCGAGAAAATTTGTAAGATTATGGATTTGGCAATGCAAAACGGTGCTCCTTTAATAGGTTTAAATGATTCCGGTGGAGCTCGAATACAAGAGGGAGTGGTTTCTCTGGGTGGATACGCCGATATATTTTATCGAAATACAAGAGCATCAGGAGTTATTCCCCAGCTTTCTGCTATAATGGGGCCTTGTGCTGGTGGAGCAGTATACTCTCCGGCTTTAACTGATTTAATATTTATGGTTGAAGGCTCTTCCTACATGTTTGTGACGGGCCCAAATGTTGTGAAAACAGTGACTCATGAAGAAGTAACTTCAGAGGAGTTAGGAGGAGCTTCTGCGCATTCTGCAAAATCAGGAGTTACCCATTTTAGTTGTAAAAATGAATTAGAGACTCTGGATTCTATTAAAAAAGTTCTAGGCTATATTCCTCAAAACTGTGAAGAAAATCCAATACAGTCTCCTTACGTAACAAATAACGATGAATCTCGCCCGAAATTAAAAGACATAATTCCAGAAAACCCGAACCAACCTTATGATATGCGCGAAGTAATTGACGAGGTGATTGATAAAGATTCGTTTTTTGAAGTTCATAAATTATTTGCAGAAAACATTGTCGTTGGCTTTGCTAGACTGGCGGGAAAGCCTATTGGAATTGTTGCTAATCAACCTGCCGTATTAGCTGGAGTTCTCGACATACAATCTAGCCGAAAAGGAGGGCGATTTGTTCGCTTTTGTGACTGCTTTAATATTCCGCTATTAGTATTGGAAGATGTTCCTGGCTTTTTACCTGGAACGGATCAAGAATGGAATGGGATAATTACAAATGGAGCTAAGTTATTATATGCCTTTAGTGAAGCAACGGTACCAAGAATTACGGTAATCACTCGTAAAGCATACGGGGGCGCTTACGATGTCATGAACTCTAAACATATTGGAGCTGACATGAACTATGCTTGGCCCTCTGCAGAAATTGCGGTAATGGGAGCAAAAGGTGCAGCTGAAATTATTTTTAGAAAGGAAATAAAGGCAGCCGATAACCCAGGCGAAAAATGGAAGGAAAAAGAAGCTGAGTATGCGGAACTATTTGCCAACCCTTATAATGCGGCGGCAAGAGGGTATGTTGACGAGGTTATTGATCCATCACAAACTCGTACCAAGTTAATTCGAGCTTTTTCTATGCTGAAAAATAAAACGGAAACTTTACCGAAGAAAAAGCATGGAAATATTCCTCTCTAAGAATTAATTTTTTCCATGTAAGCCCCAATATATTTTCCAAGGATATCAAATTCTAAATTTACATGATCCCCTTCATTCAAATTATGAAACATTGTATTTTCGAAAGTGAATGGAATTACAGCTATGGAAAAAATATTTTGGGTAGGACTAACAACAGTTAAACTTACACCATTTACAGTAATGGATCCCTTATCCACAAGTAAATGAGCATTTAAGGGCTTATAAGAAATCGATATTAACCAACTGCCATTTTCATTAATTATTCGGTCCACAATTCCTTTTTGGTCTACATGCCCCTGTACGATATGACCATCAATACGACCGCCAAATTGCATGCATCTTTCTAGGTTTACCGAATCGTTTATTTTTAAAACCCCCAAATTTGATTTCTCTAAGGTTTCTTTAATTGCAGTAACAGTATATTCTAGATCATTACAAGAAACTACAGTTAAACACACACCATTATGAGCAACACTTTGGTCTATTTTTAATTCAGATGAGAGTTTTGATGCGATAGTGAGATGAAGGTTTGTATTCTCAGTTCGAAGATTGGTGATTTCACCAACATCCTCAATTATTCCAGTAAACATAATTATTCTTTTGGGGCAAAATTTTCTTCGTTTAATACTGTAATATAACCTTTCAATTCTCTAGGAACTATTCCTGATAGTCTTATTTCATTTATTACACAAGTGTAAAAGTAAACACCAGAAGAGACTTGGTTTTGCGTGCCCATTCGTTTTCCATCCCAACCAATATATGGGTCAGTTGTTTTAAACATCACTTGCCCCCATCTATTCCAAATAATTAAGTCAATATTTTTCACATACCTGTAAGGTAAGATAGGGTGAAATACATCATTAGCCCCATCACGGCCTGGAGTAAAAACATTTGGCAATTCATAATAAGGACAATTATCAACACAAACCCTAACGCTTAGATCACTTTCGTTATCAAATGTGTCAATGGCAGAAATACCATAACAACCTGCCACAGATTCTAAATCATCAAACAAAACCGAAGTATCATTTATATCCCAAAATTCACGAATTAATTGATAATCCCCTCCAATAGTTGGAGTGAAATAAAGTTTATATCTTACTGCGTCCTTATAAAAACAAGAATCATTAGGACTCGTCCACGATAGCTGGTTCCGATAAAGCTTACATTCACTTTTGATGGATGGTTTGGCTGGGGGACACGGTGGAATAGTATCTTTAGGAATACCAATCACAATTTGTGAATTATTAATCAAAGTATCTTGGAGTTGTTCAATTGAATAGCGCCCTAATCCTTTTACATAATATCTATATTCTTTTAAATTCACCAAATCCGTGTCAATATAAGGAGGCTCTGAAACTGTATCAATGGGAGAAAAGACACCCGAAATTTCTTTAAAAATAACATATTTGAAATTTGCCCAAGGCACATTTTGACTCCAAGTTAAATGCAAACGCTTATCGTCGGGTCCAATTTTAAGAAAAGAACTTGAGGCATTGTGTGATTCTCCAATTTGATCCGTCCCACTAAACAATTCAAACTTGTAAGTGTATTGGTTTTCCTCTGTATTTAAGCCTGATATTTCTAGAACTGTATCAATGTCGTTCCATTTATTATAGCTTGTCGAGGTATGCACTAATTCGCTTCCTGACGATGAAATTGAGTAAATTTTGTAATTGTATGGTGGGGTATAAATAGAAAAATTAATTACAACGGGCTTTGCAAAAGATATACTGTCAGTGCTCGAAGAAACATCCGTAATATCTACTGAATTCCTGGTTATAATAGGTGTATTAAAAGGAAGTTTACTACAGACTTCTTCTGACGCAATACTTAAAGCCCCATCCGAAAATTTTGCTACGACACGGTAGCAGTAAATTAATCCGTGAAACAAACCAATCCCATTGTTATTGTCCTCAAAAATTGTGTTTCCATGCCCTGAAGTACTTCCGATATTCACAAACCCGAGGAAATTTGGGATTCCAGTTTCACATTTGGCTGGCCTCCAAATCGATGAATCTGTTTTTCTATAAATATCATATCCAATAACGTTAGCACAAAATGATGGGTCCCATTCTACAGTCATTTTATTCTTACCTGTAAGTATTCCTATGTTTTTCACTTTTGGCCCTATTATTCGGGTATCTAGAGAACTGAAATTCGCGAGAGAAATCGGTGTATCATCGTCTTTAGCTTTAAAAGTCATAGTATAGTCTCCTTGTTTAACATGACTGCATTGGGTAGCCCAAAAGAAAGTAGACCGAACGGTATCTTTAGATATTACAGGTTGACGAAATATAGCTGGACTATTTCTCATGGCAATTGGGTCGCCGGTTCCTGTCAATTCTATATTGTCTCCAACATCAATATCATAAGCCGTAATTACCTCTTCTATAGTATCTCCAGCAATTGCACAAACGTCATTTGTAACAAGAAATTCAGGTGGGTTGTTATTACATATTGCAACTTCTATTTGCATGTCTCTTAATACAATACCTACCGTATCCCAAATTGGCTTGCCCGTTACAAACTTTCTTTTTCTCCATTCAATTATTGAAATGCATACGTTATAAATTCCGGTTTCCTGAGGAGCATCCCAAGTCAATGTTCCAGTTTTCTCATCAAGATTAAAGATTTTTTTATTACAAGCTGCTACAGGAAAACTATATCCATTTACTGGTAAACCGCCAGCTCCATAACATACAGAAAGGGCATATGAAAGACTATCTCCATTTGGGTCAATTGCACCTGGATTGTGGTAAAAACCTTTGCAGGCACAAGCCTCGTCCAATGGACGAAAAGTCAAAACAGGAGAACTATTAGCCCCTAGACTGGGATGAATAATTAAAGTGGTTTTTAAAAAAAAAGGAACGCCTACCGAATTTGGAATATTCTTTATTTTTTCTATTCTGTTCTTGTCTTCCATAGTAATTACATATTTCCCATTTCCTGGGTAAGTATGTGATCCTACATATTTATTTATTTGAACTTTTCCGATAACTTCACCAGAATGGTTGCACTTACTTCCAGCCCCTCCATTTATTCTTGGTATAGTATCTGTTTTGCCGTCTCCCCAAGAAATGGGTAATTCACATCGGTCTGCATCAGCACTTAAAGGGGAAGTATATGTAGTAATAGTAATTTCGTAGGTAAGGCCAGTTAATTTTCTATAAGTAATTTCTCCCGCTTTATTATGAGTCGAAAACCCCATTTGGAAAAACAGGCTAAAAATTCCAATTAATATAAATGCTTTATAGTGCTTCACAGTTATTTACAGAACAAACAAAGGTATTTATTAAAGGGTTTGTTGAATTTAATAGTATGTTAATTTACCTAGGGGTATTTTAAAGAAAGCTTGAGTTTGTTCAAATCGAGAAACTTTCTATATTTGGGACTTATTCTTGAAACTAGACATGAAAATGAAAGTGTTAATTGTAGAAGACGACCCTGTTTATGCAAAATATTTAAAATACAATGTGGAGTTAAATCCAGATTATGAAGCAGTTGTTTATAAAACAGGAGGGGAGCTACTAAAAAAACTTCAACCAAATGATCAAGTTATTTCTTTGGACTATTCTCTTCCAGATATGTCGTGCGAGGTATTAATAAAAAAGATTCGAGAAATAAATCAGACAGTACGTATAGTTACTATTTCTGCTCAAGATGAAATATCAACTGCAGTAAAGCTTTTGAGAAATGGTGTTTATGATTATATTGAAAAAAATGAAGAAACTAGAAATAGGCTCCTAAATACCCTTAAACATATAAAAGAGAACCAATCATTGATTTATGAACTGGAGACATTGCGTGAGGAGGTAAAAAGTAAATATGACTTCCATTCCATAATAAAGGGCAACAGTCAGGCAATGAGCATCATATTTAATCTGATGCAGAAAGCTGCAGATACAAATATTACGGTTTCAATTAATGGGGAAACCGGGACCGGAAAGGAACTTGTTGCGAAGGCCGTCCATTATAATTCCAATTTTAAAAAGAAGCCATTGGTAAGTGTAAATATGGCGGCGATTCCCAGAGATTTAATAGAAAGTGAGTTGTTTGGACACGAAAAGGGTGCATTTACTGGAGCTGGCGCAAGAAGAATTGGTAAATTTGAGGAAGCTAACAATGGCACGCTTTTTTTAGATGAAATAGCAGAATTGGATCTGAATATTCAGTCAAAAATATTAAGAGCTTTACAAGAGAAAGAAATTGAAAGAATTGGGGGGAACCAAAAAATTAAGCTAAATTTTAGATTAATGATTGCGACTCATAAAGATTTAGCAGAGGAAGTTAGAAAAGGAAATTTTAGAGAAGATTTATACTATAGAATTCTAGGGTTGCCAATTAACCTACCAGCCCTAAGAGAAAGGGGAAAGGACATATTGATTCTAGCAAAATTTTTTATTGATTCTTTTTGTCAAGAAAATCAGCAAGACCGTAAAGGCATTAGTAATAATGCACGAGACAAATTATTGAATTACTCATGGCCCGGAAATGTTAGAGAATTAAAAGCCGTTGTGGAGTTGTCGGTGGTTATGGCTAATGGAAATGAGATTGACGCTGACGATATTACTTTATCTTCGACCAGGAACACACCTGAATTTTTATTGAAAGAAATGAAAATGAAAGATTATGTAAAGAACATTGTAAAACACTATCTAGAAAAATATGATAACAATGTATTATCAGTAGCAAAAAAGTTAGATGTTGGAAAATCAACAATTTACAGGATGTTAAAAGAAGAAGAACTAAAAAGCAGCTAGAATATGGGAGCGATGTACGACCTTACCGAGTTAAGGAAAATGAGCGGAAACGATGAAGAGTTTGTTCAAGAAATGCTGGTAACCTTTTTGTCGAATAACCAAGAGTATCTGGTATTATTGAATGACGCTTGTGAAAATAAGGATTGGAAAACCTTAAAATTTAATGCACACAAAATAAAGCCATCTGTATTGCTCTTCAAAATAGATTCTGTAAAACAAGAAATATTGGATTTAAATGAATTTTCGGGAAAAGAAATAAATTTAGAAAAAATACCTTTGTTAGTATTTACTTTAAAATCAAGGCTTTACGAGGTGTTTGGTGAGATAAATTTAGAATTAAAAAAGATTAAAAAAAAGCACTTGTGATAAGATAAGTTTTACATACATTTGCATTGTCGTTCTTTGATAGCCACTAATAAGGCTAAAAATTAAAAAGATTTAAACCTCGGTTTATACGGTTGGTTGGTTGGGACCTCCACTCTCGCACACCCTATTGCGGAGTGGACTCAAGGTCCTACTAAAGTGTAAATTAGAGTTTATAATATTTAAGATTGGTTGGTTGGGACCTCCTCACGTATAGGGTTTGTGCTTGCACAAGCGTGAGGAACCTCAGGTCCCATTGTCAGTCTAACATTTTCTAAAAGGCGGTTTTTAACCGCCTTTTTTATTTCAAAAATCCCCATCTTTTCTTTCTTCCCATTTTGTTCTGAATAATAAAGTTCAACTCAATTGAGTTAATAGAATATTATTGAATAAATTGCAATACATTATAAAACAGGAAACGTTATGAAAAATTCGGTATTAATTACGATTACATTATTAATATTATCCTCGTGTCAACCTGAAGGCCGTGTCTTTGTCAAACACAAAGATTTGTCTCCTAATTTAGAATGGTTAAAAGTAGATAAAAGGGAATTTGAAATTCCAATTGAAAATAATTCAACAGCATATAATTTGGCTTTGTCTTTTAGATATGCCAATGGATATCAATATCAAATAGCAAGGGTTACTGTAACCGAAATAAGTCCCTCAGGAAAAACAACAACGACTAATCATGAATTGAAAATTAGAGACGATAATGGAGCCTATTTAGGCGAGCCAGGTTATGATATATGGGATAGTGAGCATGTTATTGAATCCAATAAAACATATAGCGAAAAAGGAACTTATGTTTATGTAATTGAGCATAACATGCCATATGATCCATTGAATTTCGCGATGGAAGTAGGTGTAATTTTGGATGAAATAAAAAAATAAAAAAAGCCTCTAGTCCTTCACCATTCTAAATGAACTAACGTTTTGTCCTTGGGTTATTTGAATTAAATACATCCCTTTCTCAAGTGAACTCATGTCAAGTTGAGCATTATTAGAATCGATGTTTTTAGAAAAAACAACCTTTCCTGTTAAGTCCAGAACTACAATTCTAGAGTTTACTTTAATACCAACAAGAGTTAAATTATTTTTTACCGGATTTGGATAAATTCTTAATTCTGATTGAGAATTATTTTCTAGACCAAGTGTTGATCCAATAGAAACCACAGTGTCTTTTTTACACCCGTTTTTATCCGTTACCGAAATTTTATGATTTCCACCAGCTAAATCGCTAGCAAGCTTACTAGTAGAACTGCTTTTGTCCCACGAATATGTATATGGAGGAGTTCCGCCCGTTACTGTTATTTCAATTTCCCCGGTATTTGATAGTGCTCCTTCGTCTTTCTTAGAAATTAAAAGAGTACTTAAAGAGTCTGGATCTGTCAAATTAACATTTGAAACAAAAGTTTTACTTGAAATAACATCGGTTACGGTTACTCTGTAATTACCTGCCATTAAATTTGATAAAGTACCCAATCCACTTCCATTACTCCATTTGAAAGAATAATTACCTGAACCACCAGCTGCCGTTACAGTAGCTTTACCATTAGACTTCCCATAACATGTAGGGTTATTAGAATTTGAAATGTAAGCAAATATTTTTTTAGTGTTAAGCATATAAGAAGCCAATTCAGTAGTTCCATCCTTTTCATCGGCTGTTGCCGCAGCGACTTGATATCCTTGAGTTTTTGCAAACCAACGATAATTATGAAGGGTATCATTCTGAGTAATGAAAGGAGTGCTTAACCAGCCACCGATAGTATGATGTCCATAAATTTTAAAACTTCTTCCTTCTTCAGAATACAATTTCAATACATCTAAAGTATCTTGTGAAGTAATTAGTTTTCCATGTCCTTCAACCTTCGAATTGAAAGAAAACTCTACATGGATTCTAATTTTATCAAAACTTAAAGCAGTAATTGTAGTATCGACAATAGTATCAATTATCGTTATTGAACTAGCCACGTCATTATAATCCAATGGGAAGTTCATTATTTTAACGTTAGGTGTAAAATTAAATGTAAAACCCTGGTTTCCTCGTACCAGCTCTAAATTGGCTACACCATCAAGCAGAAGTGAATCTTTTGTTTTAATAATATAGGATTCACCGAATGAGTTACTAGTAATTTTCATGTCCGCACTTGGAAACAGGCTATCTATGGGATATTTGGATCTGTCAATTCCTCGAACTTTAGCTCCAGCTAATGAATCAATTGTTAATTTTGAAAAGTCCCAAGTTGAGTTGGCGCCCCCTTTTACATCAATATTTGCAGGGTTTTTCCCAACAACAATGGTAAAAGTATCCCCAACAATTGCAAAATCGGAACTATCAATTGTTATTTGTGACATGCTGGCAAGGCTTGCCATTATTAAAGTTAGTGTGTAAATTATTTTCATATCTAATTATTTATTGTTTTAACGTTATTTGAAACTTTGTAGTTGGGATAGTCTATAGTAATTCCCCTTTTGTTCGATTAAATCTGCGTGCGTGCCCATCTCTATTATTTCTCCATTTTCAATTACGACTATTTTAGTAGCGTTTATTATTGTGCTAAGTCTGTGGGCAATTACTAAAGAGGTTCTATTTTTCATTAAGTTGTTCAGTGCGTCTTGAACTAGTCTCTCGGATTCAGTATCTAACGCAGAAGTTGCTTCGTCTAATATTAATATTGGAGGATTCTTCAATACTGCCCGAGCAATACTAATTCGTTGTTTTTGGCCTCCTGATAATTTACTTCCCCCATCGCCTATATTTGAATTATATCCATCAGGAAAAGCGGATATAAAATCATGTGCGTTAGCGATCCTAGCGGCTTTTTCTACATCTGCTTGAGTAGCATTTTCAACTCCGAATGCAATGTTATTAAAAATACTATCGTTAAACAATATAGATTGTTGAGTTACGACACCCAGTTGATCTCGCACACTATTAATTGTGAGGTTTTTTATGGATTTACCATCGATTAGTATTTCGCCTTTTACCGTATCATGAAATCGCGGAAGAAGATCAGCCAGTGTAGATTTGCCACCACCACTTGCACCGACCAAAGCAATAGTTTCCCCTTTTTTTATTTCTAAGTTTATTCCTTTAAGAACGAAATCTTTGTCGTATTTGAACCAAACATCTTTTATGCTAATGGCCCTACTAAACGGCTTAGCGTTTTCAGCATTATCTGCGTCTTTAATCTTAACAGGGGCGTTTATAATCTCGCCCAATCTGTCTGCGCTAGCAGCCCCCCTTTGTACGTTATACCATGCTTTAGAAAGGCTTTTTGCAGGAGTTATAATTTGAGAAAAAACAAGAACAAATGTAATGAACACAGAAGCGCTCATATCTCCCTCTAGCACTATTTTCCCTCCAAACCACAATATAATAATGAGTATAATTATTCCTAAAAACTCACTCAATGGGGAAGCTAGATCTCGTTTCCGATATACTTTTACCATTAGGTTAAAATAATCTGTATTGTGTTTATGGTATTTCCCAAAAGTTTTTTTCTCGGCATTAAAAGCTTTAATTATACGCAGGCCTGAAAGAGTTTCTTCTAGAATTGACATAATTACACCAGACATTGCCTGTCCTTTTTCTGAAGTTTCCCTAAGACTATGTCCAACTTTACCAATTACAATTCCTGTAATAGGTAAAAGCACAAACACAAATACCGTAAGTTGCGGGCTCATATACACCATTGCCGTTAGTAGTAAAATAATGTTTAAAGGATCTCTAAATATTAATTCTATTCCAAGTAAAACAGACCATTCTATCTCTAAAACATCATTACTTAATTTAGAGATAATATCTCCTTTTTTTTCTTCACTGTAGTACGAAAGGGGCAAATACAATATTTTCCTAAAAGTATTTTCTCTTAGCTCTTTCAAAACACCATTTCTAACTTTAGCCATTGAATAAAGAGCCAAATAGCCAAATAGATTTTTAAAGAAAAAGAGAATTCCAATTATTATGCATAAAAAAACTAGAGCTTCAAATTTACCTTCCTGAATATTTGTAGCTTCTATAATAAAAGCTGAAAGGTAATAGTTGAAATTCCCAATTAAGCTTTCAGTTGAAAATGCAATAGCTTGCGCCCCTCCTTCATAGTAGGTTGCATATTCAGATTCTTTTTTTAGAAATATTAAATCTAAAAAAGGTATAAGCATGGTTATGGAGAATAAAGAAAATATAACAGCCAATAAATTGAACAGTATATTAAGAAACACATAACCTTTGTAAGGCCTCGCAAAGCCCAAGATTTTAAGGAGGTTTTTCACGGGGCAAATATAATCTCATTTAATTCGTATGGCCACTACTCATAAATAATAGAATAAAAATCTAGTTAATTTTCCGAATAGAGGTTATTAAGTACTTTTGCTTCATGAGTACATTAAGGCAAAATAAAGTAGAAAGCTTACTGAAACGTGATTTGAGTGTGCTATTCCAAAAGCATTCTAGAGATTTTGGGGTAACTGAAATGGTAACTGTTACTATTATTAGAATAAGTCCTGATCTTTCTTTTGCGAGAATTTACCTCAGTATTTTTCCTGGAGGGAAGACAGAAGAGGCCTTGGAAAAAATAAAAACCCATTCTAGTTCAATTAGAGGGATTTTGGGAAAAAAAATCGGAAAACAAGTTAGAATTGTACCCAATTTGGCTTTTTTTATTGACGATAGTCTAGACTATGCAGATAAAATTGATGACCTCTTAAAAAAATAGACTAAACCTTTTGAACGTAAGCTGGTACATAGCCAAGAGATATTTTTTCTCTAGAAAATCACACAATATAATTAATCTTATTTCCAGTATCTCCATGTTTGGAATCGGAGTAGGAGCAATGGCCATGGTAGTTGTTCTTTCTGCTTTTAATGGAATTGAAAAACTAGTAGAAGGACTTTATACATCCTTTGATCCAGATATTAGAATAGAAGCCACCACTGGGAAAACTTTTAATTGGGAAGATTTTCCTGCCAATAGAATACGATCAGTAGAATCTGTAGAATTCGTCTCAAAGTCATTGGAAGAAACGGTGTTAATGAAATACAGAGATGCCCAATATTTTGTGACAATAAAGGGAGTTGATGAAGAATATTTAAAATTGACCAAACTGGATAGTAATTTGTTTGATGGTCAATTAAAATTAAAAGAAGGGAATAATAACTTTTGCATTTTGGGATACGGTGTTGCGGATCAACTTAATGTTTTTCTATCCCATATTTTCGAACCAATTAAAGTTTATGCTGCAAAAAGAAATGCAAAACCAACAAATATGCAGGAATCATTTATGGTTGAATTAATATATCCTTCAGGCATTTTTGCAGTTAATCCGGAGTTTGACTTTAAATATGCCATTGCCCCATACAGTTTTACTGAAACTATTTTGCAACAAATCGGCAAGGTTACCAGTGTTGAAATAGGTATTAGAACAGGTGAAACGGATACGGAAGTTCAGAAGCAACTTCAAATAATATTAGGAGAAAAGTATGTTGTAAAAACTAAATATGAGCTCAATGAAGTTTTGTATCAAACTAACCAAACAGAAAAATGGGTAACATTTCTCATCCTCTCCTTTATTTTACTAATAGCCGCATTTAATTTAATAGGGTCACTTACTGTACTTATTATAGACAAAAAGCAAGACTTGTTTGTTTTACAGGCAATGGGGGCAAATAAGAGATTAATAAAAAAAATATTTTTGGCAGAAGGCATGCTCATTAGTGCGATTGGGGGAGGCATGGGCATGTTAGTAGGGCTAATTTTGGGTCTTCTTCAAAAGCACGTTGGTCTACTTAAGCTTCAAGAAGGTACTATTGCAGAGTATTATCCCATTGAATTGGAATTTTTAGATTTTTGTGCTGTTGGAGGAATAGTAATATTCATAGGTTTTTTAGCAGCCTTTTTTCCTGCTCGGTTCGTTGTAAATAAATATTTAATCAAAGTTTAGTATGAAAAAAATAATTGCAATATCGTTAGCGTTAGCTTCTCTTTCACTTTTTGGTCAAGATACAATCAGAAATAAAAAAGATGGAGGCTTCATTTTTAGTAACATGAAAGGGCTTGAAGCTACAGAAGTTAAGAATCAAAATAAATCGGGTACATGCT
>Ga0307998_1000429_pt1 | contig 23994 bp, 18 predicted proteins | sample Davwhametageno37_FD_203147 | JGI IMG/M metagenome (GOLD analysis project Ga0307998, IMG submission 203147) | Marine microbial communities from Davis Island wharf, Antarctic Ocean - #37 | ecosystem: Environmental > Aquatic > Marine > Unclassified | place: Antarctic Ocean: Davis Island wharf... | reverse complement strand
CCGTTGAAGGCATTTCGAAATCGTATGGCGAAAAAGTTATTTTTAAGCCCTTATCATTTGGAATAAACAAAGGCCAAAAGATTGCACTAATCGCAAAAAACGGGAGCGGGAAAACCTCGATTCTAAATATCATTGCTGGTGAAGATACCCCCGATGAAGGTAATGTTGTATACAGGAAAGGTACTCGGGTCGCCTATTTGGCTCAAGAACCCAAACTAGATGCTAAACTAACTGTTGAAGAAAGTATTTTACAAGCCGACAACCCTACCCTCAAGATCATCGCAAACTATGAGCGTGCTCTAGAAAATCCTGATGATCAATATGCCTATCAAAAAGCATTTGAGGCTATGGATCAGTATCAGGCTTGGGACTTTGAAAACCAATACAAACAAATTTTATTTAAACTTAAATTGAGTGATTTAAGTGCCGTGGTTGGAAGTCTTTCAGGAGGACAAAAAAAGAGAATTGCACTCTGTAATGCGCTTCTTATGCAACCCGAACTAATCATCTTAGATGAGCCTACTAATCATTTGGATCTTGAGATGATTGAATGGCTAGAAGAATATTTTGCTAAAGAAAAAGTTACCCTTTTAATGGTTACCCATGATCGATATTTCTTGGAACGTGTATGTAATGAAATCATTGAATTAGATGAAGGCGACCTATACACTTACAAAGGGAACTATTCCTATTACCTAGAAAAAAGAGAAGCACGCTTAGCACAAGAAACTGTTGAAGCACATAAAACCAAACTCCATTTCAAAAAAGAATTGGATTGGATGCGTCGCCAACCTAAAGCCAGAACAACGAAATCTAAATCTAGAATTGAAGATTTCAAGGAAATTAAAGAAAAAGCTGGTCAACGACGAAATGAACACCAAGTTCAATTGGAGATCAACATGGAGCGTTTAGGTAGTAAAATGATTGAAATGCATAAGGTGCAAAAAGTATTTGGCAACAAGGTAATTTTAGATCAATTCGACTATATGTTTCAGCGTAATGATCGTATTGGTATTATAGGTAAAAATGGAACTGGAAAATCTACCTTTCTGAATTTATTGACATCAAACGATACGCCAGATGCTGGTAAAATTGTCTGGGGAGAAACACTGAAATTTGGGTATTATACCCAGAAAGGAATTAATGTTAAAGAGGGACAAAAAGTAATTGATGTGATTCGTGAGTATGGTGATTTTATTCCCCTTAAAAAAGGGCGTAAAATTTCAGCACAACAACTACTCGAGCGGTTTTTATTCGATCGTAAAAAACAATATGACTTTGTCGAGAAACTAAGTGGTGGAGAACGCAAGCGTTTGTACCTCTGTACCGTTTTAATACAAAACCCAAACTTCCTAATTCTCGATGAGCCAACCAATGATTTGGATATTGTAACTTTGAATGTTCTAGAAAGTTTTTTACTGGATTTCCCGGGCTGCTTGTTGGTTGTATCGCATGATCGATACTTTATGGATAAGATTGTAGATCATTTATTTATATTCCAAGGCGAAGGAGTAATCGAAGATTTTCCTGGAAATTATTCTGATTATCGTGTATATGAAGATTCTCAAGTTGTCGAAAAAAAGACAACTACCGCGCCAGAAAAGAAAGTGAAAAAAGAATGGAAAGAAAGTCCTAAGAAAATGGCTTTAACTTTTGAGCAACAAAAGGAATTCAAAAAACTGGAACGAGAAATTGAAAAAATTGAAACTAAGAAAGAAGATATTCAAAACCGTTTTTCAACTGAATCACTCCAGCCACAAGCTATTCAAGAACTCTCCATCACACTCGGTAAATTAGGACAAGAATTAGAAGAAAAAACTGAACTTTGGTTTGAACTTTCAGCCTCAAGAGAATAAAGCGCGTAATATTTCTTAGTGATTATAGATTTAATCAACTGCTTTTTTTAGATTTACTGAAATCTAAATCATGAAGTTACGTATATTAATCTTTGCTCTACTCTGCTCTTTTGGAATTCAAGCCCAGAAGAAAAGTAATGAAAATAGTAAAAGAAAAACTCCAAAAAGTATAGATTCTTTAACTCAAAAAATGACCCAACACAAAGGGTTAATCACAACCTATTTGGATGAGGAAAATAAATTATACTTTGAAATTGACAGCACACTTTTATATAAAGACTTGTTGGTTGTTACCCGAATTGCTCAATTACCTACCAATTATTCACCCTACACGAATGCAGGCTCTAAAACAGCAGAGCGAGTCATCCGTTTCACTAAAAAAGGGAAGAAAATTATTTGGAAACAAATTTCTTACAGTAACGTAGCTTCGCCAGAAGACCCAATTAGTCTTAGTGTGGCTGAGAATAACTTTCAACCCATTGTAGCTGCCTTTGACATCAAGAACAAAGAAGAAAACCGATTTTTAATTGATGTGAGTGATCACTATATGAATGATTCTCCTGGGTTCAATATCATCCGGAAAAGTCAAAAAGAAAATTATAAAATCGGTAGTACTGATAAAAAAAGAAGTCTGATTGATAGTGCAAAAAGTTTCCCGAAGAATACAGAAATTCTCCATACATTAACCTTTAGCGCATCAAAGGCAGCAAGAGCAAATCCAAGTAAAACTTTTAGTTTTCAAATCAATCATTCGTTCATTGGTTTACCTGAGGATCAAATGAATATACGGTACAGCGATCGAAGAGTAGGATGGTTTTCGCTTAAAAAAGTAGATTATAGTTCCCCTGCGTTGAAGGCAGATGAAATAGAATTAATTCGAAGATGGCGATTAGAACCAAAAGATACGGAGGCTTATATGCGAGGAGAATTGGTCGAACCGATAAAACCTATTGTTTATTATTTAGATCCAGCAACGCCAACAAAGTGGCGTCCGTATTTCAAACAAGGAATTGAAGATTGGAATACTGCCTTTGAAAAAGCAGGTTTTAAAAATGCCATACAGGCCAAAGAACCTCCAACAGTAGAAGAGGATCCTGACTTTAGTCCAGAAGACATTCGATATTCTACTGTTCGTTATGTAGCATCAACCACACGAAATGCAGTAGGTCCTAGTGTTTCTGATCCAAGAACTGGTGAGATTATTGAAAGTGATATCATCTGGTACCACAACCACCTCCGTTCCTACCGCAATCGGTATTTACTTGAAACTGCAGCTGCAAACCCAAAGGCTAGAACCCTAGCTACACCCGAAAAAGAAATAGGAGAAATGATGCGTAGAGTAATTTCACATGAAATCGGTCACGCCTTAGGCTTACCCCACAACATGAAGGCTAGCGCTGCCTACCCTGTTGACTCTTTACGTTCGGGTGCGTTTACTCAGAAAATGGGAATTGCTACTACAATAATGGATTATGCACGATACAATTATGTAGCACAACCAGGAGACAAAAACATTCGTTTTGTTCGCCAGTTAGGACCTTATGATGATTATGCAATTGAATGGGGATACCGTCATTATGAATCGAAAAGTCTAGAAGAAGAAACCAATATCTTAAAAGCATTTGTTGATGCAAAGTCTTTAGATCCATTGTATATGTTTGGAGACCGTGGAAACGATCCAAATGCTCAAACAGAAAACATAGGAGATGACCCTATTATGGCCAGTAGTTATGGATTAAAAAACCTCAAGATTGTAGCCAAAAACCTTGAACAGTGGACCTTAGCTGAAGGAGATAATTATGACGATCTTGATGAACTTTATGGTGAAATGGTCAGTGTATACCGAAGGTATGTTTATCATGTGCACAATATCGTTGGAGGTGTTAATGAAACTTTGCACAACACCAATCAAAAAGGAATTGTCACCTACGCCAACACACCAAAAGCAACTCAAATAGCGGCATTAAACTTTTTGAATCGCGAATTATGGAATACACCAAATTGGTTGATGGATCCCCAATTGGTTTCTAATTTCAAAAGTGATGGGAGTTTAAAAATCATCCAAAACCTTCAACGATCAGCCCTCAACAGATTGCTGTCCGTAAAAAAACTAAACAAAATGCTTTCTACAAGTCAGACTCTAGTTGGCAATGGATTGACTTTTGACATACTGCTAGAGACTCTTTTTAATCATGTTTTTGAAACTCGAACACAACCCGACTCTTTCGAGCGTGCGTTACAACTACACTTCATAAGTCAAGTGAAGAGTTTAATGGACGAAGAAAAACTTAATCCACAAGTAAAATCTTTGTTGAGTATGCTCCAAACCAATATTCACAAATGGTCGAAAAAGAAAAAAGGATCTGCAAACAAAACTCAAAAAGCACACTTTCAGTATTGCTATGACCAAAGTTCTAGTAATTAATATATAATGGATTTTAAGTATAAAAAAAGTAAACTCCCAATAGGATAGCCTTGAGCTATTTTTTATATTTGATCTAAATTTATATATATGTCTATATCTGATATTTATTCTTCTGGTTTTAAAAACAGAAACCGCGATCATTTTGCAGCTATCGTTCGTGTAGCGCTATCTGATGGAATCATAACCGATGAAGAACAAGCCTTCTTAAATCGTACAGCAATCAACCTTGAAATAGAAGAAGAGGAGTATCAGAAAATTCTTAAAAACGTGGATCAGTATAAAATCAACCCACCTACCAATATACAAAACAGACTTGAACGCTTATACGATCTAACTCGTATGGTATATGCAGACAACATTGCTGATGAAGGAGAAAAAAGTCTTTTGAGACGTTTGGTAACTGGACTTGGTTTCAGTACAGATGCTGAAGTAATTGTGAACAAAGCTATTGAGCTTATAATTGCGGGTAAAGATGAAGATGAGTTTATTGCTGCTTTCAAATAAAAAACACTTTTATTCTATTTTTTGTGATGTAAAATTGTTGAATTTATATCCAATTTCTTCGTCTGCTATCATATAACTAAAATCGAAGTAAAAGCTTGATGGGAAACCATAAATAGAATCATATTCTACAGAAAACGCTTCCGGTTCTCTTTCTAAACTTTTTCGGATATAATCAAAACTTGCATCTACCGTTAAAATCGATTGTTGTGAATCGGCATCGTAAGCTAATCCAAGAACCGAAACAATAACCCCATCTAGAACCACTACTTTTTTGGGCTTCGTGAATTCCTGCGTACAAAAACAACTAATACGCTGGATAAAGGAATAAGAATCAATCTCTTTCAATTCCCATAATTGCTGTTGTTTATCTAACATGCTCATATCGGTTTCCACTAAAACATCTTTGCTATTACAAGAAAGTAAGATGGTAAAGAGTAAGCTAAAAATCAAAAATCTTATTTTCATTTGGTTCTATTTTTTATTTTTAGTTCGTAGACTTTCAACGATTACAGAGAAAAGAATAATGATTCCACCCATATAAACATTGGTTGCTGGAACTTCGTTTAAAAACAGATAGGCTAAAATGATACCAAAAATAGGTTGCAAGCTACTGATGATGCTGGCTGTGCTTACATCAAAAAAGCGTAGACTTTTCACAAAGAGCGTATGCCCTATTGCCGTGGTTATGATTGCCAATAAAATCAAATAGGGCATCTGCGATGGAATGGGCGTCAAATCCATATAAAACAAGAATGGTGCTAGCAAAATACTTACTAAAAACATTTGATGAAACATGATTACCGTTCCATTATACCGCTGAACATACTGTTTTAAGAGTAGGGTTCGTAAAGCGTATAGGAGCGCAGAAAAAATACCAACCAAAACTCCTTTTACCTTGTCATTTTCTAAATCAAATTCAGGGACTAAAACATAAACACCTACCAAAATGAGGAAGCCGAGGAAAACTTGAACTAAACTCAGTTTTGATTTTACGAACAAAGGTTCCAAAAGGGCGGTTATGATTGGGAACGTATACAAAGACAAGATTCCCAAAGCTACATTGGAGAGTTTTAAGGCATAAAAATAGGTAATCCAATGTGCTGCCATGAAAATACCACTTAAGAGTAAAGTTGGTAGGTCTTTTCTAGAGAGAATCTTAAGATTCAATTTTTGATAACGGCAATAAAAGTAAAGCACAACTAGTGCCAAAAAAGAACGACACCAGATGATAACAGGAGGATCCAAGGCAATATACTTTCCTAAAACTCCCGATGTACTGATCAATAAAGTAGCAAATAGTAATTCTAAAAAATGATTCTTATGATTCGCTTTCATGATTTAAACTATCGGTACATCTTCTTAAACTTCCAATAGGATGCTCCACCAAGAGTAACCAAAAACACCAATGCATAGTATACAAAGTCTGGGGTGATTATTTTATCTCCACTAGCATAGGAATGCAAGCCTGATAAATAAAAATTCACTCCAAAATAGGTCATCATAATACTTCCAAAAGCAACAACGCTAGAAAAGTTAAACATCCAACGGCTTTTCAGTACAGGAATGAGTCGCATATGGATCACAAAGGAATAGATCATGATGCTGATTAGCGCCCATGTTTCTTTTGGGTCCCAACCCCAGTAGCGACCCCAACTTTCGTTGGCCCACATACCACCTAGGAAATTCCCTATGGTCAACATTATCAATCCAACGGTAAGCGAGAGCTCGTTGATAATGGTCAATTCTTTTATATTCAAAGCCATGCGTTCCTTATTCTTTTTTGTAGTCAAAAGAATAAGGAATAGCACTACGATACCAATAATCATACTCAAGGCGAAAGGTCCATAACTACCAACTATAACTGCAACATGAATCATCAACCAATAACTATCCAATACCGGTTGTAAGTTTGCAATCGCTGGGTCCATCCAATTCCAATGGGCAATCATCAAAATCATTGCGACTACAAAGGTAGTTGCTGCCATGGTAAGGTTCGATTTTCTGCCAAATGCAAGGCCAAAAAACATGGTTGCCCAGGCTACATAAATCATAGATTCGTATGCATCACTCCAGGGCGCATGTCCCGAAATATACCAACGTGCAATAAGCCCAGCTGTGTGCAATAGAAATAATAAAACTATGGAAGCTTTGAAAAAGGTGATACTAACTCGAATGACTTTAGAATCTTTGAATATTTGCACCAACAAAATGATGAAGAAAAGCAATCCAACATAAAGATACCAGCTGAAGAGTTTTTTGAATATATCGTATTTATTGTAGAGTATCTCGGTTGCTATTCGATCTTCGGAGGGCATAACCTCAGCTCCATATCGTTTTTGAAAACCTGTCAAACTTTCCAATAGCTCGATTGCTTGCTGAGAATCATTGGATGCTTTTCCAGCTCGTAATGATTGAAAAAATAGCGGTAAAACATTGCGAACATAAAGAGAATCTGTTCCTTTAAAATTGGCTTCTTCAATTTCTGGAAAAGAAACCCATTTATTGTTTTCATCTTCTGGTATAGGGAAAATACGAAGTACTTTTCCTTCTAATGCAGAATAAAGCAAATTCACTCGCTTATCAACCTCAATAAAGTCTTTTTGAAACTGATTTGGAATTACAGCTCGATAAGCACTTTCTAGTTGTGAAGATAATTTGTATACCCCTGTAGCATCAAAAAAGGAACCAAGAGAAGCATATTTAGCTTTAGCCTCTACTCCTGTTATGGCGCGTATAGAGTCGTTCCCACGTTTTAGATAAATGATAGGAATATTATACCAAACTACTGGAGCATTCAGAATAGAAAGGAGCACCTGATTGGAATCCAACCCTTTATACGTATCTGACTTACTCACTTTCCTCAACAATTCTGATGAAAAAGTATTCGCAGGCTTCATACGGCCTCCCAAATCTTGGATGACTAAAGATCCAAACTTTGCAGCCTGTTCTTTTGAAAAAGCATCTGCAACTACAAGCGAATCAAAATCAACTTGTGTTCTTGAGTGATCGATACTTTGTGACCATCCTGTAGAAAGGCTCAACAATAAAAGTAATGTTAAATTACTTTTTTGAATTTTAATTTTATCTAAGGATTTTGCTAAATTCTTGAAACGTGTTTTTCCAATAAAGAAAATGCCCATCATACTCGCATACAACATAAAGTATCCAATATAAGTAACCCAAGTACCCCAAAAATCATGGTTTACAGAAAGTACAGTACCTTTTTCATCGGGTGTAAAAGAAGATTGGAAAAAGCGATAACCTCCTTGATCCAATACATGATTCATATAAATATCATAGTCATAAGATTCTTTTGCTTCCACAACAATTTTACTTTTAAAAGAAGAATAACTTTTTTCTGTACCGGGATAGCGTTCTGCAATAAAATCTTTCAATCGAATATTAAAAGGAAGTTCATAGGCTTTAGAACCATATTTAACATAAAATTCTAAACCACCAATCTCAACTTTTTTAGGATCGTTAGTAACACCCTTTCCTCCTAGAACGGTAATTAATTCAGTTTTATCTGCTGTTTTTATTTCCAAACGTAAAGCATCTTGGTTACTAGCTAATTCTTCGTCTGCTTTAACGATGTCAAACTTTCCTCGCAATACCGGCTCTGGAATTACAAACTGGAAATTAGGCAAGGCGTATAACGAACGTAATTGTAAGGGCTGAATGCTGTCTTTTATTAGGTTACCTTCAAACTGATCGGCCATCCGCATAAAAGTTCCTTCGAATGGGCTGCTAACAAAATATTCTCCGTCGATGACCTGAATGTTTGTAGCGCCATCGATGGGCTTATTTAAAGTAAACAATAGGTTATGAATATTAACAACTTCTCCCTCTTTCAAATAGTGATCATGACGATTACCATCACTTGCTTCTACAATTTTTAAGTAACGATCTCCTTCGGGATCTAAAACCAACCCTTCGGTTGCATTTTCCAAATAATCTACAAAGTGGATGGAAAAATCTTGCCCTTTAAAATCATCTTTGATTACAAAATCATGATTGACATGTTCCGACAAAAGAAGTTGTTCGGTAATCGGTTTGCGTAATGCTTGACCATCAAACTCGCCATCGACTAAGACTTCTAAATAAGTTTTTTCGGATAAAAAGATATTGGTAGATTCACCTTCTTGAATGGGCATAACCCCTTCGTAACCGATATAACGTGTAATGAAAGCTCCAACGAAAATAAGAATAAATGAAAGGTGGATAGATAATACTGCCCATTTTTCTTTTCTGAAGAGTTTGTATTTGATCATATTACCGATGAAACTGAATACAAATAAAACCATGATCAATTCGAACCACCAGGCGTTGTAAATCCAAAATTTTGCAGCATCGGTAGAATACCAACTTTCTAAAAAAGTGCCGATTCCCATAGCTGTAGGGAAAGCGATAAAGAGCACACTCATTAATCGATTAGAAGCTAAATAGGTAAGGAATTTTTCTTTCATAAAAGTCTTTCTCAAATCGGTACAAAGATACTTGATGCAATTCAAATAGTACTTTCAAAAGAGTATAAATCTAATATAAAAACAAAAATAATTAGGTCAATCTAGCTTCGAAGATTTTAAAAAAAAATGCGTAACCATATCACGAGTACGATTCTTTGCTAAGGTAGCACGTTCCCCTGTAAAATGGGTATAAATAATTTACATACAGTGATTTAACCGAACACCAAAATGCAGTTTATCAGTCATTTTCTTGTTGTTTGTATCAACCTCTTGGTGGTTTCGGACAGGATTTTATTTGAATTTATTCACGAGAAATAAATTTGTTTCCCAAAAACCTGAAAGGCATTCTAAATGTTCTGGCCAGTCTATTGCTTAATTAAAAATTAGCCCATGAATGTAGTCTGGTTTAATTTTTGTGTAGAATTTATCAACTAAAAAGAATACATCTTCACAGTTCTCAATTTCCTTCTTCATATAGAGAGTTTAATTAAACATATACTCCACAAATGTATTCAAAAGCCAATTGAAGTTTTTAGAACCATAAAACTAATTTGAAACAAAAGCCCCCAAAAGAAAAAATTAAAAACATAAACCAGTTTCAACTGAGCCAAAGCAGCGGATAAGAAAGCCATGGAGGCTAGAGTTACCATGATCATTTCGAGCATAGCAGTGCCGTAATTACCTCCCATAATGATGAACATGATATTAGCTGATCCAACAAGGGACAGAATAATAATTGAAGCTGCAATAGCGAGTAGATAGTAAGACAAGAAAGTTGAGAGTAATTTGTAATATAAAAAATAGTTAATACAATTTAGGACTTCTAAATTAATAAAATATTGTTTTACATTTATACTATGATTAAAATAGTTATTCTTGGAGCTGGAAATTTGGGTACTCACCTCTTTCGCGTTTTCACTCAAGCAAATGAAGTAAGTGTTGTTCAGTGGTATAACCGTTCCCAAGAGAGTCTAAAACAGCACCAAAAGGATGTTGCTATAACCTATCAATTAGATCATTTGATGGAAGCTGATGTATATCTCCTCGCACTAAGTGATGACGCAATTCCAATAACTGCGAAAGAACTTGCTCCTTTGAAAGGAATTGTTGCGCATACCGCAGGAAGTGTTCCGATGGATGCATTGAAGCAACATACAAATCAAGGCGTATTTTATCCGCTTCAAACATTTTCAAAAAACAGAGCTGTTAATTTTAAAAGCATTCCGATTTGCATTGAAGCTAACAGCGATAAAAACAGAGAAACTCTTACAAAACTAGCAGAAGCGATTGGCGAGAATATTCATTACATTAATTCGATACAGCGAATGGGATTGCACACTGCTGCTGTTTACGTAAATAACTTCACCAACCACCTCTATCAGGTAGGTGCTCAGATTTGTGAAGAACAAGAAGTTTCATTTGACTTGCTTCGTCCATTGATAGCAGAAACTGCAAACAAGATCGAATCAATCACCCCCAAAAAAGCACAAACGGGGCCCGCGCTTAGAAACGATAAAATGACCCTTCAAAAACATATGGATCAGCTTATTAATCCAGTTTTTAAAAACTTATATTTAACCCTTACAGAATCCATACAGAAAAACGATGAGTACAGTAAACTATAAAGAAAACCTAAACCACGTTAAAGCTTTTATTTTTGACGTTGACGGAGTATTGACCAACGGAAACGTTATGATTACAACCAACGGAGAAATGTATCGAGAAATGAACACCAAAGATGGCTATGCCATGAAGTGTGCTTTAGAACAAGGATTCCGTATTGCTATAATTTCTGGAGGTACCAACGAAGGAGTTCGTAACAGACTTAAAGCCTTAGGAGTTGATAGTATTTATTTGGGAGCACACCACAAAATTGAGCCCTACGAAAATTTTATTTTTAGCTATGATCTCAAGCCTGAAGAAATAGTATATATGGGTGACGATGCTCCAGATATAGAAGTGATGCTGAAAGTCGGTGTTGCTTGTTGCCCGAAAGACGCTGTTACTGACGTTAAAGAAATTGCAGACTATATTTCTCATAAAAAAGGGGGAGCTGGGTGTGTTCGTGATATCATCGAACAGGTACTTCGTGTTCAAAGGAAATGGAGTACAACTGTTGGTGCAAAAAATGATTGAGATGTACACTCAAAATTTTAACTCTATAGAAATTATTCTCGCATCAAATTCGCCTAGAAGGAAACAGCTTTTTGAAGAAGCAGGAATTCCTTTTACTTTAAAAACATTTGAAGTCGATGAAATTTTTGACCCAAAGCTAAAGGGTGCTGCTATTTCAAACTATCTCGTGAAAATAAAAGCTTCTCCTTTTCAAGCAATTATTCAACTCAATCAAATTGTTGTTACGGCAGATACGATTGTCTGGGGGGATGAACAGTATTTGGGAAAACCCAAAACAAAAGCTGAAGCAAAGCAAATGCTGGGTTTGCTTTCTGGAAAAGAACATCAAGTAATTACTTCAGTTGCGTTTACACAAAAAGATCAACAGCAACTCATACATGAAACCAGTTCGGTTACTTTTAAAAAACTATCTGATCAGGAGATTGAATTCTATGTCAACGAATTTGAACCAATGGATAAAGCAGGCGCCTATGGAATTCAAGAATGGATTGGCACTATTGGGATCGAACGTATCGAAGGAAGTTATACCAATATCGTTGGCTTACCCATGGCACAAGTATTACAACATTTAATTAAACTCACTTCGAATTAATTACATAAAAAATGAAACAACTTAAATCCGTACTCTACATCAGTTTTATGTTGGGCCTCGTCAATTTAAATGCCCAGCGAATTTCTGAGCAATTCAAAGAGCATTGGTTTGATGGCTTCGCAGAAATAAGTTCATATTCGCTAAACCAATCGAGGTATGGAGAAGTGCGTGATGGAAGCGCTGTCTTGATTTATGTAACCGAAGATTTTTTAAAAAAGGAGCAAGTAAAAGCCAACCAAAAATCCAAGACTACGGTTCCTGTTTTGAAATCGAATCGGACTAAAAAATTCTTAACGGGTATCTACCCCTACTCCATTATGACCAGTTCATTTAGTGCAATCAAAAGCCCGCAAGCAGTTATAAAAAACAGTGCCTCAATTCAAGAATGGTGTGGTCAGAGTTATTTGCAAATGAATCATAAAGCAAAACAACTTGAGATTATTTCGCATTCCTATTTCGAAGGAGAAGCGGATCAGACTTTTACTTTAAAAGAAAATCGTACCGAAGATGAACTTTGGAACTTAATACGCCTGTGTCCGCAAGCACTTCCTTTGGGTGATTTGAAATTAGTTCCAAGTCTCGAAAGCAGCAGATTGAACCATAAAACAATTGAAGCTTATGACGCCATAGCAACCGTTGAGCAAAAAAACAACACCACAGTTTATACCATCACCTATCCCAAACTCCAACGTTCATTGGCGATAGAATTCAATTCTTCTTTTCCTCACACCATAGAGGGCTGGGTAGAACAGTCTCTTGGGAAAGGAACCACTTTTACTTCCACTGCAAAAAGAGTTCACACGGAAAGAAGACAGTATTGGAGAGAGAATGACAATAAATCCACACAATATAGAGCCCCATTTAAACTTGATTAAAATGAAAAAAAATATCCTAATCACCCTGTTTATTGCTAGTCTTGGTTTCAACCAAGTTTTGGGACAAAAATCGAGTGGTACAATATACAAGCAGCTTGAAAAATTGAACTTCCTAGGCTCGGCACTTTATATTGCCGCACACCCCGATGACGAAAATACAGCTTTAATATCTTACTTTTCGAATCATGTAAATGCACATGCTGCCTATTTATCCATGACGCGTGGAGATGGAGGACAAAACCGAATCGGCACTGAACTCCGAGAGTTATTAGGTGTTATTCGTACCGAAGAATTGATGCAGGCTCGGAGTATCGACAACGGAAATCAATACTTTACTTCAGCTGTTGATTTTGGTTATTCGAAACATCCAAATGAAACTTTGGCTATTTGGGATAAGAAACAAATTTTAGGCGAGGTTGTCAATCGTATTCGTGCCTTCCAACCTGACATCATCGTCAATCGGTTTGATCACAGAACTCCCGGAAGAACCCACGGTCACCATACATCATCTGCTTTACTAAGTAAAGAAGCATTTGTTTTGAGCAACGATCCAAAAGCCTATCCAGAACAACTAAACAATAATGGAATTTGGCAACCACAACGCTTATTTTTTAACACCTCTTGGTGGTTCTATGGAAGTCAAGAAAATTTTAAAAAAGCAGACAAATCAAATTTACTATCCCTAGAAATTGGAGTTTATGATCCACTTACTGGAATCACCAACAGTGCCATTGCGGCAGCAAGTCGCAGTTCTCATAAATCGCAGGGTTTTGGGAGTGCTCCAACTTTAGGAAGCAGAACCGAATACATCGAAATCATTGATGGAAAACGTCCGCTGTCTAATGACCCTTTCGAAGGAATTAATACCACCTGGTCTAGGCTAGAAGGCGGTCTTTCGATCGGAACAATGGTTGCGCAAGCAATCGAATCTTTTGACTTTAAACATCCAGAAAAAAGTATTGATGCTTTAGTGGATATCCACAATGCAATCCAAAAAATTCCCGAATCCTTGTGGAGGGAACGCAAATTAGCAGCTACTAAACAACTTATATTAGACTGTGCTGGCGTTCAAATGCAATTCAATGCAGAACGTCCCTATGGGATTGCAGGTGAGTCTTTAAAAATAAACCTGGATGTAGTTCAACAAAGTAAACTAACTGTTGAGCTAGAAACAATAGAAACAACAGAAGGGATTACCCAACTCGACCAAGCCCTTGAAACCAACAAGCGTTTTACCCAATATTTTGAAGTTGCATTAGATAATTCTATTAGCACACCTTATTGGCTATTAGAGAAAGGGAGCCTTGGTACTTTTGAAATTGAAAATAAAGAGTGGATCGGAAAACCTCAAACTCCAAATCCCATTCGAATCGAATACCACTTGAATATTGCAGGAACATCAATTGCTTTCGAAGCGGCTGTTCAACACCGTAAAACTGATCCAGTTCGTGGAGAGGTAATCAATCCTTTTTACATACTACCTGCCCTAGGCGTTACCTTTGAGCAGCCTGTATTTCTCTATACTAATGATGAACCACAAACCTTACGTTTGAATGTTACGAGTTACGGAGAAGCCTATGAAGGCGCTATCGAACTTTGTTATCCAAAAGGTTGGGAAATTGATCAGGCAACACTTCCGATAATACTAAACGGAAGAGGAAGTTCTCAATTCTTAGAATATCAGTTGAAACCTACCGCAGCTGCTGAAAGTGGATTTTTAGGACCACTTGCAATTAAAGGAGACAAAAAAGAAAATGTTTTTGCTGTTCAAACATTAAGTTATACCCATATCCCAAAACAATACATTGCACAACCTAGTGAAGCCAAAACAGTGCGTTTGGATTTAAAAATTCCACAAATCAAAGTAGGTTATATCGCTGGTGCAGGTGATACTGTAAAAGAGCGCTTGCAAACGGTTGGCCTGTCTGTTAAATCTATTGATATTGAAACCACTACCCTAGCAGAACTCAAAACCTTTGACACGATTATCGTGGGAATTCGTGCTTACAATGTAATCGAATCCTTAGCATATAAAAACCAAATGTTATTTGATTTTGCTGAAGCTGGTGGAACTTTGGTTACTCAATACAATACTAGTCGTGGACTAAAAACAAATAAACTCACCCCTTTGGACATGAAACTCTCACGGGATCGTGTAACTGACGAATTCAGTACTGTTCGGATTTTAGAGCTGAAACACCCTGCACTGAATGTACCTCATAAAATCACAGCACAAGATTTTGAAGGCTGGGTTCAAGAACGTGGCTTGTATTTTCCTAATCAATGGGATGAGAGTTTTACACCCTTACTCGGCATGAACGATGCTGGAGAAACTGAAAAACTAGGAAGTATACTTGTTGCTCCTCATGGAAAAGGTACAATCGTTTATACAGGCCTAAGTTTTTTTAGGGAATTACCAGCAGGGGTTCCTGGGGCTTATCGTTTATTGATTAATTTATTAGCTTTATAAAATGTTTCAATCAAAAAATAGAATTTACTTTTTCTTGATCCTAGGAAATGTAGCTTACTGGATCCTCTTTGTTTTATTCATGAATACATTCAATCCATGGTAATATTAGACTGGTTCATTCTTTTGGGCACGCTTGCCTTTATTGTGCTTTATGGTGTCTGGAAAAACAGGAAAAATAATTCTATTGAAGATTATCTCAAAGGCGGAAATGAAAGTCGTTGGTGGACCATCGGACTTTCTGTTATGGCAACACAGGCAAGTGCTATTACCTTCTTATCAACTCCAGGTCAAGCCTATCACGACGGAATGGGTTTTGTTCAATTCTATTTTGGATTACCCCTAGCTGTAGTTATCATTTGCCTCTTTTTTATTCCCATATACCACCGGCTAAAAGTATATACTGCCTATGAGTTTTTAGAAAAACGTTTTGATCTGAGAACCCGAACCCTTACAGCAATCTTGTTTTTAATACAACGGGGTTTAGCTGCTGGAATTACGATATACGCACCCGCAATTATCTTGAGCGTAGTCTTGGGATGGAACCTTAAAATATTAATACTGCTAATCGGGTTGGTTGTAATTTTCTATACACTTATCGGAGGTACTCGTGCGGTTAACGTAACCCAAAAACAACAAATGTTCATCATCTTTTTTGGGATGATTTCTGCCTTTGTGTTCATCATCAAAAGTTTTCCAGCTGATGTTGGCTTTATAAAAGCTTTGACTATCGCTGGAGCTACAGGAAAACTCGATGTGATTGACTTTAGTTTTGATCTCAATAACCGCTACACCTTTTGGAGTGGAATCACAGGAGGTCTCTTCTTGGCGTTATCCTATTTTGGAACGGATCAAAGTCAAGTGCAACGCTACTTGTCTGGGAAATCTTTAAAAGAAAGTCAACTGGGGTTGATCATGAATGGGTTTCTGAAAGTACCTATGCAGTTTTTTATTCTACTGGTTGGGGTTATGGTTTTTGTTTTTTACCAATTCGAACCTGCACCCATCCATTTCAATCCCAAAGCAGTAGAAGCAATTAAAAACTCAACTTACGCTGGAGAATTTAAAATACTTGAAATACAATTAGGTGAAATTCAAGAGCAAAAAAGAACCCTCTTATTGCAACCCAATTCGATTGATCTCAAAGAGGTTGCTCGACTGGATAATAAGGAAAGAGAAATCCGATCGGAGGCCAAAAACCTAATTAAAACGGCAGCCCCTGAAATTGAAGTCAACGACAAGGATTACGTCTTCATTTCTTTTATTTTAAAATACTTACCTCAAGGACTCATCGGTTTACTACTAGCCGTTATTCTTTCGGCAGCTATGAGTTCAACTGCATCTGAACTAAATGCACTTGCTGCAACAACCGTAGTCGATCTGTATAAAAGAAATCGAGGTCCACAGACGGAACAACACTATGTCAATGCTTCAAAATCATTCACTTTAATTTGGGGAATTATTGCCATTCTCTTTGCTAGTTTTGGAAGCTTAGTAGAGAACCTAATTCAGCTGGTCAACATCATTGGCTCTATTTTCTATGGAACTATATTGGGTATTTTTGTTGTGGCAATCTTCTTGAAAAGTATCAAAGGTCAGGCTATTTTTTATGCTGCTGTTGTATCAGAAGCAATGATTATTTGTCTCTTTTACATGGACCTGTTCAGCTACCTCTGGCTAAATGTAGTTGGAACGGCACTAACGATATTCTTAGGGTACTTACTTCAATTTATACTTCCAAAAAAAGAATAGAAATTTGTTTTAATCGTTTTTTATTTACTTTTAAAAGACCCAATCGCATCAATTCTAGTGAACTGAGTCCTTTTTCCTATTTTATTTTTAGGTTTGTGTACCCTAAAGTCGAAGCAAACGAACTCGACCAATCTACATGAAATCGTATAGAAAATTGTTGAAAAACGATATTCGGACAAAGAAGCATTTCATTATTTTATTGGATCTGCAATACTATATACCCTGAGTTATTTTTTATTTGGTGAAGAACATAAAAACGGATATGAACTTATCGTTATTCCTGCGCTTTGTATAACCATTATTGCCTCTATTTTTTCATTCAAAACCTATACCAAGAAAGATGGATAAGATTTTTTTAAAGATTATTTCGTCTTGAATTGGGTAATTAATTGGCGAATTTTATTCTTGGTTTCTTTTTTATCTCTCTAGTAGTTATATCGAGTTCTGTATTCTTTTATAATTACAATTTTGAACCTTTTACACCAGAAATCACTCCTTTTGGGATTGGTTTCGAACTTATTTACAAAACCATATTTTATTTTCTCATCTACCGCTCTTTTAAAAGAGTTAGTTCAGGAAAACTCTATAAATCAAAAGGATGATGAAAAAAATAAAACTCCTGCTGTTTTTAATCCCTTTGGCTAAACTTCTAGTTGCAACCTATCTGGATTATGAAGATTATAAAAACAAGAAACCTGATGAAATTCACAAAGTATGTGTCGGTTATATAGGAAAAAGTGAAGTTGAGTTTGATAGTGTTAAAGAATATGCCAAGGAATCAATTTATGGCACCTACTCAAGTACAGCTCCCAGAATTCACAAAGGAAGTAAGTACCAATTCAAAAAATACATTCTAGAGAACTTCACCTCCGAAGCATTCGACGATAACGGTTATTTGGTGTTGCGGTTTTACATTAATCATATGGGAGAAGTTTTCATTCATGACACCATTAAATTGAATCATGAATATGAAGCTTTGGTTCTAAACGCCAGTATGGTCAATCAATTAACTGCCCTCAGTTTTCGAAAGGGAAACTGGAATCCTTATTAGGATAATAAAAATAATTATTCCATGCACTTAACCTAAAGAATCGAAAATGGAAAAATTACTGAAATCATTCCTTAGCATCCTTTTACTCCTCATCTGTTCTAATCCCACTGCATAGAAGGGTGAAGAGAAAGTTACACTAGCCGAAGAAATGTGGTTAGAAATTGGAAAAAAATACAGAATCCAAGGTTCGCCAGAAAAGATGAATTTTTTAGAGAAAATTATTCACCTAAATCCCAAGAACTGTGATGCTCTTCGATAGCTCTCAGTAGCATACCTAAAACGCTGTATGCCCATGAGTGGAAACCTATTTTCGATCGTGCAGTTGAATGCGACGCAGCCCGATGGGCTTCTTGGAGGGGCTATTTACACCTATACTTTTTCAGGGAATACCAGAATGACATTGCCAATTTAAATGCAAGTGATTCATTAACTACTAATCATATTGATTCTACTCAAGGGCATACTGTAGACTGCGGGATAAGGCATACCTATTTGGGAGAAAAAGATTATGAAAACTCCATATTCTACCATCAAAAACACATTGCACGGGTCACCAAAGAATGGGATAAAACTGGTTAAAACCAAATGCTTTTCTCAACCTTGCTATTGAATATTACGAAAGTAATCAATTCGATAAAATAACGACAGAATTGGGTCGAGCGCTGCAATACTATCAAAACAAATCGGCAGACACCAAATACTACTATGCACTATGATAACAAAACCAAGGCAATACCAAAAAATAATTGTAATGGGTAAAAGATGGTATAGATGATTTTTATTTAGGGAGTTCTTAAAAACGAAATTATAATGAAGAAATCAAACAACTGTATTTCGAAATGCTCTTTAAATTAGAAGATGAACTAAAAGCTGAATAAATATTTATTTTTTACATTTAAAAAAATATGCGTAGTTTACTCCTTTTGTTTCTGATTTCATCTAGTCTATCAACGATTCAAGCTCAAGACAAAAAAGCAAAAGAGCCCTTAGTTCATACCGTTCTTTTTTGGCTAAAGAGCCTAGAGAGCAAGCCAGACCGGATTGCTTTTGAAACTGCTATTCAAAAACTTATTGCGAACAATCCACAAAAAATTACTTGCTATTTAGGGAAACCAGCCAACACCGAAGCTCGTGGTGTAGTCGATGCTAGTTTCACATACTGCTATCAAATGACCTTTGCCGATGGAAAAGCAGAAGCCACCTGTCAGATCGATCCAACACATCTTGCTTTTATTACCGAAGCGGAACATCTTTGGGGAAAAGTAATTGTTTATGACGCAGCTCCAATCAAATAAAACTATGCAGGTACGACCTCTTACAAAAAAAAAATGCTTTTGATTGTATCCTATTTTTTTCAGCTATTCCTATATTACTCAAAGGAATGGGTGCCAATCCAGATAAACTACCCAACGAACTAAAAAGGACTCAAAAAATTGACTTACCTCTAAAAGAAAAAAAGCTATTTTATTTTCTGTGGATTCATAATCATAAACACGTTGGGCATTCCAACCTTACCTTTTTAGAATATGAAAAAGAAGCTAGTATGAATTTACACCTATGGAACCCGAGCGGAAGAAAAAAGGCCTTGGCTTAAGTTTTTTAAACCAAGGCGACTCCTACTATTTTGAATATTTTAAATTAAAAACATTGATCTGTGAACCTTATGCTCTCAACTAAGCAACAAATGCAACTCTACCACAGTTGGGTTTTATAAAAACAAAAACATACCGAACCACTCCAGGAACCATGAACTTTGAACTTTGAACTTTGAACTTTGAACAAAAAGTAAAACGTTGGGAATTGAAAAAAGAAAACCTTTAAAAAACGAAATAAAAAATCCTGCCGAAGCAAGTTTTTTCAATATTTGTATTGAAGAAAACTTATTTAGACCATTCGGCTATAAAAGCTTCATTCATTTTGATATAATCTGTATTTCCGGCTTTAGTAGCTTGCTCTAGAGAAGATTTAGCTGCAGCGATAGCGCCATCAACATCTTTCAATCCTGCAAGGATTAATGATTGCTTACGAAGATACCAATACGCTTCTCCGTTTGCAGCTACTGCTTTAGCGATCCACTCCTTAGCTTGGTTTAAGTCTTGACCTTCTTGTAAGTAGTAAACCGCGGCATTGTAGTAATCGCGATCTTTAGGATCGTTTTTCATAGCTTCTTGAATAGAAGCAGTTGCCTTAGCTACTGTAGGAACTCCAAAAGGAACAGAAACCATTGTAGTGCTCCATCCAATATTCAAAGTAGCACCGTTGTTATGAAGTTTTGAAATCCAAATTTCAAAAGATTCAATGTTGTCTGTATCAACAGCTGATACTTCTAGAGTTGCAGCTACTTTTGCAGCATCCCATTCTCCAGGATTACCCCAGTTTGTTGTTTCGCTATAAAAGAAAACTTCCCAAGTCGCTTTTCCCGGACGGGTATAGATTGCGTACTCACCAGCAGCAATTTCTTGATCAGCAATGGTAACTGCATCACTAAAACTGATGATTGTATTTTGGTTCGCTCCTGTTCTCCAGATTTCTCCAAAAGGAACTAAAGCACCGAATATGTCACGACCTTTTTTACTTGGGCGAGAGTATTTCACAGTAACTTCTGTCAAACCTACCGTTTGAGATAGTTGACCAGTAGGACTCGGTTGTGGTGTTTGAACTTGCGCTGATGCAAATGATCCCACCAAAAAGATTAAGGATAATACTGTATTTTTCATAGACTTCAATTTTTGTTATTTATTTTCAAATGTATGAATTTGTATTGAATTATTTTCTTTGATGGATTATGGATAAAGAGTTTTAATTTTTGTTTAACTATTTTAAAATATAGTTAAGCATTATGTATCTTTATAAAAATTATGTGCATGAAGATCTATCGAAAAAAAACCGTTCAAAAATTACCCATTTCAGTTTCAGAGGCTTGGGACTTTTTGAGTAATCCGGGAAACCTTAAAACCATCACTCCAGATCATATGGGTTTTAAGATTCTAGAGGGTCACGACCCTGAAATGTATGCTGGACAAATAATAAAATATACAGTGACACCAGTACTAGGTATACGAATCGGTTGGGTAACCGAAATCACGCATGTAGAGGATCAAAAATATTTTGTGGACGAACAGCGTTTTGGTCCTTATGCCCTGTGGCATCACAAGCATTTCATTAAAAAAATAAAAGGCGGTGTCGAGATGATCGATATCATCGACTATAAATTACCCTTTGGAATTTTGGGTCGCATAGCGCATCCAATTCTTGTAAAAAGAAAACTTAACGAAATATTTGAATACCGATTCAACAAACTCATTGAACTCTTCGGACATTATAAAGAACAATAAATGAATAAAAATATACTCATCATAGGCGGAACTTCTGGAATTGGAAAAGCCCTAGTCGAATTACTTCAAGACAGCAATCAACTTTTTGTAGCCAACAGAACTTCTGAAGGCTTAGATACAGGAAAAGTAACCTACATCCCATTTGATGCAACATCAGATGTTTTAGACACGACAGAACTCCCTGATCAATTGGATGGTTTTGTGTACTGCCCAGGAAGCATCAACCTGCGTCCTTTTAAAGGTCTCAAGCCCGAAACTTTTCAAAAAGATTTTGAAATAAATGTTTTAGGAGCCGTTAACAGCTTGCAAGCAGTTTTGAAGAATTTACTACTAAGTCCTCAGGCAAGTCTTGTGTTTTTTAGCACTGTAGCCGTTCAAACTGGAATGCCTTTTCATGCCTCTGTTGCAGCTGCAAAAGGCGCAATCGAAGGACTAACAAAATCCTTGGCTGCTGAATATGCCCCAAAATTTAGAGTAAACGCTATTGCTCCCTCGCTAACAAACACCCCATTGTCAGATAAGTTTCTAAACAACGAAACAAAATTAGAGAAAGCAAACGAGCGCCATCCACTAAAATTCATCGGATCTGCGCAGGATTTAGCCAATAGTGCTAAGTTTTTACTGAGTGATGAAAGTAAATGGATGACAGGTCAAATTTTGCATGTAGATGGAGGAATTGGGAATTTAAAAACAAACTAATTTTTGGAACAATATACTATATTTTGGTTTAGAAGGGACTTGCGGATTGATGATAATGCTGGATTATTCTATGCATTAACGTCAGGTAATAAAGTACTCCCCATTTTTATTTTTGATACTGAAATATTAGAAAAGCTTCCAAGTAAAAAGGATGCTCGTTTAGCAATGATTCATTCGGCTTTAGGAAAAATAACTGATGCTATGAAGGATAACCGATGTAATGTTGGAATGTATCATGGAAAGCCGAAAGCCGTTTTTGAACAATTAATCGAAAAATATCCCATCACAAAAGTAATTACCAACCACGATTACGAGCCTTATGCTCAAAAGCGAGATGAGGAAATAAAGCAGCTCCTAGCAACTAAAAAAGTTGAATTTAAAACCTACAAAGATCAGGTAGTTTATGAAAAGTCAGAAGTAGTCAAAGATGACGGAACACCTTACAGAGTATATACACCATTTTCTAAAAAATGGTTAGCTAAGATGCTATTAGAAGGTATTCCAAATTTCCCTTCTGAAAAAAACTTACACAATCTAACATCTATAGACCAGCCTCAGTTAGAACTAAGTGATTTGGGTTTTGAAGCTTCCTCCATTCCGTATCCAAAGTATCAACTAAATACTGCAATCATTCGAAATTATGAAGCGACTCGAAATTATCCAGCCTTAGACCAAACCTCGAGAACAGGATCACATCTCAGGTTCGGTACATTAAGTGTCCGAAAAATGGCAATCGAAGCAAACAAAGAAGAAGAAATTACCTTTTTAAAAGAATTGATTTGGCGAGAATTTTTCATGCAAATTTTGTGGCATTTTCCGCATACAACCACTCAATGCTTCAAGCCTAAATACGAACAAATCGAATGGAGAAACAATGAAGAAGAATTTGAAAAATGGTGTACAGGAACAACAGGATATCACTTTGTTGATGCTGGCATGAGAGAACTCAATGCTACCGGATTTATGCACAATCGCGTTCGCATGCTGGTAGGGAGTTTTTTGTGCAAACATTTACTCATCGACTGGCGCTGGGGAGAAGCCTATTTCGCTGAAAAGTTACTGGATTATGAACAATCGAGTAATGTCGGTAATTGGCAATGGGTTGCAGGTTGCGGCGTAGATGCAGCACCCTATTTCAGGATTTTTAATCCCATAGAACAAATCAAAAAGTTTGATAAACAGCTGCAGTATATTGAAAAGTGGGTTCCCGACTTCCAAGAATTGACCTATCCACAACCTATTGTTGATCATAAATTTGCTAGGGAACGATGTTTAAGCACCTACAAAACTGCATTGAACAGAACGTGAAAGGTGTAAAAAAATCAAACTTACCAACTAAAATATGTCCCAGCTGTGAGCGACCATTTAGTTGGAGGAAAAAATGGGAACGCGATTGGGAAAAAGTAATCTACTGTAGCAAAAAATGCAAAAAATAAAAGGAACAGCACTCGTTTGGTTTCGTAATGATTTGAGAACATCAGATCATTACAGTCTCTTTCATGCTTCAAAAAGTCATAAGAAAATTATAGCCTATTATAGTTTTGATCCAAAGCAATTTTTAGAAACTCGTTGGGGTTTTAAAAAAACAGAATCTTTTCGAGCTCAATTTTTAATTGAAACGGTTCAACAGTTACAACAGGATTTAACTGCTAAAAACATTAGCCTCATCATAGAGCATAAAGATCCATCCGTGAGCATTCCGCATTGGGTTGATTCAGAAAAAATAGACACCCTCTATTTTCAAAAAGAATGGACAAAAGAAGAACGACTTGTTGAAGATGCTTTAAGAAAAAACATCTCATCCAAAATAGAAATCCATTCTGCTTACGATCAATT
>Ga0307998_1000426_pt1 | contig 24101 bp, 29 predicted proteins | sample Davwhametageno37_FD_203147 | JGI IMG/M metagenome (GOLD analysis project Ga0307998, IMG submission 203147) | Marine microbial communities from Davis Island wharf, Antarctic Ocean - #37 | ecosystem: Environmental > Aquatic > Marine > Unclassified | place: Antarctic Ocean: Davis Island wharf... | reverse complement strand
CAGATAATGTAATGATTGTTGCGGCAGGCAACCGTGAAGCTGACAAAGGTGTTACTTATCGTATGCCTGCTCCGTTAGCTAATCGCTTTATCCACTTAGAATTAGCAGTAGACTTCAACGATTGGTTCCAGTGGAGCGTAATTAATAATGTCCATACAGACGTAGTAGGATACTTAACGTTTGCAAAGAAAGACTTATACGATTTTGACCCTAAGTCTCCAAGCAGGTCCTTTGCAACTCCGCGTTCGTGGTCCTTTGTATCAGAATTATTAGATGACAACTTGGACGATACAACAACTACTGATTTAGTTAGTGGTGCTATTGGCGAAGGGTTAGCAGTTAAGTTTATGGCACACCGCAAGATTGCTGGACAGATGCCTAATCCGAGTGACATTCTATCAGGCAAAGTAAAAGAGCTAAAGACTAAAGAAATTAGTGCAATGTACTCCTTAACTGTATCTCTTTGCTACGAGTTAAAGGATGCCGCTGACAAAAATGATAAGAAGTTTGATGACAAAGTTAACAACTTCTTACGCTTTTCAATGGATAACTTCGATACTGAATTAGTTGTTATGGGTATTAAGCTTGCCCTAACACAGTATAGCTTGCCCATTGATCCAGACGAAGTAGAATGTTTTGATGAATTCCATGAGCGTTATGGTAAGTATATTAAAGCAGCCCAGGCTGCTTGATACTAAAAGGACGGGTTCTTTTGAGTTCGTCCTTACTTTATGGTTGACAAGTCGTAAATTATATGCTATAATATATGTATAAGTTAATAAAGAAAGGGCGAGTATAATGAGTACTAAAGACACACAAAGTAAAATTAAAGGCTTTACACCAGACCCTAATATTACACCCGAAGCATTAGAAGAGATGCGGTTAGTAGTACTTGATCGTATTATTACTGCACGTATCGGGTTGCTATTGCGTCATCCTTTCTTTGGCAACATGGCTACACGGTTGCGTATTGTTGCTGCCGATGAGTGGCTAGGTACTGCCGCTGTTGATGGTCGTAACTTGTACTACAACACACAATTCTTTAATGCAATGAATAATAAAGAGATTGAGTTTGTTGTTGCACATGAAATTTTACACATGGTATTTGATCACATAGGTCGCAGAGAAGATCGCAATGCAATGATATACAATATTAGCGCAGACTACATTGTAAACAATACACTAGTACGTGATGGTATAGGAACAATTCCAAGCATTGTAGATTGTTATCAAGACTTTAAATACGAAGGTTGGACATCAGAAGAAGTATATGACGATGTTTACGACAAAGCAAAAGAAATGGGCGACGAATACCTAAAGCAGCTTGGCGAAATGCTTGATGAACATCTTGAAAATGGTGAAGACGCTGGAACAGAAGACAGCGGAGAAGGCGAAGATACTAACGGTAATGCTACTAGTTCTAAGAAGCCTACATATAGCAAAGAAGATATGAAAAAGATTAAAGATGAGATTAAAGAGAACATGATCTCAGCGGCGCAAAGCGCAGGTGCTGGTAACGTACCTGGCGAAGTTGCACGTATGATTAAAGAACTAACAGAGCCTAAAATGAACTGGCGTGAAATACTACGTCAGCAAATACAAAGCACAATTAGAAGTGACTATACTTTTACTCGCCCAAGTCGCAAAGGACAAATGAGTGGAGCTGTACTACCTGGAATGGACTTCCAAGATACTATTGACATTGCTGTTTGCTTAGATATGTCAGGTAGTATACAAGATACACAAGGTGCAGACTTCTTAGGCGAAGTTAAAGGCATTATGGAAGAGTATCAAGACTACAATATTAAAGTATGGTGCTTCGATACTAACGTATACAACGAACAAGACTTTAGTTCCGATAATGGTGAAGACTTATCCGACTACGAAATTATAGGTGGTGGCGGTACTGACTTTATGGCAAATTGGACATACATGAAAGAAACAGGATACGTTCCTAAGAAGCTTATTATGTTTACAGACGGGTATGCATGGGATAGCTGGGGTGATGCAGACTACTGTGACACAGTGTTTATTATTCATTCGCACCACGATAAGAACTTACAAGCACCCTTTGGACATACAGCACATTACGATGAAGCAGCATGATCAAAAATAAAATACCAAATCCATTAAATGTATTCGATGTGAGGCAAGCTAAATCAGCGCCGCCGCACTTCGAGTACGTTAACCTGCCTATGACATATAATATCGAAGGTACTATTGTCAAGTGGGTAAACAAAAACTTAAAGCACCGTTTTTATGTTGGAAAGAATGTAACATTAGATGGTGGCAATAAGCTAACGCAAGTACTAACAGTGGGCTTTGAAGAAACAAAAGACATGAGCTTTTTCATGTTAGCTTGTCCACATTTAAAGTACAAATAGATAAACAGCGCATATATACTATACAAGGAGATAATTATGAGCGAAGAAACTAACGTTGAAGTAAATGTAGAAGAGGCCCAGGCGGCAGCATCAGCAGCTTCCCCAGATGCACAAGGTCCCGACTTAACTGTTCAGGATCTCCAAGCATTAAAAAGCATCATTGATGTTGCAAGTCAAAGAGGCGCGTTTAAGCCTAATGAGATGATGACTGTTGGACAAACTTATGGTAAGCTAGAAACATTTTTAGAAGCTGTTTCACAACAACAACCAGAACAAGGAGCATAATATGCTAAAGCATGTAGGCCGAATGGCTCAAAATCAAAGACGAGTAATAGTAGCATACAAAGTATTACCAGGCGAACCTGATCAATGCGTTGTAGTTACTACTGAAAATTTAGAAGCTGCCGATCACGATTCGCTAATTAAGTGTGTTGAATCAGCAGCAGGTCAAGACGCAGATGACTTGGCGACTGTTATGATGCGTACTAATTTACCAGACGGCAGTAACATGCTTGCACGTTTTCATACACAAGGTAAGATGGTTAAAGTTAAAACAGCAGATGTTGAGATGATTCCTAATCAGAATTCAACTATTTTACTTAGTGACCTTAATGAAGCTATTGCAGCACAAAAAGGTGTAAGTGTTGCAGACTTAGCTTTAAAAGATGCTACCGGTAAAACTAAGCAGCCATCAAGCGTGACAGCACCAGCAATTACTGCTAGTGAAATGGCAGCTATGGCACCTAATGTTGCTCCTGTTGCAGAAGATGGCGTAATTACAGATGATATACTTGCGGCACAATTTCGTTCACAAGCAGATCGTATGAGCAAAGAAGCTGCTGCATTACGTAGACAGGCAGAAGAATTAGTACCTACTGTAAAGAAAGCCGCTAAGAAGACTACTGCAAGTGCCTAAAAATAAGTTACCGCCCGAAGTAATTAGTCAATGGCCTGAGATATTCAGTGATGTTGAAATAAAAGCTGTTCCTATCGAGTATATCCATAGTGTCCATGTTTACTTCCATGATGGAAAGATCTGGGAGATAGATATGGACAAAACAACAGAATCTATGTTTATGGCAGATCACGGCGATGCGGGAGTAATAGAACATAGTTTAGAAGTATTTCTAGCGGAATATAATGAAGAAATATCACATGTTGATTTTCGTCTAAATACTGCGAAGGTTGTTTCAGATGTTAAAAAACGAACTAAAACTTTTATGAAGAAGCGTAAGTAGTCTTGAGTTATCTTTTAGATTGTATAAATACTAGTAATAAGATATTCCAGGAGTTAAACACATGGCATTACGTCTAAGACGCGGAACCGATGCAGAACGGTTGAATATAACACCCGTAGAAGGTGAGTTAATCTACACTACTGACACTAAATTGTTATATGCTGGTGACGGCTCAACTGTTGGCGGTACTGTAGTAGCAGGAGCAGGTGGCGCATCAACTACGTTATCTGGATTAACTGATACTGACTTAGCGGGACTAGCTAATAATAATTTATTAGCATATAATACAGGTACTAGTAAGTGGGGTCCAGCTGGAAGTATAACTGTCAGTAGCGTAACAGGCAATTTAGTTGGTAACGTAACAGGCAATTTAGCTGGTAACGTAACAGGCACACAAGATGGTATCATTGGCGGAACAACGCCTGCGGCTGTTACAGGTACTGTTATTACAGCGAACACAAACTTTATTGGACCGTTAACAGGTAATGTTACAGGTAATGTTACAGGTAATGTTACAGGTAACGCTACAGGCGCACACTTAGGTACATTAGACGGTGACGTAACAGGTAGTGTGTTTGGTGATGACTCAACAACTATAGTCGATGGCACTAATAACAAACTTAATACTCGTGATTTAAACTTTATAGCTGACGGAAATATTACAACAGGCGGCGCAAGAATAAACATAGGATTTACTGATAGTACAACAAATCCTATACTTGCTCATTGGAACCCATTACCCGGAATTGTTGCTCGTACATACGGAATTGCTGACGCAAACAGCGGTGCTGAATCAGTTGTTAATGTTTCTAGAGGATCATTAACAACTCCTACAGCATTAGTAGCTGGCGACCTTATACATGGTCAATTTTTTGCAGGATGGAACGCTACTACTGCAAACTATACAGCTTCTACAGCAGTTTCTCATTTAGTTGACCCTAATGGAACAGTAGCTGGAAATAATGTTCCTGGTATGATAGTTATCCAAACAATAGCAGACGGCGACCCAAACAATACAGCAACAGCTATGACATTAGATAGTGTCGGTGCAGTAAGCGTTGGCAGAGATCTTGTACAAGCAAGAGCTACTTTGGACATCGGCGGCACTATGGCATTAAAAATATTAACTGTCGCTCCACCTACTCCTGTTGAAGGCATGATTTGTCTTGCAGATGGAACCACTTGGAACCCATTATCTAATGGCTTTCCTAGTATAGTTGCATATTTAAGTAGCGGATGGAGAGCAATGGCGGTCGGTGCATAATCAGATAGAGTATAATTTATCACAGTGGCTGATGCGAGTTCGTCAGCCACGTGATACATTAAATAATTATCCAATTTGTCCTTATGCTAGGACACTTCCTAAAATTATACAAACAAACAAACTAGAAGAAGAGATATTTAATCTCTGCACTTCGGCGTTAACAATCGTTTGTGAAACTAGTGTTAACTCTACACCTGAAGACTTAGAAGTATTGTGTGATAAGTTACACAGTGTACATAACGATTATTATTTCCTCCCAGATCATCCAGATAAAAAAACATACATACAAGGTATCGAAACAGGTAACGGGCACTATCCGTTAGTTATTGTTCAAACCAAATCAGAGCTCGACGCAGCAAGAAGTAAGCTAAGTAAAACTAATTACTATTCCTATTGGGATCAAGATTACTTAAAGGAGATACTTGCATATGGCGATATGGACGGAGTGGGACAAACTAACTAATGTAATACTAGGCGACTGTCACGAGCCTGGTAGTTTTGATCACCTTATTGATTCAGAGAGTGTCGGTGGATTTAATCTAATACTAGAAGAAACCAAAGAAGACTTACTAAAGTTAGAAGAAAAACTAAAATCTTACAATTGTAATGTAACGCGCCCAACACTAATTCCCCCAAAAGAAACACATTTAAGTTCCTTTGATATACAACTTCCTAATAGTCCTTTAGTACCTAGAGACCAATACCTCGTTATAGACGAAACTATCTATCAAACATATACAAGCCTTACTGATCGATATTTTGATGGGCTAAGTTTTTATAAAATATTTCAAGACCTCTTTGATAGCGGCTATAATTGGATTGCACAACCTACTCCTAATCTTGTTAACTTAGACCCTACTACAAAATGGTGGATCGACGGTAAAGATGTTTATCATGATTTATTAAAAGAAAAGATTTTATGGCATACTGCCACTATGTTTAAAGCAGGTGATAAATTAATAACTAATATGCAAGGACCAGGTACTAATAAAGGATTAGAATGGTGCCAGCGTAATATTAGAGACGTTAGCATTATTGCAAACGATAGTACATGCATGGACGGATGGGGACATATAGATCACGGATTCTTTTTTGTAAACGACGAAACTATTATCTGTGATAATAAAAGTTGGATTCCTAGTTATTTGCAAGATAAGAAGATAATAGAAATAGGATCCTACTTAAAAGACAGCTACTCTATTATAGAAAATTACGCTAAAGACTTTAAAAGCACTCAGGGAATTTATAGTAAAGAATGGTTAGAAACATACTTAGATAAATGGCGCGGCTATGATCAAGAAATCCATTTTGATACTAACGTACTTGTATTAGATCATAACTTAATATTGTTTAGCAGAGAAATTCCAGAATTATTTCGTATGTTAAATTCACACGGAATCGAGTGTGAAAGTGTGCCTATGCGACATGGTACTTATTGGGAGTCGGGCATACATTGCTTAACACTTGATGTTTCGCGTGATGGATTACGTCGAGAGATTTTTTAAAAGTACTTCAAAATACTCGTCTGTAGCATTTAGTGGTATTACATATAACATCTGATCGTCATCATCGTTTCGAATCATAAAATGCAACCCGAACGTATTAATTATTTGATAACCTGCTTTTGAAAATACAGCTCTTGCTTTTTCTTTTAATGTATAATGGTTAGCAAGTATTTGTTCTTTTTCTAAAATATCTATGTATTTAAGAGCACTGAGTATTCCAGGCATTGAATAAGTGTAAGTAAATCCGTGTGTCCAATTAAAGTTCTTAGGCAATGAATCGTGTATTTTGTCATTGTACAAAACTAAACTTAAAGGAAAAGTGCCTGCTGTAATAGCCTTGCCCATTGTTGAAATATCCGGTTTTACAGGTAAGTTTTTCCAACCAATATAGTTTCCTGATTTCCCGCCACCCATAAAGACATCATCAATAATTAATATAACATCATGCTCTTGTTGTATACGTGTGAGTTTATTCCAAAATTCTGTAGTGCATGGATCCATGTTGCCGCCGTAGGAACAAGATTCTACTACTATGCAACTAACGTCATTCCACTCATCTGGAGAATATTCAAAGTCTCTTGGAATACGTGTGACTCCTTGGTAAGCATCCATATGGTAAAAAGGATTTTCCATTAAGTTATCTGCGCCTAGGCTACTAGTGAGCATTGTGCTGCCGTGATATGCTTTTTCAAAACTAACTATTCTTTTTTTGTTATAATTGCCTTTAGTATGCTGATATGCAAATGCGAGCTTAACTGCTCCTTCGTTTGCGTCACTTCCAGACAAAGCGTAAAAGCTTCGGTAGCCGGCACTAATTTCAAATAGCTTGTCTGCTAATAAGACACTAGCTTGATTTAATCTAGGCTTGTCGTCTCTCATAAATGCAAGTTCTGCTATTTCTGGTTTTATAGTTTTAAGTTGCTCAGTTACATGATCGATAATGTCATGGCGGTTGTAACCTAATACAAAACATCCGAAATGTAATATAGGATCTACTATTTTTTCGCCGTCAACGATAGTGCCATAGTCCCAATAAGGTGGCGCAGGATAAACGGTATCTGGTTGTGTATCTGGTACTAATCCTTTAAAACTCATTTAAAATATCTCCTGTCAATAGTAGCAATTACAGTAAGTCTATAATTGGATGTTTTATTCCATACTTCGTGTCTAGCATCTGGATGAAAGCAAAACCATTCGCCTTCATGCAAATATTTAATTTCGTTGTCTATTTTCATGCCGCATTCGTTTACGTCAGTTGTTGGTATAACAACACCTGCTACACAATTGTAATGTTTTATTTCTTCACCGTCAATAATATCATAAGGGTCTTGATGCGGAACTATTACCCCTTTGGGTCTGATAAAATTCATAGAGAAATTAGTTATTCCTCTGCAAGTTTCAATCATTGCTAGTGTTTTTGGAAACTTTTCTTTAAAATGAATACCACCGGGGTCTGAATTAATAATAGGTATTGTCCTCCAATTATCTTTAACTCCAGTTCCGTACATTTCATCAAGATCCATTCCTATGTCTTGCACAATACTGTAATCTTGCATAAACATATCTAATTCTTCTTTATACAATACACGCGCACGATCTAAATTTTCGTAATCGTTGTAATCTTTAATATCAAATATATATGATTTTGTCATGTTAGGTATACTCCACTAATGCTGCTTCTACTGACAAATAACTGTATAGTAATTCTGTCGTCAGCAGATCTATCTATAGGTGTAACAGCATGCGGCTCTAGTCCATCATTTATTACTAACCTATTGTAAACAGGTTGAACGAAAACTCCCTGCGTATTCTCTTTTGATTCTTTACTACAAAAATAACCTCCCCAATTATGATTCCACTCTTTATTAAAGTATAGTGTAATTCCTATAACATCATATGGATCCTCTGATCCCGGTTCGTCATAGCTAGAGTGTGTATCTGTATGCCACTCAATGCTTGCTAAAGGTTGTGCAACTTGTATTAATGCTACAAATAAATCTGGCTTAGTTTGTAATATATTGTTGTCTGATAAAATCTTAATAATAAAGTCTTTATGTGTGTCAGTTATTTCGTATAAAAACGGATTAATAGAAGTAAGAATTGCGCCGCCAATTTCATGCTTGTAGAAATCTTGCGATGTTTGCCAGCCAAGCTGGTTTATTTTGTCTTGGATAAGTTTACTAAGACTATCCAAATCTTCGTGGTCTAAGAAGTTATCAATAATTTTCATAGGTCAAAACTCGTTTCTAAAATACTTATGCAAAAACTTACTCGAATATCATCTGTATAGTTGTATACTGAATGTTCTACCCGTCCACCATCTAAACATATTATACTATCCTCAGGCAAATATAATTTTTTATCAGCAAACTTCATACCACAAAATTCCTCTGTAGTCTGTGGCTGTTTTAGATAATACATTAAAGTAAATGTTTTGTCAGGATTATCATCACTCATGCCTTCGATATGGCTCCAGTCTGTATGCTTAGGCATGTTAGCATTAGGATTAACTATTATTACAGAAGAATAACATATGCCATGTAGATTTTTAATTTTTTCAACTACATTTGAATATCTACTAGGAGGCTGTCTTTTTAAATAAGCATTATATATGTCGTAACTCCAGGTTTCGATTTCAGGATCGTGTTGTCCTGTTTCCCAAGTAGCTTCATTCCAATCTTCAATCTTAAAATCTGCAGGATCTTTTTCTATATCGTACAGAGCTTTTATTTCTCTAAAGATATCATGTAACTTATTAAAGTCTTTATATTTTGTATAATCAATTAGCATGTTATTATGTAATGGATCTATATCGATAATGTTGCGGAACAGTATCTAATAATGGTTGCTGTTCGTTAATTGTTCGATCTCTTAACATTATTTGATGCAAGAAATTTGAAACTGGTTTGCCTGGTACAAAGTCGCACCACGGACCGTGTCGCAACTCTGCTAACTCAATTGTCTTTACATCACACCATTGTATTATTCTATGATTTATTCCATTAATTTTAACCATATAATGATACAGATTATCATCACCATCTATGTCTTCCCATTCCCAGCCTTTGTCTTGGGCAATTTGCTTTATTACGTTAACGTTATCACTTAGGTATAATCGTTCTTCATCTGGTGATCTTCCTATATCGCTGCCTGCTCGTATCCTGTACTGGTATGCAGTGTCGCCAAGCAACTGTATTTCTTCTAATACGTCCGGAAGATGTTCATGTGTTTCTAAAGTAAAGCCTACATAATAAACAAATAATCCTACTTCTTTACAATTTTTAATACCTTGTATTTGTTTGTTGTGTACCTTTTCGCCTTGGTACGACTTATGATTCATACCTATTAGTACTGATGTAGTTCCTGCTTGTTCAAGCTCTCTACAAAATTTAATATTATTAAACTTTAATCCATTTGTTAGAATAATAACGTGCATGTCAGGAAGATCACGTTTTGCCCAAAAGTCTTTAATTGCTTTTATTAGTGCAGGCAAGTCTTTACGTAATGTAGGCTCAGCTCCTGCTAGTATTACTGCGTTAGTGTCAATAGGCCAAGTTGACATCTGTGCTAAAATACTTTCAATAGGTCTATCTTGAACTTTGTTTTCAGGTTCGTGATAGCAATGAGGACAGGCAAGATTACACCGATCAGTTACTTCGATCATTGTACCATTTACTGTAAATTCTGAATCATAGTTATAATGCAAATTATGATAAAAATCTGCGTCACGTTCTATCATGTGTTCTATATATCCGTGCTCTAGGCAAGTTTTGCCTAGCCAAATGCTATTGTCTCTTTCGAATACAGTTGACGGTATATGCATATAACAAGTTTCGCATAAACTCGTAGTATCAGAAATTTTCTTGCCATCTTCCATATTTTTCCAAATCCTTATAAAATACTTGTGGAATAAAATGCCACACAGTTTGTTCAGCGCCTCTATAATTTATCTTACCGACATTTTTACACATTCCTACTTTTTCAAGATTAGGAAATACAATATTATGTACTAGCCGTTGCGAGCCACCATCGAGGTCATTAGTAGTAACGTAATGGTTTTTATCTAAGCCAGACCATTGTATACATGTAGTCATAAAAAATTGTGCTGTTACATTTTGATTGTTAATCATCGACTTTAGAGCAAACAAACTCTTTCTTGGTAACTCGTCAGTAAGCACACATGATCTTGCAGCAATGCGATATGCATCTTCTCCCATTTCAGGAAAACTATGACACGCAACACTGCCTGCTGCTACACCATTATAATACAATATCCATGTTTGCTTTTCTTTTTCTTTTTTAAAACAGTCAACTAGCATATGTCGACTGGAATTATTAACAAATCCTTTTGCAGCACACTTAGCATAAAAGTCTGTTAAATCTAAATCGTCTGAGAATGGAACCATCTTATACATAAACGTTCTTTGCCATTTCTATAAAGTCTTCTGAAAAATTATTTGAAAAACTATTGAAACATAACATATGATAATCTTTAAATGATTTCGATTCATTAATATCAATATTTAATTTATCCATTAACGGTAACAATGCTTTTCTCCGATCTAAACTGATATGACTTAACACATCACCTACTTGTATCCTGGGTTCGTCTTCGTGATATGTAAAAAAGTAATTAATACTTTTAAGTTTGCCATTTATAACAAAATAACTTGATGGATGCATAGCGTACTTGTATAGTCCTAGCGACTGGTGTGCTTGAATAATACTTATCATCTGCTCTTTCCAGTCTGGTACTACATCGGAATAATCAGTTCCGGTGCAGCCTGCAAGCTCCCATAAGTCAGGACCGTCTACTTTTAAATATATCTTGCGATTTAACTTATCTATTTCGTACTCGGGCACAAGATCAGGATAATGTTGTCCCATTAAACTTAGATACCGGATTTCTCTATCAAATTTTTCTGCCATTAAAGACGAATCAACTACTTCGTTGCGGCCTTTGTGATACTCGCTGTCGTTATGATACCATTGTACGAATGTTTTTTGATCGTCGCTCATTAGACTAGTATAGATAAGATTATTTCTACATTTTCCTTTTTCAGGAACATTATTATAATAATAATTTAGTTGAGAGTCCATGTCTAGTCCATATTTATATGCTACTATTATTTATATGATAAGTATTTGCATGATAAATGGTATTGGCGGGCGGCCATATATAAACGTAACACCGTATCTTGACATGGATACATTCGACAAACTTCAGCCTGAAATTTATAGTGGGTTTGCGCAAGCAAGACAATTCGCTAAAGAAGGCACTTGGATGGAGCCTGGATTTACTCTTGAAGATATGAGTTACATATTAAATTGGACTCCTATATATCAAGCTATGAATAATTTTCAAGCACTAGACGATAGTGATCCTATCAAAGTAGAAGGAATGAAACTATGGCCGGCAGACTTTAAGGACTACAAACAAAGAAATTTGTTTACACGCTACTTAAAAATGGCTATGGGTGCATACGATCCGTACATCTATTACTTTTTGTGGGAAGAAGGCGATTGGGACCATAGGCCCGGTGAACGACAAATGACCGAAGAGGCTGGGTATTTTCCAAGTGTAGTTAACTGGATCTTAAAAATGAAAGAAGACAAAATCTTTAAACATATAGGACGAGTTATTTTCTTTCATTGTGAACACGACGGAATGCCATTTGAGCACCGTGACTTAGATGCAAAAAACGGTATGAATAAAACATTTGATAATGTTAACGACTTTATACATATACGCCCAGATACTCGTAATCAGTTTTACATATGGGATCCTGAAACAAAAGAAAGACATACTATAAATGCTCGGGCTGCTTGGTGGAACGATCAAGACTGGCACGGCGGCAATAAAGTTATGGCACAAACTTACGGTTTAAGAATTGACGGTGAGTTTACAGACGAGTTTAGAAAAACACTAACCCCAGATATTTAATAAGTACTTAGGCTCAAGTCCAGCATTACACCCTGCATGCCAACTTGTACGAGCTTCCCATTCCCAGACTGCTCCTTGCTGTTGATTATATAAACAAGTATCTTCTACTATAAGAACGTGCCCAGGCTTAGGAGGACTAATATGACAATGAAATCTCCTTATATTTTTATTGTACATTAATGTATCTTCGTCATCAGTAATGTCCCAATGCCACGGAGCTACATCTCCAGGTTTTACTCGACTAACCCAAGCGTTGATATAGCTGTCCATTCCTATAAAATTTTTAAATTCAGTTATAATTTCTTCGTCGAAGTTAATTTCTGGGAAATACATATCCCAACTAGCATTACCACCTTCATCTACCATTTTATAGCCTGCATCTCGCAACGGTTTTGCTACTTCCTCAACTCCAATAACATCATGCCCTACATCGTGCCTCGGTCCAATGTACGCGGCTTCTTGTTGTGCTAAGTGTGATATTAATGAGTCCCAATCAATTGAATCACAAACTCCTATAAATTTAGCCATTTAGCATATCTCCTTCCCATTCTCCTGCATTATTATCCTTTGTGTATTGATAAATTTTATCTATTTCTAAATATCCATCTTTTATAAACTTGAATCGTTTTTCTGATGCCGGTTGTACAATACTTTCTATTGTGCTGTATTCTATCTTTTCATGTGCGCCCGCACAGGCGTATAGATCAATTAATTTAACTTTGTTATTTACAAACATAAAAGTATGAGGATATAAATTTAACTTATATACAGACGACTGTTCCAAATCTTTTACTACTCCAAGTACTTGCTGTTTCCAGTTTTGCGGAAGTTTTAGGTTCTCATACAGTGCATGATTAAGATTAGTACCGTGCTCTACTGTTATCGATAGTGCGTTAACATTAACGTCTAGTACGTTAGGCAAATATTCTTTATTAGATAGCATGCCAATACCTTTAAGTTCTCTATTAAACCAATCTCGATTATTAAATGTTAAAGTTAATTTATTTTCTATTAGTTCACCGGTATATACTAGACTCGTTGGTCCAGGAAATCCATTGTAATATTTAAAGTATTTCATATTGCCGGACCTATTAATAAATTAAAATACGAAGATTCTATTAATTTAAATTCTTCTAGATATCTGCTTTCAATGTTAAACGAAACATAGTCATAGTTATACACAAAGCTATTTACTATCCCGTTCTTATTTGCTGCATTGAGCCAAGGGCTATAAAACTCATCGAATACATATCTGTAATCAGGGTTAAATTCCTTTTGTGTCATTTTTATATGTACTGGATCTATTAATACATTTTTATTAAGTAGTTTCCTAACTACTAATTGTATTCTGTTAATTCTTCCTGTATTTACTGCACTATGAAGTTCGCCGGCATTCATGTCAGACCAATAGTTTGATTCTACTTGTGGGTATATTACATTAGCATCAGTATATATTACAAAACTGCGTTCGCCTTGTATATTAAAATGATATCTATCATCCATATCTGCATGGGATCGATATGCTTGCCCTGGCTCTAAATTTATTAAACGTGCCTCGCCTATGTTATTAGGCAATGTAGACAGCAGTTTGTCCCATACAGTTCCTTTGTATTCTTCTTTAATAGTCCATACATCGTAAAAGAAATCTGCGGTGGGCTGATTCAAAGGCAACTTGAAGCCTATAGCGATTCTATCAGCAGACTTTATCTCTTTTTTAATTTTGTCATTGACAAAGTAATTAGTCTGTGTTATCATATATCTATTTATATGTGTAGTTAATGGATAAGTACTTTTATGAACAACAACTCATGTACATTCTGTATGCATCCGTTTACAGGATTAGCTACACGCGAAGACGGTGCTATTAAGGTATGCTGTCGTAGTCAGCCGATTGGTTTTATACAAGACGAAACTCTTGAAGAAGCTTGGAATGGCAATGCTATGCGCGAAGTACGCAGACAGGTATTAAATGACGAGCGACCAGAAGTTTGTAAACCTTGTTTTGACTTAGAAGATCAGGGTGTGCAGAGCTTACGACAGCGTCATACAGCAGGAGTAATACCCGAAGCTAGGGTCAACTTATACCCCGACGCCTTAGACGCATTAGCTGAAGATTATACAATGCCGTTTGAATTTCCTACTATGGAAATCAAACTAAACAATCTGTGTAACTTAAAATGTCGTATGTGTAATCCATTAGATAGTACTAGCTGGAAGGACTGGGATCAAGTTACTGAGTTTTATAAGAAGGAAAATAACTACTTAATACCAACTGTTGAATCATTAGTAGACAAGCCCGGGCAGTACATAGGTCCATTTGACAATAGTGATAACTGGTGGTTATCATTTGAAAAACTATTACCATTCTTTAGGCGTGTAGAGTTTGCAGGTGGCGAACCACTGATGGATCCATATCATTATAAGATATTAGACAAGCTTGCAGAGTATGGTGACAATATAGAGCTAAAGTACGCTACAAACGGCACTACACTGGGTATTAAAGGTGGAAGAACAATCCATGACTATTGGCCTAAGTTTCGTAGCATAGCTGTAAACGTAAGCATAGACGGTGTACATGACGTTTACGAGTATATCAGAGGCAATGGTAAATTTAGCGTAATAGAAAAAAACATTAAAGTGTTCAAGAGCTTTCCCAATGTAACTCGGGTAGTTGGTGCATTTACTGTACAAGCAAATAATATAATGCAAATTGATAAAGTTATTGATTACTTTATTAACAAACTTGGAATTATATTCTATTCACATAGAGTAAACTATCCTATGAGCTTGAGTGCGCAAGTGCTGCCGCCGGAGCTAAAAGCAAAAGTAGTAGCACGTTTAGAAGAAATGAAAACAGAGATAGTAGAATATCCGTTAGTAAAACAGCATAAACTATTAGAAACTGTAACGCTACAACAGATACAGGATAATATTAATTTCCTAACATCAAAATGTATGTACGAAACACATTGGCAAGACTGTATAGAGTTTAATCATCGATTAGATAAAACTCGAGGGCAAGACTTCCTTGCAGCTAATCCAGAATTCAAACCATATGTATAAAGTAGAGAGTCGATGGGGACACCAGACTAGTATTCATATAGAATGGAATGTTGGTAAACGCTGTAATTTAGATTGCGGATACTGCCCTGCGGAAATACATGATAACTTTAGTCCACACACTAATATAGATACTATGACTGCTGCAATATATAAATTAGCAGAATTAGATAAACCTATACGTCTTAGTTTAACTGGCGGTGAGCCTACAGTACACCCTAAAATTTCAGCTATATTAAAATACGCAAGTGAAAATCTTGATTGGCTAAGTGTTACAACAAACGGGTTACGTACTTCGGATTGGTATGCTGCACAGCCTGTCGATCAATGGGTGTTCAGTTTACATTTTGATAACAAGCATAGTTTACGGGCAGCAGAGAATATTGTTAAATATTCCCAAGAGATAGATATGCTTGAACTTAACACTAGGTTTCAAGTTAATCTAATGTGTCATCACGAACACATGGACGAAGTTAGAGCAGCAGCTACATTACTGGATGGACATAATGTTCCATATGTTACAAGACGCATACGATGGACCGAAGCAGAGAACCGTGACTGGTTTGACGATTTACGTTATCAAGCAGAAGACTTAGAATGGATACTAAGTAAAATTGCAACTGTAAAACCAAACTGTGTTATAGACGATAAAGAATTAATTCATGCTAACGATGTGATTAAGAATACCCGCAATCAGTTTAAAGGCTGGACATGTAACGCAGGATTAGAAAGCTTAATGATTAATTGGGACGGTGAAGTGCATCGTGCTACTTGCAGAGTGGGCGGAAGTTTAGGCAATATTTATAAAAACACTTTCGAATCACCTGTTGCTCCTATTATATGTACCCGGCAATTTTGTACATGTGTAGCAGATATTCCACTAACAAAGGTATCAGATGTTAAAAACTAGTGCAGTAAGACTACCTAATCCAGAACGTCTTATGGTTACATGGGATACTGGGCGCAGATGTAATTTTGATTGTACTTACTGCGAAGCAACTAGGCACGACAATAAAAGTGCGCCTCATAGTTATGAAGAACTACTACGCACATTTGAGTTCGTAAAAAAGTACACAGGCGAACAATTAGTTAACATAAACTTTACAGGCGGCGAACCTACAGTTAATCCAGCTTTTTGGAAATTTGCAGAATATATTAATGATAATGAAACAAGATTTAGACTTAGCTTAACTACTAATGGTGCATGGCATCCTAAGAATACGGATCGTATTTCTAAATGGTTTGAAGGTGTTACTGTAAGTTATCATGCCGAAGGACACGAAAAACTTAAAAAGCAAACTATGGACAACATTAAATTATTACATGACTTAGGTATTTGGATACAAGTTAATGTAATGATGCATGTCGATTACTTTGACGAGTGCAAACAAATATGTGCCGAACTAAAAGAACTAGGCATAAAACATAATCCTCGCCCTATAGGTGATGGCGGCATTGACCGTAAAGGATGGTTTATTGATTCCGATGGATCACAAAGACGTACAAGTCATGATTACAATGACGAGCAAACAAAATGGTATTTTGAATACTTAGGTATTACAAGTCCTAAAGAAGGACGCAATTGCTGTGGTGGAAGATGTGTGCAAGGAAAAGTAAATGGTAAATGGCAAGATGTAAACTTTATTGATACAAATTTTAAAGGGTGGGCTTGTAGTGTTAACAAATACTTTTTGCATATTGATCAGCATACTGGCGATGTGTATCATCATCAGACTTGTCAAGCACTACACGATGGACGTAGAGGCGTCTTAGGTAACTTAAAAGATACCGATGCTATATTTAAGTATGTCGAAGTAAATAAGGATAAAACAATTATTTGCCCTAATGACAGATGTGGGTGCGGAATGTGTGTGCCAAAGGCAAAAGAGTTAGCTGATTTTCAAATACTAAATCTTTCATAATAGATGTGCTAGTTCTGGAAATACATCTGCTGCGTGTAATCCGCGTATTGCATCAAGTTTATTTACATACTCTTTAAATCCAGGTAGTAAGTGACTGTTATCTTCTGCGTTCATATGATTTAATACAGCTTCCCATCGTTGCCAGCCATATGGATTATGTATCCAAAAATCATCATCTTGTCTATAGTTTTCCCATAACCAATCTTTAAACTCCATAAATCGACGCTCTACGTCTAACTTGTCTTCCTTAGGAAGTATTTGTATACTTAGGAATGTCGGAATGTATAATAAGTGCATGTTAACTAATCCTCCGCCCATTTGCACATTACCTGGTACTGTGCCGCTGTTTAGTTTTTTGAATCCAGATTCTATCTTCCATTTCATAAAATCAGGCAAATGCTTTATATTAAATATTTGTATTGCTGTTGCTAAACTAGTTTGTATGTTATCTGGAGTGTTGTCTAGCATATGTAAAGTTTTTTCTACTGTTTTCCAATCTGTAGGGTATCGTATATACTCATCACGTTCGTGGCTTGCATCCATACTTACAGCAAACTTAACTTTCTTAAACTTACTCCACAACTCAATTAACTCGTCATCAACTAATAATCCGTTTGAATTGTAACGCAGTAGAATTTTATCTTGATAGCCTTGGCGTACTATTTCTTCAATAAACATTTTATGTTCTTTAATCATTAACGGTTCGCCGCCTGCAAAATACACTTGTTTTAGATTAGGAATTTGCGCATACATCTCATCCCAGAATGTATCTTTTTCGTGCCACTTGTTATTAAACTGTTTCTTATCCCACTGCATTTGTCTTATAACCTCAGGATCTTCTAACTGCGGCATTAACTTTTTATGATCCATTACCCATTTACTCGAATCATGTGGACTGCACATTACACACTTAATGTTGCAAGTATGTCCTAATCGCAAGTCTAAGTAAACTAACTCTTCCGGTACTGTTCCATCTTCTTTTGTTTGCTCAATTAAATGTGGAATATCTACGCCATTTTCGTCTAAGTGCCAAGTACCTGTTTCCCATACTCGCTTACTTACAACACCTACTTTTTCTTCTTGAAAACACTTTGTACAACTTGCAGGTATTTCTCCTTTAAGCATAGTTGTACGCACACTTTTCATGTATTCGTTGTTCCATGCTTCCATTGGTGTTTCTCTGCCGAAGTTTGCAGGCTTGCCGTTTTCCATTTTAACAAGCCCTACAGTATGATCTCCTCCTGCGCCACTAGCATTAGACGAACAACATAGCCGCATATCGCCATTTGGACGGGTTGCAAAGTGTATCCAAGGAAGTACACAAAACGTTGGCGTTCCGGATACCTCTTCTATTTGAGCTTGGTACTTTTCTAAATCAGACATTATTCTTTTCCTTTGCCCAGTTACGTTCTTGACACCAAAAGCATTCTCCACATTCAGGAACAACTTGTCCAGGTATATAGTTAGTATGGTCTAAAGTTGCGAAATCACCTTCGCAACTACGAGTAATATTTAACAAGTCTAGTATATCGTGTTTGACATACTGAGCAATAACTACATCCTTTTCTGTGTATATAAACGGATGACACACTGTGACGCCGTTATGATCTTTAACGAGTTCGCTAGGATCTTCAACTACAATATTCCTATCTGGCATTCCTTTGGTAATCGTATCAACACTAGGATTTTTAGTTTTACCAGCGTACCATGCTTCTAACTTCTCAGTATGCGCAATCCATTCTGCGTGAGCTCTTACAATAATCTGGTCTCCACTACGCAATTGGTTGTACTCGTCTTTAATATATGCGCCTTTGTCGCCGTATTCTAAATCAGGAGGAATAAAGTTTTCATGTCTTACAAATTTTATATGAGGAAATTGTTTAACTAACCAATTGTACACATTAATACTATCATAGCGTTGCCATGGTCTAGTTTTCCACATACGAACATGACTTAATATATGAACTTGTGTATCTTTAACTTCAGAGCATACAAGGTATGCTAACATTGCGCTGTCTGCTCCGCCGCTTAAACTAATGCCTATATGTTTCCAATCTGGATTAAAATAAATCATAGTTCAGTATGTTCTATAAACTGATCTTTGGGCTTGCTAAGTTTGTTAACTCCGCATGTTCTAGCACATGTAATTAATTTTTCCGTATGCCAATATTTGTGCCACACTGTTTGCCATGCGCTAGAATCAATTACCGATTGTACGGTATTTTCTAATGCACTTGTATTACCTAAATCGTTAATTAAGTTAGAATACTGTTGTTCGATTTCTAATCTAATAGATTTTGTAGTATCATTCGTGGCGGCATAGTTATAAGGAATACTTGCTAAGAAGCAACAGGGCATAATTTTCTTATATGCATCTATATAAATTTCTTTTGTTTGTTTTACATAACAATCAATTTCACTAGCGTCTACGATATCTTTATAATTGTCAATTACGTCTTGAGTAATAAGATTAATCTTACTGCCAGTAGGAGGTTCTAAATAACGTGTTGTGTTGCCGGCTTTATCGTACACTGGAAACTTTTCAGTAGCAACAAATCTTGCACTATCCTTGTAAGTAAATCTAGCAAAGCCGTGTGTTTTTGCTAGTGCCTCTGCTGCGGCTTGTTGATGCTCATTATGTTTAAATTTAATAAACGCCCATTCTGCTGTACCGCCTGCACTAATAAACGCTTTGGCGTTTTCTAATACTTTATCAAAGCTAGTTCCTACTCTATACAAACTGTGAGTGTCAGCTAATCCGTCAATTGCAAAAATAACATTATGCCCAGCTGGCATTGCCTTTGCTAGTCGCTTCCACCAATCTGTAGATCGTGCGCCTCCATTAGTATGTATTCTAATATATAAGTTAGGGTTTACATCTCTACTATAACTGCACATATCTATCAGTTCGTTATTAATAATAGGATCACCAAAATTACCACAAAGATAAAACCCTTTTAATTGCTGCAATACATCAGTAGTTAATATGTGTTTAAAGTCTGCTAGTGTCCAGTCTTGATTGTTAATCAATGGATTTTCTAATCCGCCATGTACGTTTCGGCTACACATCGGGCAACTTGCTTGGCAGCGGTTTGTAATTTCTAAATGTATATTTTCTAATTGGTTAAACGTAAACATATGCTGTACTTATCTCCTGTACTTGTTCCGTATGCACCAGTTTGGCAGGACGCCCAGTATCCTTACAACTAAATACCATTCTACAACTGAGAATGGTATTATATGAAATTACTCGAACACAAACACTTAATTATTCGTGCCGAAGTTTCAACACCTCCAAAAGACGAATCTTGGTTGCAAAATTGGCTTACTAGTCTAGTAGATAAAATTGACATGAAAGTGTGCAGAGGGCCTATTACTGCATATGTGGATATGCCAGGCAATGAAGGACTAACTGGAGTAGTTGTAATTGAAACTAGTCACATTGCAATACATATATGGGACGCTGTAGTTCCTGCTCTCGTACAACTAGATGTTTATACATGCGGCACTTTAAATAAAGACATTATTTTTGCAGAGTTAGAACAATGGGATCCTGTTAAAGTTGAATGGAAATACTTAGATAGAGAATTTGGATTAAACGAAGTTAAATAGGAAACCAAATTCCTGGAAGATTAGCTTGGGATTCTCTAGGAACAATATCAAACGCTATAGTAATTCTATCTCTATCTGCAAACTCCCATGGCCAGGTTCTATGCCAGTCACCGTCACTCTTGTTTATTACTAATAAGTTATTCTCACTATCAATATCTACGATGTCCTTTACATTAGGTAGTCTATACGATGTTTTACTAGGCTCACAGTCTATACAATAGAATCCATGCCAGCTACCTTCTCCGTAATCAGAGTGGTTGTGCCAATTAATAAAGTCGCCTTGTTTGTATAAATTTAGCCAACATTGAATATAGTACTCGTCGGCGTCAGTATTAACCTGTCGGAACAACTCTTGTATTTTAAAATATAAAGGATGAAACCCTTCTAGATTATATGTAAATAAATTGTATTGATCGTGTACCTTAGTTGTGATTGGAGCTTTGGCTGTTTCATCTTCATAGCCATGGTCAGTCTCTGTAAACTCGTTTATTATTATGTTGCTAAGTGCATAGCAACTATTTTTTATTTTATCTATATCTAAGTTCAGTTTAGCTGTTGTAATATAATTTTTATGTAGCGTGGTATCCATATTATTACTTATCGGTTCAAATACTACTAAATATATTTATGAATATAGTAATAGTCGGAGGAGGAACAGCAGGTTGGCTTGCTGCTCTAATATTAAGCAGAATATATAATCACAATATAACAGTAATAGAATCTAGTAAAATAGGCATTATCGGTGTTGGGGAAGGTGCGACACACGTAGTAGGATCATTAATTAATAGTAATACTGATCTCGGGTTCGACCCTAGAAGTTTTATGGATGATGTACAAGGAACTATGAAAATTGCTGTCCAACATAGCGGGTGGCCTAATACATATAGCTTACCATTAGATATACTTCCAAATACAGAAAGAGAAGACTTCTTACCTTTAATGATTTCGCAAAATAAAAATATTCGCGATATATCTCCGTTAGGGCTATTCTTAAGTGAAGATAAAGTGCCTATAAGAAAAGATGAAACTGGTGTTTGGACAGAAACAGAATGGAGTTATCATTTTGACGGACATTTAATCGGCAAATGGTTGAAAGATCAGTCTAAAAATGTAAAAGTAATAGATGCTGTAGTATCGGAAGTTAACGTAGATAAAGACGGTATAAAAAGTTTAACGCTAGAAGACGGCAGTATGGTAACTAGCGAGTTATATATTGACTGTACTGGTTTTAAAAAATTACTTATGAATAAGTTAGACAATAAATGGATATCATACAGTAAGCATCTTATCTTAAATAGTGCTGTGCCTTTTAGACTTCCTGATCATCGGCCCATAGGAATATATACTGGTGCTGAAGCGATGTCAGCTGGCTGGTCTTGGAAAATACCATTGTTCGACACAATAGGGTTTGGTTACGTATACTGCGATGAATTTATTAATTATGACGAAGTAATTAAAGAACTAGAAATGCGGCATCCAAAGTTTAATATAAACCCTGGTAAACATATAAAATTTGAAGCAGGCAGATTAGAAAATATGTGGCAGAAAAATTGCGTGTCGTTAGGACTAGCAAGTGCATTTGTGGAACCATTAGAGGCTACAAGCGTCCATGCTACTAAACTTCAAATAGATGCACTCGGCGAATCGTTAAAAAATCAATCATCGAGGACAAGCTATAATAATGATATGGCTAAAATTTATGACGACATAAAGGATTTTATAGTTCTGCATTACTCAGGTGGCAGAGCAGACACTCCATTTTGGAAGTATTGCGCTAGTGGAGAAATTATGACTGATAGAGTTAAAGATATTTTAGAAATTGCATCACATAGAATGTTAACAGAAGAGGATATTCCTAATCCACATAATCATTTAAGTTACAGGGCTTGGAATCATGTGTTAGCAGGGCTTGGAAAATTTAGTAAAGAAGTAGCAGAGAAATCAATAACTGCTGGTATGGAAAATAGATATAATGTGTGGAAAAATACAACACTTAATAAAATTCAAGATTATAAAGATGTTGAATACGCATTAAAAAACGGTGATTGGGCAGACAGTGTTGTTGCTAAGGATTATTACAAAATAATGACACGTTAACGTGATTTCTTTTTACCTATAATCATATAACGTGTGTACTTAGGTGTTTCAAATTCACCTCTCCAGTACGGTTTAATATTACTCATACGCATAAAGTCATTTATATCTGTTGCACAACGTATATGCTCGTCTAAGTCAAAATAGTTATTACTCTGTACTACAAATAAAGCATTATCTGGTTGATTTAATAGCCATTGCTCATATTGCTCCTGCGTAATATGCTCACAACTTGTATTAATGACTATGTCAGCAGACTGGGTGTAATTACACATATCTGCTGTTACTGCATTAAATTTGCCTGATATTTCGTAGTTTTTATTAACTGTATTTGCAATTTCTTCGCATGCAGAGTCAATGTCTATACTTGTAATTTTTTCTATATCTAATTTGCTGTTAAACAATAAACTTGCAAGAACTCCGTTCCATCCTCCGTAGATGGCAATACGATTATTTAAGTCTCTGCATACTGGCAGACTTTCTAAAGAATCAATAAGCCAAACTTTACTATTAACTTGGCCTTTCCAAAAACTTTCAAGTGTACGGTATTTGTCTTCGCTATTTCGAATTGCATCCATCCAAAATAGAACGTCTTGAATTTCAACTTTCATACTTTACCTTTGGTATCTTGCTGTCAGCACTACTTACACAAGTCGGAGTAATACACTTACGTGGTGCTTTAAACAGCTCAAAGCCGCCGTCTAACGTGCCTAGTGGTTGATCGTGACAACTGTAGCTGCGCTTAACTTCATTCTCTCGTATGACACATCCTTGGTATCCTGCATTACAACTCCAGCCTTTGAACTTATTGAATCCAAACGCATTAAATCGTTCAGCTTGGTCTATGTAGTACTTGTTTCCTGCTTTGTCTTGTAATTCTACTTGTAGTAACGGTATTATTTTTTTGAATTCGTCTGGGATTCGTTGGGGGAATCCTGTTTGCAATAAGTTGAGTTGTTCTTCAGTATACCCGGATACCACACGGGAGGCGGTAGGATCGGATTGGGGCTTGACAGTGACATTAATACCTCTGGCGGCAAATCGCTGTAGGCGCTCGTAAAGCTCTTCAAACATTTCT
>Ga0307998_1000424_pt1 | contig 24243 bp, 30 predicted proteins | sample Davwhametageno37_FD_203147 | JGI IMG/M metagenome (GOLD analysis project Ga0307998, IMG submission 203147) | Marine microbial communities from Davis Island wharf, Antarctic Ocean - #37 | ecosystem: Environmental > Aquatic > Marine > Unclassified | place: Antarctic Ocean: Davis Island wharf... | reverse complement strand
TAAAAAAATGACACAAAAAAGTGCAAAAAAAATTAGACGTTCTGCGTCAAGTTTATCTACTATAATGGAAGAGCCGCACCGTTGATTACGTCTATTCCATTGTTAATTTATATATTGTTACGCCAAAGGGTATGAACCTCCGAGTCGTGCAACTCTTATATTGCACAAGGGATTGTCATATATATATATATATATATATATATATGGATGAATTATTAGAAAAATTAGAACAATTTCATATAATTATAACCGATTTATTAAGACGCACAGATGAGTTTAATTGGGTTCTTATGGGCGCTGGGACGATGGTAGGCGGAAGACCCGTTACACAAGAAGATTATGAAGCAGCAGCAGTGCGGCAGGGTGTTACACTCAATGCCGCCGAAAGATTTAAAGATGAGTTTGTTGAGATTTGTAGAAGCCTCGTTGGAGGAAGAAATGAAGACGGAAGTATTAGTCGGATGGCGTACGATATATTAGATTCAGACGGCATCGTAGAGAATATGGTGATTCCTGCAGTTGTGATTGATGGTTGGCAGATGGAAAAGTTTTCTTTAATGGAGGCGATGAAATCGTTGGTTAATTGGGAACCACCTATTGATGGAGACATTTTAATTGGCGGAGATTTACAAAATTTTATAATGGGTATTGACGACGAAGAGCTCGAGATAGATGGAGCTCTCGAGGCCCAAGAAAACATAGATACTGAGAATATAAACAATACATTCCGCACTTTAACCAATACGATAGAATATTTACGAGAGACAGTGCTGCCGCTAGCTGCGGATGTACCTGGTGCTGGCGCTGCTGCTGGAGTGACCGGTTATTTGCGCAGCAGACACAAGCGAAGCAGACACAAGCGAAGCAGACACAAGCGAAGCAGACGCAAGCGAAGCAGACGCAAGCGAAGCAGACACAAGCGAAGCAGACAAAGCAGACAAAGCAGACACAAGCGAAGCAGACAAAGCAGACAAAGCAGACACAAGCGAAGCACAAGAAGGAGGCATCGGTGAGGATGGTTTTTTTCTTAGGGTATGGTAATCATTTTTACTGAAAAGATAATTTATAAAAAAAACTGAGGCACATAACAAGCTAAAAAGTACACCAAGCCGCCCCATAAAATATCAAGTGTGGCGAGCTTGAAATCCCATTTTTTAAAGACCGCACCACATGTAAAGTCATAGATACCATAGACAACTATACCAAAAACAAAGCCGCTCATCAAGCATTCTCTGACCGAAGGTTTGTCGGTTCTTAATTTGGGTAAAACAAAGGTATGAAGTCCAATTACCATTAATGCGTAGGCTAACACAGCCGAAGTAGTATTCGTCTGAAGCGGACTGGATTGTATAGCGGGCACTAGCTTGTTGTATTGCTTTCCCATAAAAGCTTTGATCCAAATGCCGTCTAACACCAATAAAATAAGGGTAGCGATACATCGGTATTTTGTTGAAACAATCATCTATACTACTTTTCGATAATAAATCTATAACTAAAATGTAGTCAGAGTTTAATTGCATTAGATCCTAAAAATAAAGCGCACAGAAGCGATGAGAGGAAAGAGGGCAACGACTCAAAAGACAATCGTCGGTATAAATTCATTATATAATGAGTTTATTATATAATTAATATCCTAAGAAATCTTCCATTTCGTACCTCGCTTCATCCCATTTCTGATGTGCCCGAGAACCGTGTGTATGCCTTTCGCGCTGCATTTGTTCTAGTCTGCGCATCGTCTCTCCTAGTGCGATGCGTACTGCAACTTCACGGTGAACGTTGCGACGGCGAAGGCGACGGCGCTGTCTCGTCTCTTTCTTTCTACGAGTGGTGGCGGCCGTAGTTTTTGTTTTTTTCCCCTGCCCTAAAGAATGTCTGCGAGTAGAACGCCTGTGTGCACGCGATTTCCTGCGTTTTGCCATTATATATATAGTTGCATATAATAATTTCATATACGCAATTAAACCGATATAATCTTACTATAATATATGAATTACGTTCTATTATCCCTGTTTTTGGGAATGGCGACTGCGTGTTCGCTTATATTAACGCATCAACAATTAAATACATTTGAAAAACCGTTTATAACATTTATATTAACCCTTCAATTCGTCGCTATAATAAGTCTGTATTTCGATTATAAGGATATGTTATTCGTTACCCACGCTTTCTACGCGATAACCCTATTGCTGGGAAGCATATATGCAAAAAATATATATATTATCTTACTATTAATATGCGTTATGTGCATTGCTAAAATTTGTGTATGCTGTATAGGAGATTGTCCTTATCACTCGTGTAGCAAAAGACTTCGGTATGGTGGCGGAGGTGAGACCGACAATATATTATATGGGGTGTGTTTGTGCATCCTCATATATCGATATATATAAACATATTATTCAAACTCATAATGAATCATATGTTTAATATTAATCTTAATCTTGTTATGCAACTTGCTCATAACTTTTTTACCCACCTGGTCAATCGGGACTTTCGTTAATTTATGAATATTCTCGGTAAACTGTTCGGTGAATGCGTCCGAACCAAGTTCTTTCTCCGCATCAGTTCGCCATTTAATAAACTCCATCATATATTTTTTATGCAAACGGGATATATTTTTCTCGAACACCTTTTGATTTATGGCGATCCACTCATCTTCTTGATATACATAAAATATATTTGGCTTCTGTTCAAATGCCCGCAGAGGCAGCTTATCGCATTTATCTTCGTCATATTTTTCTTCAATTCGCGACAATATTCCACTCACCATATCGGCTTTGAAAGTCTCCAACAAATTCTCCCTAGTAACTTCAATAGCGTCCGTCCACAATTTCCACGTGGTCGGCGGCGGTGGTTGAGAATTGAGCCAATCTAGAATATTGATTTTCTTGTGTTTCGCCTTCTTTTCCTTCTCTAAAACGATCACCTTCTTACGCAAATCCTGAATCTGCTTATTCATTTCCAATACAATATCATATAAACTACGGATATCCGGTGTATCCGCAGAACATTCTTGGATATCCCTCCTCTCCTTCGAAGTTTTCGATAGAAGTTCGCACGTGATTACGTGTCGGTTATAATATGTTTTAATTTTATACTCACGATTACAAAATTTACACTGCATATGTATGAAAAAATAAAATAAAATTATTAATCAATTTTATCTTATTATTATTATATAATGGCACACTGCTCAAATTGCAACGAACCGAATAATCCTATGTGTGCGATGAATATGTTTTATAAATCGAACAGCTCCGGCAATTGCTATACAAGAAGTAGAAATTGTTTCGGGGCATCTAACTGCGTCACAACCGAATGTCGAGACAAACCGTGTCGGAAATACGCTTGCTGTGGTCCTTCTTGCTCAGCGGTTGGTGGCGGGTGTGAATCGTGTAAAGAATCATTTAGAGAGATTCAGCAAAAAAGAATTTGGAATCAAGTCCGCGTTTCGTCCTCGCTGTTTACGATGAATCGGGTAGCAATCGCGGTATTTGATAATAGAGATGCTGTTGGACATCTTAGGTGGACAACAAACAATGTCCCCCAACTTAACTTGAAACAGAATCAATCTAGTGACCGTTTCTCTCCAAGTATTGGAAAATTTAACGTTCCAACTGGCGGGAATTCGACAAGGAGAACCAAAACCGCACTAAGGCCGGGTGCGATGAATCCGGGTGGAAAAGGTGTCGACGTGAAACATAATTCTTACGCACGTTATCTTGCGAAAAAGAAAGGATATATGCTCACCAAACCCGCCGAAGACATCCAAATGCCTTATAGAGGCAATAAACAGAGGACTTATAATATTATTGACGCGGACTGTGTAAAGTGCCAAACCTACACTTGTGATGTTCCTCCTCCTCCAGCGTGTCCTCCCCCAATCCTCCCGTGCAATCCTTGCGGAGATTGTTGTCCGAAGCCTGATACTGACTTCCGCGTTATGGAAAAACAAATATCTTGCGGAAAGACGACGTGGGGTGATTATAATTGGGATACTACATCCAGCGCGTTTAAAAATTATCCATTTGGTGAAGTGCCGATCGCGAGACACCGCGGCGATGATAGGTATATTAAACTACCATGTTCGGGGAATAATGGTAGTGGAAAATATACAATATTTAATGATGATGTCAAACTTAAAGAAAATATGAATATGTGCATTGACGATGGTGCAATGCTTATCATTCCTGTTGGAAAAAAATTTACGAATAAAGGAAATATATATAACGCCGGTATTATCTACATTAAATGTGGCGGAACGTTGGATAACAGTTGTAATATAATTAATTGCGGAAATATTATATTGGAGGATTGTTGTGGCGACGAGGTCCGCCCCTGCCTCAACAACGACGAAGACGCACATATATATGGTGTTGTTGGAAGTATTCAAAATTGTATTTATCTAAATGGTGAGTGCGCCGCGTGTCCTCCCTGCTCTGGTGTCAACAATTGCGGAGTGAACTGTAATTGCTACACCCCGGCGACTCCGCTGTGCCCGCTTGAATAAATTATATTATGTTTGTATATAATGACATATCGTTATAAGACAATGCATTTTGGGTGTAATAAAAATTATACATTTAAGTGTCCAAATGACCCTCCGGTGTATATTATACCAAATAAGGATTGCAATACCCCATTATTTTGTGGCTGTAAAAAACAATACAAATATACTTGTCCGAATGAAGCCCCGTATGTATATCCGTTACCCTGCTGTGTAAAAACGGACATACCTTACACATACGAGAAGCCGTGCTGTAATAAGGATAAATATCTTCCGGTAAACAACGGAATCCCAGCACATATGAAATATACGTATGACCGGTCGAGACATTTTACATCTCCGGCGTGTCCAGCATATAAGCCAAATTACATTATGAAAGACCTCATTAATTTTTCCAAAAACAAGTATAGTATGAATAGTAAATATTACGCAAGTAAGCTGGGTAACTGCAGCTCCTGTAATTAATATCATTATTTATAATGAAATGTGTTAAATAGATTATAATGATATATAATAATGTCCGAATGGTCAGAAACATATAGAAACATACAGAAGGAAGCTCTGGAGCTTTTTGAAAGGAAAAACGCAGATTACGGCGATGCGTTCTCTGAATATGGGGCGATTGGTGTGCTTGTTCGTATCGGGGATAAAATAAAGCGACTCCAGACAATCGAGACAAATAAAATTACACTTGTTTCCGATGAAAAAATACGCGATACCTTAATTGACCTACATAATTATGCCGCGATGGCGATGATGTTGCTTGACGCGGCGGATAAGATAAACGAGACGGATAAGATAAACGAGGTGGATAAGATAAATGGGTAAAATAATTTTCTTAAAATATGATAATATAATGAGTCACGAGTATTTATATAAGGTTGTTCTTTTCGGCGATAGTTCCACTGGAAAAACTAATTTTCTAAGCAAGTATATTCTTAAAGAAGACTATCAATATCGTCGACAAACAATAGGTGTGGATTTTAATGCACGGTTAATCGCGTCCCCAACCGGAAAAAATATAAAGGTGCATTTTTGGGATACGTCTGGTGACCCCAGATTTAGAAGTATTACGCGGTCTTATTATGGCGGCGTCGCTGCTGCAATATTAATGTATGATACCTCTAATCCAGACTCCTTTGCGAACTTGCCGCGATGGATAGATGATTTTAATTTGTCAAACCGCCACGTTAAAATTCCGTTGATAATACTGGGCACAATATATAAAAATGATCGAGTCATTTCTTATGACAGCGGTAAACGTTTCGCCAATAAAAACAACGTTTTTTACGATGAGATTGACCTAAATGAAAACTATCCAATTGATATAGCGCCATTCGATATATTACAGCCTCTGTGGGATGAAATATGGCAGAAATTCGTGATAGAAGACAATATTTGTGTTGGTGTGAAAAAACGTGATGATTTATTGATGTATAACAAGCCTTCTCTACACGCATCGCGGGCCCCCGCATCGAAGGCACACGCATCGCGGGCCCACGCATCACGGGCCCCCAATAATAATATTCCCGTCGGCCGGCTAGATAAATGGATGAAGGAAGTCCGATTGCACCTAGGAGACATTAAAGAAGGTTGCGTTATTTCATAAACAGTCTATATATATGAAAGATACAAATATATAAGACCCCAATATATAAGCATCCAATCCACTAGACAACATAAACTTATATCAATTAATTCATTATCTTCAAATATAAATCCAGCACTCATAAGTGCAAATATAGAAGCTGCGAGAATATATATGAAGAATGATACCATATGCATAGCATATTTATACATAGCAGCATAAATATCATAATACTGTAGATCTTTGACTACGGTGGCTGAGAGGGTAAATGCGATATAAATAAGAATGATGAATCCCGCCCTATTTGCAAGTTTTTCAAAGCGTCGAAACGATAGTTCTGTAGTTTTAGAAAACATTTATTAATATAAATTTGACATATAGTCATATCAATTTTATATTCGTTATTCGAAAAATTGATTCATTTGAACTTTTATAAAGAGAAATATAAATGGGGAACTCTATGCAAGTATTGCATTTTATTGAAATGAACAAGGCCGCCCGTTCGCATCGCAGCGGGATGGTATATGAGACACCCGATCCAAATGATGAGGATATTCATAATATCTCAATCGATGAAGACCTTATGAGCGACGGCGAGAAACTTAATAAGTGGAAGCAATTTGCAAATAGTTGGTAAATTATATATATATATATATATAATGCCCAATAGTTTAGAAAAGGTTTTTTCTGTTGACAAAATCCGGGGGTTAAAAATTTTTGAAATGTTTCAATATACTGCAATTTCAGTAGTGCTCACGTTGATTGGCAGTTACTGTATTAATATATTTTATTATGAATTTAATGATATGATTGGGCAAAAACAGCGAAAAGATATGCATTCCCGAGAGCCCGATAATGGAGGGGTGACGGTTAGTATTATTAGATTAATTTTTGAAATATTCGTGATAGTAATCGCATATTTTTATATTAGAAAAATTGTTCTAGCCTTCCCATCATTTGCAGGAATGTTATACCCGAAATTTAGACCGAACACAACGAATGAGTACACCCTCCACGTAGCTCTAATTATGGTATTAATTGAATTACAACCGGAAACACACGCCCGCATTGAACATATATCATACCTAATGTTTGGAGTGAAGAGCTGAGTTGGAAAAACGAAAAAACGAAAAAAATGAAAAAAAATTGAAATGTTTTTTTTGATTTAGGCATACAGTACGGAATTACAATAACAACAAACTAACAACAAACTAACAACAACAACAACCTAATACACGATGAGTCGCTGGAGCAGTCAGATCACCGCTAACGTGAACCGGGCTATTGCGAAGGGCCGCCGGGCGTTGGGCAAGGGCAGTCGCCAGACCACCTACCAAAACATCTTCAAGACGAGGCGCGAGGAGATGCTCGAACACTCCAAGATGATGCGCGGCATCTTCCGCAACGCTAACGCTCGGTCTCGCGTCGAGGTGTCCACGCAGGCGAGGTGGTATCTCACGGACAACCAGAAGGCGATCAACGCGAACCACGAGCACTTCCAATACTTCTCCGTGGTTCTGCGCGAGCGTGGCCTCTCGCAGGCGAGCTCGACGTTGGAGGAGTTCATCGTCTTCCTTATGGGAAACATCGAGTTCACCCAGATGATTGGCAGCGGCATCGAGACGAAGAAGGCCGCGGAGGTGAAGCCGGTCGTCACCGAGGAATCTGAGGATGAGTTCTGCGAGTGGGGTGGCGCGGCGGCTGCGCCGGTGGATGAGAGTGCTTGGGGTGGTGGAGGTGCTGACGCATTCGATGACGAGGAGGATGAGATGGTCTAAAACGGAAAAACAGAAAACCTATAAAAATTTAAAAAATACAAAAAGCCTATAAAAAACAAAAAAAACCCTATAAAAAACAAAAAAACCTATAAAAAACAAAAAAACCCTATAAAGGGATTTTTTTGTTTTTCAGAAAGAACGCTTTAAATAACGCACCTAAAATAAAGACCTATAACAAATATTTTATTACTCTTCTATTAATTCTGCCTCTTCGTCAACAAGAAGTCTCGCTTCTTCCATTTTTTCATCTTCCAGTTCAATAGAAGATTCGCGACTCACATCATCCTCTGCGTCATCCTCTGCGTCATCCTCTGCGTCATCATTTTCTGTATATTCAGATGAATCCGCGTAATCATCGTCTGTCCCGGAACAGCTCTCCAATATATATTCTAGATCACCTAGTCTTATCGTGCTTTCGTGGCTGTCGGTAATCGACGCAGGTGTGGGTGTTCTCATACCCTCTTTTACTAATATTTTAGCCTGTCGAATTAGACATTTCTTTCTTCTAATCTCCAGCCGTGTACCTAAACTCAATTTCCTTGGATTATAATACCTTTTCAATTTCTTAAGAGGATTTATTGAGGTAACAAACTGTTTTTTATCAGACATAATATATTATTTCAAGATAATAAATATATCATCTTAACACATATGGGAGGAGGAATATTACCGGTCGCTATAGTTAACGGGAAATTAAAATTTCTCTTTGGTAGAGAGGCAGAAGATAGTAAATGGGGTGATTTTGGCGGCGGACGAGAGGGTAATGAGACACAATTTGAAACAGCAATTCGCGAAGGATGTGAAGAGCTGGACGGTTTTTTGGGTTGTCACAGTATTCTTCGTGACCGAGTAAAAAAAAATATGATTGGCGTAATAGACACAGAGAGTCTTAAAACATACGTATTTGTAACAGAATACGATGAAAATCTGCCTATATACTTTAACAATCATCATCATTTTATCAAAAAAAAAATACCCGATAAAATTGGCAAAAATGGATTATTCGAGAAATCAGAGATTGCTTGGTTTACAATAGACGAAATGAAAAAAAATAGGGGGAAATTTCGCCCTTTTTATAAGAAGGTCCTCGATAATATTATTAAGCGTAGCACCACCCTATTAAAATTAGCAAAAAAAAATAATCTGGATATAATGAGGCAAAAATCCCACCGGAGTTCGCGAATTAACACGAAAATAAAATCCGGTCATCTAACACGACGAAGGCTTAAACGAAAAAACGAATGAGAACAATCACCTGAGTAGGCATTTTAAAGATAATATATATATATGTATATGGAAGCTAATCCTATTGGTATAATTATACTTATTGTTGTAGCAGTCGTGGCTATTTATGCTAATAAAAAAATGGCGTCATCAGATAATGCTAATATTCGAAGACTTCAAAAAATCAGTGATGTCTGGATTAAATTTCAATTCGTGATGGGAATAATATTTGCTCTGTTTGTATTATTTATTTTTTCAAAAGTAGGAAAATAAAAATAATATATATATATATATAATGAAGACTGCCCGCAAAAAGCACAAAAAAAAAAAGATAACACATTATCGTAAGGGTTACAATAAAAAACACTTTAGGGTCGGGAAAACTAGGCTCAGAAAATCTGCAAAGAGAACATCTAGGCGCAGAAAATCTGCAAAGAGAACATCTAGGCGCAGAAAATCTGCAAAGAGAACATCTAGGCACCAGCACGGGGGCTTTACAAATCCCTTTAAAGGGGGCGGGTGGCGCTTCGATCGTGCCGAGGCGCGGGCGGCGGAGGCGCACGAGCGGTGGAAGCGCGAAAATCATCTCGATCCGCGCGCGGCGCGGGAGAAGAAGATTGCGGCGTTGCGCAAGAAGGAGGAGGAGGAGGAGGACGCGGAGCGGAAGCGCGAAAATTTGCAGGGCGACGCGACGGAGGCGGCGGCGGCGACGCGACGTGCGGCGGAGCAGCGGCAGCGCGAGGCGGTAGTGGCGGCGGCGGCGCGCGCCGAGGCAGAGGCGACGCGGGCGCTGGAGGCGGTGCTGATGAAGAGCAAGAAGCTCAAGACGTGCACGCTCGAGGAGGCGCAGGCCGCGATCCGCGCCGTGGGGCTCGACAAGGACGCGGCGCGCGACTACATCCTGGGGGCGCGGCGCGAGGAGGCGGCGGCGAGGGCCAAGGCCGAGGCGACCGCGGCGGCGGCGAAGCGCGCCGCGGAGCAGAAGGCCCTGCGCGACGCCGAGGCGGCGGTGGCGGCGAAGCGCGTGGCGGAGGAGGAGGCGCGGCGCAAGGCGGCGGCGAAGGCCGATGCGGAGCGCCAAGCGGCCGAGGCGGCGGCGAGGGCCAAGGCCGAGGCGGCCATGCTGCAGGAGCTGTCGAGCAGCGAGGAGGAGGCGCTGGAGAACATGATCAACAACATGCGCGCGACCAAGGCCGTGGCCACGGCGGCCAAGGCGGCGGGCGAGCAGCAGCAGCAGCATTCGGGGGCGGGTGCCGCCAAGGCGGCGTCGCCGACGAAGCAGCAGCAGCAGAAGACGTCGAAGCGCGCGCAGGTCGTGCAGTGGGGAGAGGACGTGATTGGGGAAAGCGCACGAACCAGATAAAAAGCAGCAGACACTGCGATGCATCTCGCAACGGACCTGTGGATCGAGCACATTTGTAGATTGTAGGCGTGCGTGCATCGATTCCACGGGCTCGGAGTTTGCGGCACGCCGTCGCGCTTCATGCTGTGGGGGGAGCGAGGCGACGCCGATGCAGATGGCCACGCTGATAGCGTGGCTGGGCGCCACGCGCCCGTCGGTGTGAGGAGCGCCACAGCGGTTCGTCTAGCTCACGGACCTGACATAACATTAACGTAAATCTGTAATTATTTACTTTAATGTAATAGTATGTCCATTCAAACATTAGATATTAAAACATATTCGCAAAATTTACAAGTAAATCCAGAGATGAAACAACAATATGGAGAGATATTCACACCTTTTTCATTAATAGAAAAGATGTTTTCACTATTTTCCGACGATATATTTAGTGATCCAAATAAAAAATGGTTGGATGCCGGTGCCGGCACAGGATTTTTTAGTATGTTTCTCTACCACAAGCTTAATACAGGGTTAGAGAAGAAATTTCCTAATGCAATAAAAAGGCACAACCATATCATCCAAAATATGATTTATATGGTAGAAATTAGACACGAAAACATAACCAAATTACAAACACTTTTTGGAGAAGACGCCAATATTTATCATCAAGATTTTCTATCGGATTTTAAATTACCTCCATTTGATTATATTATAGGAAACCCTCCATATAATTTTAACGGGATTAAAAAGGTGCCCACCAATAAACTTAAAAAAAAGACCCAAGATGGAAGAACCATTTGGATTGATTTTATTAAAAAGTCTATTTCTCTCTTGAAACAAAACGGGCATCTACTTTTTATTATCCCTTCCATCTGGATGAAGCCTGATAGAGCAAAGACATATCACTACCTAACCCAGTTCAAAATACACAACCTTTGTTGCCTAACCAATACAGAAACAAACAAGTATTTCAACAAGGAGGCCCAAACCCCCACGTGCTATTTTACCCTTGAGAAAAAACCAACGGATTGCAGTATAGCGTTGTATGATAACCAAAAGCAAATGTATGTTAATTACGCGTTTAAAGAGGGCGATGCAATCCCGCTGTTTGCATCATCCATTATTAATAAACTTCAATCTTTCGTGAAAAAGGCGGGAAATATAAAAGTAATCAAAACGAATATGCCTTCCAAAAAATCTTTGTTTTCGACATCTCCTTCAAAAAAGCATCCATATAAAAACATAAAAACGTGCATATTGGATAAGCTAAGACCCAAACTAGTAGTAAACTATAGTAATATACGGCAAGTATATTCGGGTCAGACAAAGTTGGTTTTGGCTCATAAGATGTATGGGTTCCCGTATCTGGATGAGGAAGGGGATTTTGGTATATCAAATAGGGATAATTATATAGTTGTAGAGAGAAATATAAAAGAATTGCGGGAAATAAAAGACTTCTTGTCTACGAAGACCGCACTATATTTATTTGAGTCCGCCAGATATAGAATGAAATATCTCGAGAAATATGCGTTTGAATTCATTCCGGATATTACTAAATTAGATGATTTCCCAAAAGATATTAATGATTCTAGTATTGCCAAGTATTTCGGCTTTGACGAACTGGATATAAAGAATATTCAAGCTTATCATAAAAAACCGTATGAATGTAACCAATAATTAAGTAATAATATTTATATATGGTTTTTCCCGCAACCAAATATTCGCAATATATTTTTGTCCTGTTAGAACAGGCATTCCCGCGTGCAAAGAAAGAGGATGTCCCTTATTACCGTGTTTTTGCAATGAATGGAAAAGTAATGCATTCCCTTTTTTTGGTTGAAATTCCTGTTTTAATTTTGGAAATGATGTAAATCCTCCCGTAAAATCATCATTCAAGTAGATAATCATAGTAACAGGACGCTGTCCACCTAATTTTTCAAATTCAACACTCTCTTTGTTATCTTCACAAGAAGAATCAAAATGTTCGTTGTAAAATCCGGAGGGGTCATATTTAACAATTTGCATTTCTTCGGCATTTTCAACAGGAATTTTTACAATGTCACAAACTCGCTTGATAATATTGTAAATAACAGGGTCGGTTTTGGGTAACCACGCAGTTTTACTTTTACGACCATCATCCTGACTCGGTCCTTCGGGGTGAAGAACTGTGCTATCAATAAACTTGGGTGTTGCAGAATTTATTAAATGATTTATCTCATCATTTGTAACAAAATTCTCATATATTTGAGGCATAACATATTCAGCAGTAATATCGCAATATCCCCTACCTTTATATTTTGGTTTTCGATTATAGTGATAAAAAAATATTGCTATGCAAGATATAATTAAAATTATTATAATGGTCATATGAATATAATTCATTAATATATATTAATGAATTATTTCGACAGTTTATACTAACGAACAATATAATAATTCGCATTAAAAGCTACATATAACAAATAAAATACTCATAACGTCACCAGATATTTCTACAGTCTCGATTTATTCTATAAACGCAAGCAATATAAAAGTTTGCTTATACACTTCTATAACTGTTGTATGAAAAATCAAGTATCACAAAATCCAGAATACAGTTCTCGTATTTTCTGGAGTTCATCAACGACAATTATCTCTGTATATTCTGCGTGGCATAATGAGCTATATTTTGGATTGGCGAGATCAATCATTGTTCTTTTAACATCTTTATTATATTGGTCAAATCCCATCGATGGATTCCGCCGAAAAACCGATATGGTATGTGCAAACGGGTTTATTTCTTATCAACTTTTAGTTACTGCGCAAGATTTACCACTCATTGCACGCACAATGTATACTGCTTCCGCCATCGCTTGTATATTGTGCTATATAAACGCCAGGAGTTATGGTCGTCGAAAACATCCCGACTTTGATTTGGCCAGCAAATGGCATATGCTAATACATATTTTCGGAAATATGGGAAATCTTATATTATTCGACGGAGTAGGTAAAAAATATATATCTTGGAATGTGCAATAATTATCTATAAAATTGAATATTTAAGTAATCATTATAATATCCATATAAATGTTTTATCTAGCTACAACAAGGTTTAACGCCGCAACGTGGGCCGAGAATTGTAAATGGCGCGAAAAGAACGATTGGTCGGGCTGTGTGTACGGCACCCCCGTCCGAGTGTCTGATTCCTATATGCCAAATGCACAAATGTTTGTATTAGAGATGAATAATGATAAGAATAAAATACAAGGGATAGGTCTAGTCAAAAACCGTATTGTTATTGGAAAGCATCATAAAATTTACAGTGATGGAAACTACAATCGATATACGTATAAAAGCGTCCGCAGGGTATCTCGTAAACAGCTAACAAAAGAACAAAAGAAAACAATCAGAATCCTAGATGTCTTGGTATTCAAGGGGAGTCGGCACCTTAAACGCGGACAGGGAATTAAAGTGGTTCCACAATGGATCAGCAAAAACTCACATATTGACTTTATTACGGCAATGAAAGAAATATTTCATCTTGACGCAACAGCTTAAATAAGTTATTGATATATATATAAATGCCCGACCATTATTGCGAGAAAGGATCTGATGAAGCCACACAAGTGATAAACCCCGAAGAATGGACATTACCAGATGCAGCCGCCGCACTGGGAATATCACCAACTGAATCCGCGGCAGCTGCAGACCTCGCGAAACAAAGTCTCGTCTACAAAATCAACAACGCCGCGTATTTAAAGAACAAGGAGAAGGAGAAGGAAACCTGCATAAAAAATATTGAAGGTGCAGCTGCATATTTTAAAAAGTCAAAAGACCAAAAAGTGCATAAGTCAAAGCCAGTTTCTATTCTTTTAGACGAGATGGGACAGATCGACAAACAAATTTTACAACGACTTGTCCTAATAGATACCCGCCATAGGAAAGACCTCGGTTCAAGCACTACAGATTTTATAGTAGAACTAGAATCAACTTTAACCAACATAGTTTCTATTAAGTTAAATACGATTAGCATTCCTAGTACGTGGGATACGTTCTCACAGAAACAAGGAAATACTAGTTTACAAATAGAAACCATAGACTTTTCTGGTAACGTAGACCCTGCTTGTGGTGTTTGTGATAGTAGTTCCTCCGATATACCAGGTTCATTCAGCTGCTGTGACCATATTGCCGACGGGACATATAGAAAAGAGACTTTCCTTGAGCAATTAAATAAGAAGTTTGGGAGTTGTATAGACATTACTAGTGAGGACGGAACAAAGTATGTCACAATTACAAATAAAACAGAAAAGGCCCTTCGTATTATTTTCTTTAAACCGGGAGGATTAATATGCGACCATTCCACATCTTGTTCAAATACAACATATAAGAATAATAATTTAGGGTGGTATATGGGTTTTCGCAAAACGGTTAAAATAAATGAGGAAAACGAGTCCTATATTGAGTTGGACGCAAGTGGTGGAGCTGCTGTGGCAGATACTCCTCTCGATATATATGGCCCCCAATATTTAGTATTAGCCATCGACGATTATAATAAAAATTATATGAATAAAACAATTGTTACATCTGCGTCACTACAAGAAAAGGTATCTATGCCAGATTATTATGCAGCCGCCGCACAAGACGAAAACCAATGTTTTACAGACCTAACTAGAACTCGACACCCGTCTATACAAAAAAATCCTAATTTTCCGCGCACATTAACCAACAGTCAACTAACCACAATAAACTCGATATTAGAAACACATAAGGAAAAAAACTATAACGTCCCTAATCCCGCCATAACGAATTCCTTAGCAATTATTCCCGTAACACACCCAACCGAACCTTTATTAATATGGGGAGGCTCTCTATTACATCCGAACGGTCGCAACTATTTCCGCCCGGTCTCTATTACCCGGCTACACATTAAATTATATGATGACCGCGGACAGATACTTAATCTAAATAATAGTGATTGGCACTGCTCCATAATAGTAAGCCATCTATATAAATACTAATTTTCTGTAATATTTAATTAAAAGATATTAAATATTATATCATAACATATGTATGGATATATACACAAATTTATTTACGTCTTCTAAAATTAAAAAACCAAAGCCAAGCCCGCAATTATTACACGAGACGACGATGATTAAAGTGGAATTACCATATACTCCTATTAAATCGCCAAAACAGACGCGCCGACCGGAAAAAGTCGGTAAATAAACGCCCTTTAGTAAATTATTATATATATATATATATATATGACACCACCTCCTCGAACATTTTCTGACTTGCAAAATCGCTTCCGCGACCTCGCGCTTCAGCGCTCGCCGACGCCGCCGCCGCATCTGAGTCCTGAGCGCGAGGATCCGTTCGCCGCGTTACAATCTCGTATCGCCAGTCTTCGTCAAGGGTCGGAACCCCGAAGGAGCCCCTTTCCCTTAGCGGAATACGAACGAGGTCGCCAATTTCACGCCCCCAAGCCGCCGCGCCCACGCCGACCGACTCGCCGTCGCAACATCTCCTATCGCAATCTCCGGAGTCACCGCCCCGGCACCACCGCCCGAGGCGCTCGCCGCAAATCAAGGAGAAAAGGTTCAAAGTCCCATAAAAGAAAGCACCATCGCGCGCGTAAAAGTAAGCGCAAGAAATCATTTAGGCGTCGCCGCTCATCAAAAAGATAATTATTAAGAGGTAACATACTCCGGCAGCGACATATCCAAACACGGGTTTGGTTCGCACCACTCCACGCATAGAGGCACACCACTTGCAAGAGGAGCTTTCGAAGTCCACTTTTCTTTACACAGCACCTGGTGCAATTTATGTATTCTATTATATATCCCGCCAGCATTTCTCGGCGGAACGTGTTTCACTGCCCACTCAAACTGCATAGCTTGGATTTTATCCTGAAACCCGGAAACAAGACAAAAGTGTTTCCATCCCGGACCCTTTGATGTAGTATATTTTGCCCCACCTTTTATTTCACTATTGTGTTGTCGCAGTCGTCTAACGGGGTCCGGTGACACACCAGCATATGTGCACTTATCATTATAAATTATATAAAAGCTCCACGGGCGCTCTTGTTTTTCCATTATATTTATAATACATATTTATAATATGTATTATACATTAAACTAGTCTATTTTTGTAATACTTGATACAAATAATCCTATTCCCGAAAGCATCTCTATAACTACCCAAAAACCTTTGTCTCCGTCTGAGATATTATGGCCGGCCAACAACATTAAAATAATACCTGAAATAACACCAATAATAGCTAAATGTTTACTTCCCATTATATATTATATTTCTATTATATTTCTATTTCCATTATAATCTTTACAATACCAGAAATTAAACATACGATTACAATCGTTTTCGCAAATCCCATTAATACATTAATAACAACAATATTTTTGGTCAATATTTACGGGAGGAATAATCGAAACCAACCCATCTGCGCATTCTGGTTGAAAAGGGAGCTTATCTAATATATTATTAAGTATATTGTTCACATTTACGTCTAATTTCGCAGATGTTTCATCGAATAGAATATCAGCTTCTTCACAATATTCTGTCGCCTCCTTCATAGAAACTTGTCGCTTATCTTCCAAGTCGCTTTTATTACCAATAAATAGTATTACTGATATGGAAGTCTCTTTTCGCAATTCAGATACCCGTTTCTTTGCTTCAGAAAAGCTTATATTATTCGTTATATCATATACTATTATTGCTGCATCTGCATTATTATAATATAACGGGACCAAGCACCGATATTTTTCCTGACCCGCAGTATCCCATATATTAAAGCTATATTTTCTGTTGTTTTTTTCTATGAATTTTGAAAAATAACTTGCACCAATTGTCGCGTCACCGTGAGAGTTGTATGTGTCGCAAGAGATACGCGTGGCGAGTGATGTCTTACCCACCCCACTGTCACCCATAAAAACTATTTTATATACTATCGGGATCTCCGCCCCTCTACCCTTCTTATTCATATAAACTATATTTACATTTTATATTTATACTTATATACTCATACTTATATACTCATACTTATATACTCATTCTATATACTCATACTATATACTCATACTATATACTCATACTTATATACTCATTCTATATACTCATACTTATATACTCATTCTTATATACTCATACTTATATACTCAGTCTATATTAGGTATCGCATACAATCACCTGTTCCTTCCCTCCACCTTTCTCTGCGATAATTCTTTTACGCTCTCCACAACCACGAAGATGTGCCGATTTGGATTGTTGATTTTTACCGACAAAATTACAATATTCACATACAAATTTATTGGAAGAAAACGCATATTTCGATGATAAATAATCGTCAAGAACCGGAAGCTTTATCTCGTCGATTTGTTTCAGCAGCTTCTTATTGAATTCCTTTGTTATTTTGATAAGAGAAGTTTTGCTCATCATAAAATTCTGGTATTCCATATTAATATTGTCTAACATCTCTTTTGAAATATTATCCACATCACCCACAGTAGAAAACTCGTCTAATTTACACTTAAGATGGTCCACAATATCCACCGCCAGCTTAATCTTATCAGGGTCGTTGTTCACATCGTGCACATATACTAAGACGTTCCCATTATGAATATTAATCTCAAAATTCTCCTTTGTTGTAATTTTTCCTCCCTGTGAGAGAAACACACCGCAACAATTTTGCGTCTCTACGTCTCTAATAAACTTCACCACTTCCGCCTGAACCACGCTCCTGTTCCATAGCTTATTTTCTATAAGAATCTTTGGTTTGTGCGAACGCACCAAAATGATGTCGCCCGTCTCCTTGGTTTGTCCCACCGATTCTATCTGAGCCGCTGGATATAATGATTCCATTATATTTATAATCAGATTCTCCGACATTTTACCCTTGGCGCTCGAGTTTTCGAATTTCTTCAGCAGGTCTCCTACAGAGTTATGTAGTGAGACCGTATTATGATTGCTATTTGTTGAAATTTCTTGTATATTACTAATTTTATTCTCTAGTTTCTCTCCAGAACGCGATATAGCCTCATTCAAAAGATTCTGTGAATGAGACATCACCCCGCTAATCTGCTGATTGAACTCACCCATATATTTCCCGAATGTTTCTCGATCGATTGTTTTAGAAAGTAAATCTTGTGTTTCTTTGTTCACATTCGCCTGGAAACCTCTCACCATATTCTCAATGCCCTTCGTAACCAAAGACTCATTATTAGGAATAACCTCTTTAATCATCGCATTTGTTTTATGAAAGAGGGCCTCGTTTTGTTCTTTTAGTAGAGGCGCAATCTTATCTGAAACATTGCACGTTAGCACCCTATTCATTTCGGCGATATAGTCCTTTTTTAATTCGGTCATCTTAAGAGTAAACTGGTCTTGTGTATCTTGGGTAATCTTATTAACACTAGAAGATACGCTATCTATTTTCGTATTCATCTGTTTTAGTTTATCAAGTATATCAACAACCATTGTATTGTTCATCGTATTATTCATATTATCTTGTAGATTCTCCATAATATCAATAAATCGCAGAAATATAGTTTCCGCATCTAAATTTGGATGCTCCTTAAAAAACGTTACGATACGATGGTTTGTTATGTTCATTACATATACTTTAATTCTCTCTTTAAATGTTTGCACTATTTATTTTTGTTAAGTTATTAAAACAAAATTTATTTAGAATAATGTATTAGGATATATATATTATGGACACTCGAAACTCCGGTAACTCGCCCCCCCAAGATCCGCCTCTCCTTCCTGAAGCACAAACAGGTCGTTTGAACAGTATGATAATTAATCTTGAACCTGCTCTTACTCCCAATATATCAGATGAGTATCAGGGTATGTGGGTAAATGACAAAGACAAGCGGCGTACAAATTGTACTAGCGATGCTGCTGCTCTAGAAGACACGTCGGATTGGGATAGCATAAAACATGACCTCACAAAACCAGAAAACAGTTATTCGTTACACGACAATAATGTAAATATATATACAAAAACTCATGTGCGTGGAGGTGGACAATGTGGATATTACTCATTTATGTTTGGGTTCTATCATAATGTGGTCACCGGTAAACAACAGCTTTCTGATAATAATCATAAAAAATTATGGAATGCCATAATGACTCAGGGTGTTTATCCTACATTTCCGGATAAAGAATTAAAATCGGACGAAAGAGGTAGAGGTCCTATAATATCTTTCGGAGCAGATAATGTTCCTCATGGTATTGTGTTTCCGAAAGAAGCGGTTCAGGAATTTAAAAACTTAATGATAGAACACGAAAAAGCAAAAGGAGATGGTAAGAATCAATCTCTTATAGATCGTCTTAATCCAAATAAAACGGATGCGAAGGGCAGATGCAATGAAGATGGTCAGTTGTTGAGTGAAGGAATAGATACTCTTTTTGAAATGTATAAAATACCCATTTTTACTTGGATTTGTCGAGGTGACGCGACGGGATTTTCGGGCTGGATGTTTTGTGGCGGAGTGTCACCAATCATTATAAAAAAACTAGTGGAAGAAAATTATCCTGATCTTAATATCATATCTTCATTTGATTTCTACAAAACACGTGTAGCCTACAATGGTGGATATACTCCGCAATATCCTATATTACTTATTGGCGCGGCAGGTCATTATGATAATCTACTTCCGTATAAAAAAAAGCCTTTTTTTACAACTAAGCCTATCGCCTCGCCCAATTTTTTTGTGAAAAAAGGAGGAGAACGTGAGTCAACGACAGCAGTGCCTGCCGGAACTACGAATGTCGAATTTAATAAATTATCAGAAGAATCAAAAAAGAAAATTAACGGATATTATGGAGTAGAAAACCTTCGCCAACCTCAAATTGATAATGTAAACAGTATATTACAAATTAGTAACGGTAATGTAAAAACAGCATTAGGTCTAATCCGGTATCAAGAAAACATACCGGACCCCCAGTCTGGTCATTTAAATTTCACTCGTTATAAGTTCGACACTGCGCAGCCGGTTCCAATGAGTTTTATCGGAGAGTTCAAACCTGATCTTCTACAAACATCAATTCAGGGTTATGCTCGCGACAATAGTAACGCACTTGTACTTTATAGCGCTAATTCGAGTAATTCAGGCCCGTGCAGATGGGAAGAAGAAAAAGAAGAGTGTTCTAGACGAAGCACCGACGGACAGGGACAGGCAGAAGATGTACATAAAATAAAAAATACATTTGGTTTATTCGCAGGCCCCCTTTCAACTGTTAAAGATGCTTTCGATAGAATTAAAACGTCATTAGTTGAAGCGGCTAATTATTTTAATAGAAATAGAGAGACTTATACTCACATCGCAATGCCAGGCACAAAAGAGAACATGGGCTTTTATGCCGGTATATGGAAAGAAACCCTTCAAAATATTGGTATTGATCCATCCGAGTATCGATATTATAATATGAAAGAAAATGATAAACAAACGGAAGTTAATACATTATTAAATAACTTATTAAGCAGGTATATATCAAACGCAGAAGAAGCAGTCGCGGCAGCAGCACGTGCACCAGTAGCAAGAAATGCTCCTGCAGCAACAGCAGCAGCAGCAGCAGCACCAGCAGCACCACCAACAACAACAGCAGCACCAGCACCAGCAGTAGCAGCACCAGCACCAGCACCAGCAGCAGGTTCAGCACCAGCAGCAGCAGAAGCAGCAGGATCAGCAGCAGCAGCAGCAGCAGCAGCAGCAGAAGCAGCAGGATCAGCAGCAGCAGGATCAGCAGTAGAACAACCATCAGCAGAAAAACCACCACCTACCGATGGAGTCGACCCACTCGTCCAGCCTAAAAGCGACAAGTTCGTTGAAAAACATATGGGACCAACAAAGGAGATGCTATATATAAGTTATATCGAGGCACCACCACAAATATTAATTGATGGAAAATTAGACACAATTGATGAATACAAAAGTGTATTATATAACGAAATAAAAACAGTTGGTATTGAAATAAAACAAATGACCACCTACGATATGAAAAGTAAAAAAGCCGTGGCGGCGGGAGCAATATCAAAGATTTCCTTTGGAATAATAGGCAGTGATGCCAAGTACGAACAAATTGATATTGACAAGGCGACAAAAATGAAGACAAACCAAATCCTCGACAGCCTTTTAATGTTTGCACAAGAAAAAAAGAAATTTCCAAAAACAGAATTAGATAAGCAAGAGCTCGAGGTGCATTTACTGAATAAGATTAAAACATTATATTCAAAATCCGGTTCAATAACTGGGAAAAACACTCTATTAACCGGGAGAAACACTCCAGAGGAGCTTGAGTTGTATAGAAAAATATTCCCCGCATCTAAATACGATGAAACGTTAGAAACGAAAGCGAAAAACGTACTAAATATTATATTGGCGAAAGACAGGGATTTTATAGAATTTCCACGAGGGTTGTACAGCACGGCACCAATGATGACAAATCGAGATTCCAAAATAGATAAAACAAAAAAAACCGGGGTTGGTGCGTCCGCGAAGAATCTGGCTGGGAATGCTATAGGAGATTTCAAGAACATCGCTTCGTCAGCGTCTGGAAGAAATTCTGAGATCGAACAAAAAATGAAAGGAATCCCCAGAATAGTATGTATAATATATAACCTTTACCAACCTGTTACTGCTAGCACCAATAATGTTATTTCCTCTTCTGGTCCAGAAAATTTACCAATATTATATAATCTTAAAACAGATTGTATTGATGCGAGAGGTGCAAAATCTAAGGAGTTACTTAAAAGCGTTTATGATTATGCATATAGACATCACATTAGCAATAAGTTTACACAATTAAATAATGCAAAGGTTATTTTTGATAAAATAAAAAAAGGGGCTCAAGACGGAGATAAAGACGCTCTAAAAATAATGACAAGTTTTGGGGGGTATAATCAACAATTTGTTGATAAGTTTGCCAAGATTTGCAATAAAACAAGGGGTTTGTCAACATTAGGCTCGGACAGATTAGACACAACGGCACGTAAAACGGCGGCGAAGAAAGAAAAATGTGATATGGCTAAAGCTCACGCTGTAAAAGCAAAAAAAGATAACGCCGGGATAAAAGTTTTTCTAGAAAAATTACAGAAGGAAATAGAGAAGGAGCTGAAACATACATTAGCAGATGAATAATCGCGACATAATTCTTCGATTGGAAAAGAGAACCGTTTAAAAGGAACTAATCAATCGACTAGTGTTTCCTCGCATATATTTTTTATTGTTAATTTATAATCTCTCTTGCATCCGGAAATATCTTGTGTAATATTCTTAACCATCTGCACATACTCTTGTTGTCCCCCCTCCGTGTTCATATAGTATGGGTTATTGATAATCCATTCGGAGATACCCTTCATATGTTTCACCGAGACGTTTTGGAGGATTTTCTTTAAGTTCTCGTTTTCCTTATCCATATTCCAAAATCCCTCGTCTTTAATATACATTGTATTCTTCTTCACATCCGTGCAGTGTATGGGTCGCTCGGTTAATTCTAGATCTTGTAGACCTTGCACAATAAGTTTCCGGGAGCTATCTAGAACACCGTTTTTGGAGGCGTATATCACGTTCTCTAATGTGAGTTTTATATTCTCAATAAAATCTTTCATATTCATAGCGTCTTTGCACGTTTCATTGAGAAAGAAATTAATATTGAAGCTCTGATTATTGCTATTTGTGCTATTATTATTACCAATTTTCGGGATAAGCGTTCTAATGTCCTCGTGCAGCTTAGCATTTTCTTCCATTATAATCTTAATAAGTTCATTGTCCGATTGTATAATTGTATTTTCAGTGTTTGAGCAGGATTGCATATAAATATTACACTTTTGCTTATGTTTCCATAAACCAGATTGATACTTATATTGCTTCCCGCAATCTTCGCATTCGTATTTATTTCCCGTGCGAGAATTAGTTGTTTTAGTTGCCCTTTTTGCAAGATTAGCGGTCGTCAAATGTTTAGGTGTCATTTTATGCCTTGTGAAATTATGTTTGTTATTGGTTGAGAAGCCACATAATTCGCAATTATATAGGAGCGATTTTCTTGCACTTTTTGCAGTTCCATTTAGTTCCATCAAATGTTTAGGTGTCCTCAAATGTTTTGAAAAATAATATTTGTTACTGGTTTTGTATTGGCATTTTTTGCAAAAATAATTAGTTGTCGAAATTGCAAGATTATTAGTTCCAATTAGTTCCATTTATTTTATAGATATATAAAATAAATCATTTCTAAACCATTTTTTTTAAAAAAGTTATGGTAAGGAGCTAAAAAAACACGATTTCGTTTTAGAGCTTTATGGTAAGGACCGTATTTTTTTTAATTTTTGAAGTTTTTAACAGATCCATTTTGATAGATTTCAAAGAAAAATGATAAAAAAAACAAATAAATTAGAGAATGAAAACACCTCAAATTTTCAAAAAGTTTATTTATGGTGTTAAAAGGGTATATGTTATTTAATGTATAATACTGAAAAAGGTAAGCTGCAAACTTTTTGAAAAATGTTTAAAAAGGGTCTTTAAGTAGTCTGATTATATATATATAATCAGGATTATTTTTTGTGTTTTCTAGTTATGTGACTTTTATATTTTCTTTTAATACGATTATGTTGACGGGACCTTTTTTTTGATGTGTAATTCCTCCTCCTTATGTATTTCCTTCTCCTTGTGTATTTACGCTTTTTGATTTTTTTGTGTGTCGATTTTCTCCGCCTGTTTTTTGATTTTTTTAGTCGGCCCCCAGTGCCGCCGCCGCCTTGGGCGGCGGCGGCCATTTTGATGTCCTGCGGGTCCTCTTCCCCACGATC
>Ga0307998_1000423_pt1 | contig 24279 bp, 26 predicted proteins | sample Davwhametageno37_FD_203147 | JGI IMG/M metagenome (GOLD analysis project Ga0307998, IMG submission 203147) | Marine microbial communities from Davis Island wharf, Antarctic Ocean - #37 | ecosystem: Environmental > Aquatic > Marine > Unclassified | place: Antarctic Ocean: Davis Island wharf... | reverse complement strand
TGGCAAGATCAAGCTGGCGTTGACAAATACAGCACCGAAGTTGTTTTGCAGGGCTTTGGCGGTACTTTGACAATGCTAGACGGCCGCAGCGAAGGTGGCGGCGGTGGCAACTACGGCGGTGGCAGTGGTGGCGGCGGATCAATGGGCTACGATTCAGGCCCATCTGATAACGGCGGCGGCTTCGGTGGCGGCAATCCTGGTGGTGGCTCTGGTGCGCCAGTTCCGTCACGCGATCTAGATGACGAAATTCCGTTCTAAGACGCAGCGCTTAATCGCGCGTCTCACGCGAAAAAGAATAACGGGGCTCATTCATTTGAGCCCCGTTATTTCGTTTTGTATCAAACAAAATACCGATATTAAGACTTTAGCGCGTCTTTCAACACATCAACGATCAAATTACGCGACACATCGCTGGTGACGAATGACGTCCCAATGCCGCGTGTCAGAATAAACCTAAGCTGACCATCAAGAACCTTTTTGTCCTGCCCCATAAGATCAACCAATACTTCAGCACTTGGCAGATCACCGTCGATGTCTGAGAGGTCCGTTTTCATACCCATATTCCTCAGGAGCGCCCGCAAACGACTTGGGTCTTCTTGTGAACACAGTCCCATCTTGGAAGAGACCTCAAACGCTAGCGCACAACCGATAGCAACGCCTTCGCCATGCAACAGACGATCAGAATAGCCCGTTGCCGCCTCAAGGGCATGACAGAAGGTGTGGCCAAGGTTCAAAAGCGCACGATCTCCCTGCTCTGTCTCATCTCGCGTTACAATCTCTGCTTTCATCTCAACAGAGCGACGCACAACATGAACACGCGCAGCAACATCACCTGCTGCCATTTTAGGGCCATTGGTTTCAAGCCATTCAAAGAATTTTGCATCCCTAAGCAAACCGTATTTGACGACCTCACCGCAACCCGCCAGAAAATCGCGTGGGGTCAATGTTCCAAGGACATCAATGTCAGCCAACACAAGGCTAGGTTGGTGAAACGATCCAACAAGATTCTTACCGTGACGGGTGTTGATACCTGTCTTGCCACCAATCGAGCTGTCGACCTGCGCCAAAAGCGATGTAGGAATTTGTACGAACCGTACGCCGCGGCGCAAGATTGAGGCGGCAAATCCAACCAAATCACCAATCACACCACCACCAAAGGCTACAACCACATCGCGCCTTTCGACCTTTTGGTCCAGCAGCCATTCAACACAGGTGCACAGGTTGTCCCAGTTTTTGGTTCCCTCACCCGGTTTCAGCGCTAAGGATTCCATTGTGATGCCAGCACGCGCCAGCCCTGCACCCAATGTTTCCAAATGCAGCTCACCAACAGTTTCGTCTGTGATGACACGTACGCGTGGCTGACTTAACAACGGCGCGATAAGCGTTCCCGCATCTTGCAGAAGACCCGGACCGATGTGGATATCGTATTCTCGACCTGGCAAATTTACAGAAACGATATCACGCATTGTGAATCTCCAAAATTTCATTGCGGGCAATTAATGCATCAATCACTTGATCCACCATATCTTCAATCGAATACTCAGGAGCTGAAACAACAGTCAGGTCTGCCAAGGAGTAGATTGGCACCCGTTGATCATACAGTTTTTTCAAAGTCGCCTTCGGATCTTCAGTGCGAAGCAAAGGTCGTGTGTCCTTGCTGCGAACACGGTTCCATAACAACTCAATATCGGCATTTAGCCAGACAGAGATGCCTTGGGCCGATATATTCTTGCGATTTTGCTCACTCAGAAACGCACCGCCACCTGTCGATAGGATGCAGCGCTTATCGATCAACAGACGTTCAATAATTTGTGTTTCTTTGCCACGGAAGAACGCTTCACCATTGCGCTCGAAAATTTCAGGTACGGTCCGATTGGCCGCGACTTCGATTTCGGCATCACTGTCTAAGAAGGCAACGCCCAGCCTTTGGGCCAAGGCGCGACCAACAGCCGTCTTGCCAGCACCCATCATTCCGACCATGACAACCGTCTTTGGCAAGGTGTAATGCACCTTAGGATTTGGCGTGTCGGCCATCGTTTGCTCAATTTCGTTCATAATCGACTGAATGACGTGATATTGTCAGAAAGGCCATATATAAGTTATTAAAAGTAAGAATCTAAAAAGGCAGTCGAATTCATGGGAAAATTGATTAAACTGTTGTTTTTTTTCGCTATTTTGGCGTTCAGCGGGCTCGTAGGATATGCATATATTGGGCCGTTTTTTGGTGCAGATTTTTCAGCACCCCAAGCTGAAGTCCGCCAACCACTGATCCTGAATGCAGACTAAGCTCTTTTGTCACGCCGTATTGATTGCGGTGAGCTGTGCCAGCACCACCTTGGCAAAGGGCACAATTTCAGAACGTCCTTTGTCTGCCATCGACTGGCTGGACAGTTTACCACAATCTGCACCTATCCAATTGGTCCCCGATGAGCCGAAGGTCAGCAACGGTGCAACACTATCAGGCGTAACTGTGACAACACTGGATGGACCAACAGCTAAGATCATCGGTTTAGTTCCTTCGACCCTATCAGGTTTACCTGTCAATCTATGGGCAAAATCCGATGCTGAAACGTTGGCGCAAACCCTTCTGGACATGCCCGCACTGACGTTGCCAGCAGCGCAAGCGACATTATTCACCCTGTTATTGGCAGTCACTGATCCCGCAGGCGGTAAAGCTGAACAATTTAACTTGGCCCGTGTCGATGCACTGATAAAAGCTGGTGCCCTTGATCCAGCTTTGGCATTAATGGAACAAATTGGCCCATCCCGTAGCCAAGCTGTTGCACAACGGTTTATTGATGCATCCCTGCTAAACGAAACCGAAACCGCAGGATGTGCACTGATAAATACCTCCCCATTTTTAGCTCCTGATTTTGCTTATCGCATTTTTTGCGCCGCCCGATCAGGAAATTGGAACACCGCTGCATTACTTTTTGGCGCCGCGCGAACATTGGGCACGGTTACACCAGATCAAGCTGCTGTTCTTGAACGGTTTTTAGATCCTGACCTGTTTGAAGGAGACGCACCGCTTCCACGCCCGACTACGCCAAGCCCCCTATTGTTTCGGATGCACGAAGCCTTAGGCCAGCCCATATCAACCCGCAGTTGGCCATTGGCATATGCCAATGCTGACCTGAGAGATATTGCCGGATGGAAAACCCAAATCGAAGGTGCCGAACGGCTCGCGCAATCTGGCGCATTGCCAGCAAATCGCTTGCTGGGGATATACTCACAACGCAGCCCTGCAGCATCTGGCGGCATCTGGGACCACGTCGCCGCTGTTCAGCGGTTCGAGACCGCCCTGAACACCCGTAGTGCAGCAGCTATTGCCAAAACCATGCCCACCGCATGGTCGCTCTTGCAATCTGCCAACCTATCCGCGCCATTCGCTACCCTTTTCGCAGAAAGAGTATTAAAAACTGAACTGCCACCACAACTACACGATGATGCGCTCGATATTATCCAGTACAGCTCCCTCTATGAAAGTGCCGCACCAACATTCCCTGATGCGGCCGATAGGCACCCCTTCCGCACCGCCGTTGCACTCGGTGATATAAGAGAAACCAACGCGGACAGCCCGCTGAAGATAGCAATAAAAATAGGGTTTTCGCCCAATTCAGCTGACCCAAGCTTGCTACAGCAAGCAAAAAGCGGCGAATTGGGCCATGCATTGCTCAACACTCTGATAATGCTTCAATATGGCAGCGACGGCGACATGGGCCAACTTAGCGCAGCTTTGGGGACATTACGCGCGCTTGGGTTAGAGGACATGGCACGCCGTGCAGCCCTACAAATATTGATTGAGACACCAGCCAGATGAGCAAATGGATATCAACATTCTTAGAGGCACAAGCGGCTGAGCTGGGCGCGGCAAGCAACACATTACTGGCCTATGGACGCGATCTAAAGGATTTTGAGGCATGGCTGGCCCGTAAACCTGTCGATTTTCTTAAGGCATCCCAAGACGACGTCGAACATTACCTTATCTATTGTGATGCCCAAGGGTTGGCCAAATCAACACGGGCCCGCCGCCTGTCGTCAATTAAACAAATCTACCGGTTCGCTTTTGAAGAAGGCTGGCGGGAGGGCAATCCTGCCATTCAGATTGCCGGTCCTGGCCTTGATAATAAGCTACCAAAAACCCTTGATATAGAAGAGGTTGATCGGCTTTTAAGCGCCGCACGTGTCCTTGGCCGCGATACACTTCGCAACACCTGTTTGATGGAGCTACTCTACGCCACAGGAATGCGTGTGACCGAATTGGTCAGCTTACCGGTGTCAGCAGCACGTGGTGATCCACGCGTTCTTTTGATCCTTGGAAAAGGGGGCAAAGAACGAATTGTACCGCTGTCACCCCCAGCCCGCGAAGCGCTTGTTGCATGGCTGCCTATACGCGATGCTGCGAACGATTTGGCAAAGTCCAAGGGAAAGGCAGCATCCAAATATCTGTTCCCTTCACGCGGGGTTGCAGGATATCTGACGCGTCACCGATTTTATCTGTTGATCAAGGAGTTAGCCGTTGCCGGAGGCGTCATGCCCAGCAAAGTAACACCCCACACATTGCGCCACGCCTTTGCGACCCACCTGTTGGCAGGTGGTGCGGATCTGCGATCTATCCAAGCGATGCTGGGACATGCAGATCTCGCAACCACAGAAATCTACACCCATGTGCTAGATGAACGTTTGGCCGAGCTGGTGTTAGAGCATCATCCGCTTACTCAAAACGATAAACGCAAGTCCTGAGGCAATACGTCTTCAGACGGCCAAGCACCTGAAACCAAAGACTTATCATATCCTTGGATTAATCCCGCTTGCTGCATATCTGCGACGGCACCCTCAACATCATATTCAAGCTCGCAAATCGAAACCGCACCGTTTTCGATCATCGCATAGCGTGTGGAATGTCGTTGATCATGCGGTGGCATTCCGATCACACCTGCGTTGATCCAGCGCCCATTGGTTGTTTCGCGCACAAATGGAATTCCGCAGTGGCCTGATATGATGTGACCGACGGGGCCAATCGCAGCCTCTACAGCCCCCCATTCCTCATTAAACACAACGTCATCAGAGGTGGACCAGATGAACCGCGCCACATCCGTAAAACCGCCGTGTATTACCGCATACCGCGCCCCACAGTGATCAAAGCTAATGATATCAGGGCATTGGCCCATCCACTCACAATCAGAATGCGGGACATGTTTGCTCGCGTGAGCAAACCAACCAGCAGATAAAAGATCACACGCTGTGCCGTCTTCGAATCCACACCCACAGTCCATCGCGCCAGCTGCCAATTGGATTTCGCAATTGCCAGCAACAACAACACAGCCAGAGGCACGTACCATTTCAACGGTTGCCAAAGGTGCACCACAATAAGCAACAACATCACCGGTACAGGTCACGTTTTCACGCGCGATTCCACGTTTTTTTGCCTGTTTAAACAGCGCCTTAGTCGCCTGCGCGTTTGAATACGGGCCACCAAAGGCAAGGATGGGACCATCCAGAATTCCGATGTGTTCATGTCGCATTTTATACCCTCTGCTTCGGTTGGCCTTGAATGAACTGAGCAACCACCCCATAACCTATTATAGCTAAAGGATATACTCACAAATGATGGAAACATTGGCATCCCTAGACAGCGCGTTCTGGATCACCTGCGGCGTGATCTTGTTACTCCTTGTTTTATCTGGCTTTTTCTCGGGCTCAGAGACGGCCCTAACAGCCGCATCTCGCGGAAAGTTGCGCGCCCAGGCCGATAAAGGGTCCGTTGGTGCACAGCGTGCTTTGCGCATCACTGAAGACAATGAACGCCTGATTGGCTCTGTCTTGTTGGGCAACAACCTTGTGAATATCCTTGCGACGTCTTTGGCCACCGGCATCTTCTTGCGCGCCTTTGGGGAAAGCGGTGTTTTGATCGCCACAGGTGTGATGACATTGCTGGTTTTGATCTTTGCAGAGGTACTGCCAAAGACCTATGCGATCATCCATGCAGAAACCATGTCAGCTAAGGTTTCTGGCCCTATTGCACTAATAATTAGGGTTTTTTCACCCATAGTTGCCGCCGTTCGTTTCCTTGTGCGTGGTGTTTTGCGAGTGTTTGGCGTGCGTGTTGATCCCGACAGCCACCTGCTGGCTGTGCGCGAAGAGATTGCGGGTGCGCTGCAACTTGGGCATTCTGAAGGTGTTGTGGAAAAGGAAGATCGCGACCGCATTTTAGGAGCCCTTGATTTGGGCGAACGCATTGTTGAGGAGATCATGTTGCACCGTTCTGACATTGAAATGGTGAACCTTGGGGATGCGCCTGATGTCATCCTTCAGCAGTGCATCAAATCCCCGCATACGCGCCTACCAGTCTATCAAAACGACCCAGAGAACATCATTGGTGTCATCCATTCCAAAGATTTGTTGCGTGCAATTTATAAAGCCATTGGCGAAGCCAATGATGAAGATAGTGCATTGAAAACATTCGATGTTTCCGAAGTGGCCGTACTGCCGTATTTCGTGCCTGAGACGACAACTCTTGACGATCAAATGCGCCAGTTTTTACGCAACCGTTCGCATTTTGCGCTGGTGGTTGATGAGTATGGCAGCCTTCAAGGGCTGATCACTTTGGAAGATATTTTGGAAGAAATTGTTGGTGAAATCACCGATGAATTTGATGCCGAGACAGAGCATCAGGTAACAGCCACGGGTGACGGTGAGTTCATGGTGGACGGTGCCACAACCATCCGCGACCTGAACCGTGCCAACGATTGGAACCTGCCAGATGAAGAGGCGAACACGATCGCGGGATTGGTCATTCACGAGGCGCAAATGATACCAACTGTGGGTCAGGTGTTCTCGTTCCACGGCTTCCGGTTTGAGGTGATCGAACGCGACGGCAATCGGATTACAGAGCTGAAAATCCGCCCCCTTTAGGATAATAGTTAACGCCCCATTTGGTGGCTTTTGCACGCACAACTGCACAGTACGGCCCCACATCCATACAGTTCGGGGCGCCCAAAACGTGGTATTAAATAGAGATATAGCGCAACTGTGCAGATTGGAAGGTAAATTGTACAGTTTTGCGCTTGTACGGCCTTAACCCCTTGGTAACGAATGCCTGCACGTTAACCTTTGCGCGGGGCCATTAAATGTTGGGTAAGCTGTGGACATTTGGGACGCGGTGGCCGGGTAAACCCCGCCCAACGGTCACGCCAGATTAAGCGCCCTTGTTGACGGCTTTTTTGCCAGCTTTATTTGGATGAGAGCCTTCTTGGCGCGCAACATTGTGCAGCCCCTGATAAGCCGCAGGCTTTTTCACAGGATTCGCATCAGCGCGTTTGACGCGTGGTTTTTTCGATTTAGGCATTTCAAGTCCCTTCAAGAGTTACTTGGGGCATAGAGGGTTTTTGGCGGGATTGTAACCGTGGAGTTTTTGGGACGGGGGGGAGGTAATGGCCGCTTTGAGCATGGGTCAAAAAAATGGATACGACCAATCATCTATAAGTTTTCGTCAGGAAAATCTTCCAGTGGTAGATTCAGTGATGTTTGTACGATGGTATGAAATGGTATTGAAGGTCTGTCCCAGATTGCAGCCTGAGCAACTGAAACGCTCCATTCCTCTGAAATATCACTCATAAAAGATAGAAACCATTCCAGCTTCTCGCTTTCATCTCGAAGTAAATAGTAGCCATTTAGAATAACGCCGATGTGGCTGCTCCTTGGAAACCACTAGAGATCTTCCAACATTTTGTCCAAGGCATTAAAGTTAAAACTAAAATAATTTGGGAATTCAAATTTCTCAGAAAACTCCGTTAAAATTCCATAAATGGACGTTATTTCCTTGCCGTCGAGACCGATAGCTTTTGCCATACGTCTTAAGATAGTTCTGTGTGGCGCTTCATTACCCAAGGTCGATTACATGTTTGAAGTAGATGTTCTGCATCCATGCCTGCCAATCCTTAAATTTAAATGTCATTTGGCGATCGGGCGTGCCCCATTACCGCAGACGATACCACTTTCGGATAATTTATTAACACTATTTACATTCTACGGCATGTATTAGGTTCTGTGATCTGCAATTTTGCCTGCTAAACCACTATTTAGCCCTCACTCTATCCTCGCAAAATCTCCCCACTTGCGTCAAACGGTGCCTCTTTCAAAATCACCGCTTTGTGTGCCACGCCCAAAACCAACACCTCGACCTCGTCCCCAGCAACCGCGTCTTTAACGAACCCAAGCGCGAGGGATTGTCCAACGTTGTAGCCATAGGCGCCTGATGTCACACGCCCGATCCCTTTGCCGTCTTTAAAGATCGGCTCGCCCCCGTTTGCATCCGCGTTTGACGCATCGGTCTGGGCGGCGTCCAGCGATAGTATCACCATGTGTTCGCGTGCCACGTTGCCCATTGTCTCAGCCACCCCTGATTTATTAAGGAAATCCTTGTCCATTTTGCACAGGCGATCCAGCCCAACTTCTTGGGGCCAATATTCGGGGGAATATTCGCGGCTCCATGACCCGTACCCTTTTTCAATCCGCAAACTCATCAAGGCACGGCTGCCAACGGGACCCGCGCCGAACGCTTTGCCTGTCTCTAGCAAGGCGGCGTAAAGGCGATCTTGATCGGCAGTCGCGCAGTGCAGTTCCCAACCTAAATCACCGGAAAAGGAAACCCGCAGCGCCAGCACCTCAACCCCTGCCAATTCGATCCATTTGGAGCGCATGAACGGGAAATCATCTGTGGCGAATGATGTGTTGGTCATGCTTTGCAAAATCGCACGGCTTTGGGGACCCGCCACGTTGAACCCGCACATTGCTTCGGTTTCAGAGGTGAACGTTGTTCCCGTCGGCAATGGCACCTCGTCGAAGAAGCGTTTATGATAGCGTTCGGCCATGCCTGATCCGATGATCCAAAAATCGTCCTCAGCCAATCGTGTCACGGTGAAATCACCCGCGATGCCGCCGCGCTTGCCAATCAGCGGCGTCAGACAGGACCGCCCGATGAATTTGGGCATAGTGTTGGCGAAGACGCTGTTCAACCAATCCGCAGCCCCTACCCCTTTGCAGCGGTACTTGGCGAAATTGGAGATGTCGATGATGCCCGCCTTGGCGCGTAACATTTTGCATTCCTCGCCCACAGGGCCCCACCAGTTTTGCCGGGTGAACCCATCGGTGTCTTTGGTGTCAGGTTCATCTGCGAACCACAGCGGGTGTTCCCAGCCATAGTTCAGGCCCATAACAGCGCCCATGTCCTTTTGGCTCTGGTACACGGGACGTGTGCGCACGGCGCGCCCTGCACTGCGTTCCTCGTTCGGGAAGTGGATTTTGAAACGGTTGGCATATTGGTCGCGCACCCGTTCTTTGGTGAAGGCCTTGCCCTTTGTCCCGTCCGTGGCCCAGCTTCCGAAACGCGCCATGTCCCATGGGAACATGTCGTATTGCATTTCACCCTCAATGATCCACTGCGCCACCATCAGGCCCATGCCGCCTGATTGGCTAAAGCCTGGAATGATGCCATTGCAGCAGAAATAGCCCTTTTTCTCTGGCACAGGGCCAAGCAGGACATTGCTGTCAGGTGACCAGATCATCGGACCATTGATGACCCGTTTAATGCCTGCGGTTCCAACAACAGGGACACGATCAATCGCACGCAGCATATTTTCTTCGATCCGTTCCAGATCGTCGTCAAACAGGTCATGAGCGAAATCTAAGGGGGTACCTTCTTCGGCCCAGAATTTCATGTTCTTCTCATAGGCTCCGACCAATAGCCCCTGACCCTCTTGGCGCAGGTAATATTCGCCATCACGGTCCGCCACCGATGGCAGACGTTTGTCCATCGCTGCAATCTCAGGGATGGTTTCGGTCACGAAATACTGGTGTTCAGTGGGCTGCAATGGCAGATCAATACCTGCAAGGGCAGCCACTTCGCGCCCCCATAGGCCTGCGGCATTAATCACCCAAGGCGTTGATACGTCTCCTTTTTCCGTGCGCACAATCCATGTGCCATCGGATTGCTGTTCGGTCCCAAGTACAGGATTAAACCGCATGATTTCAGCGCCGTTTTGACGCGCACCTGTCGCGTAGGCCTGTGTCACACCTGATGGATCTACGTTACCGCCATCCGGCTCCCACATGATGCAACGGATGCCGTCAAAATCGACCAGCGGGTGAAGGCGCTCTGCCTCGTCACGATCGACCTCATGGAAATTCATCCCAAACAGCTTCGCCTTGGCCGCTTGCAGACGAAGCTGGTGTTCGCGCTCAATAGTTTGGGCAAGGTACAAAGACCCCGGTTGGAACACGCCACATCCTTGGCCCGTTTCCTGCTCAAGCTCCTTATACAGCCCCATCGTATAATGCTGAATACGACTGATGTTGGTGCTGTCGTGCAGACCGTGGATGTTGGCGGCGGCGTGCCACGTGGAGCCAGAGGTAAGTTCATCACGTTCAATCAAAACAACGTCTTTCCAACCCAATTTGGTAAGGTGATACAGGATCGAACATCCGATTACTCCACCACCGATTACGACTGCTTGTGCATGGGTACGCATATGGACACCGCCCTGAAATAAGGTTTCATTACCCTTGATCTTCGCAGCTTGAATATCGTTTGATTGCACCAAGGCGACAATATTTGTCGCTATTCGACCAGCCAGACACGACAGCGAAACCCAATCTGGATGTAACATCTTGCCAAGGAGTGCGCCCCATGAAGACCACAACACGTGTAGCAGTGATTGGAGGCGGCGTGGTTGGTGCGTCTGTTTTGTACCATCTGACGAAACTGGGATGGTCAGATGTGATATTGTTGGAACGCTCTGAGTTGACGTCAGGGTCCACATGGCATGCAGCGGGTGGGTTTCACACGCTGAACGGCGACACCAATATGGCCGCGTTGCAGGGTTATACCATTAATCTTTACAAAGAGTTGGAAGAAATCACAGGCATGTCTTGTGGCCTGCACCATGTGGGCGGTGTGACGCTAGCGGACAATCAAGATCGCTTTGACATGCTACTGGCAGAACGCGCCAAGCACCGCTTTATGGGGCTTGAAACAGAAATTGTGGGCCCCAAAGAGATCAAGAAGATCGCCCCTGTGACCAATATTGAGGGCATCATTGGTGGGCTTTATGATCCCCTTGATGGGCATTTGGACCCCTCGGGCACCACCCATGCCTATGCAAAAGCGGCCCGCATGGGTGGCGCGACGATTGAAACGCATACGATGGTTAAGGAAACCAACCAACGTGCAGATGGCACATGGGATGTGGTTACGGACAAGGGCACGATCCACGCGGAACATGTGGTAAATGCTGGGGGCTTGTGGGCGCGTGAAGTGGGCGCAATGGCCGGTATCTATTTCCCACTGCACCCGATGGAGCACCAGTATATCGTGACAGAAGAGGTCCCGATGATCGTTGATATGATGAAAGAAGGGGTTGAACATCCCCACGTCATGGACCCTGCTGGCGAAAGCTATTTACGCCAAGAGGGTCAGGGCCTTTGTATTGGTTTTTATGAGCAAACATGCCGTCCGTGGGCCGTAAATGGCACCCCATGGTCCTTTGGTCAGGATTTGTTGCAGGACGATTTCGACAAGATCGAGGACAGCATCAATTTTGCCTATAAACGTTTCCCTGATTTGGAAAAAGTGGGCGTTAAGAACGTGATCCACGGCCCCTTCACTTTTGCCCCAGACGGCAATCCGCTAGTGGGCCCAGTTCCAGGCGTGCGCAACTATTGGTCTGCTTGTGGTGTGATGGCGGGCTTTAGCCAAGGTGGCGGCGTTGGTTTGATGTTGGCGCAGTGGTTGGTTGAGGGAGAACCAGAACGCGATGTGATGGCGATGGATGTCGCCCGTTTTGGTGATTGGATTTCGCCGGGCTATACCTTGCCCAAGGTGATTGAAAATTATCAAAAACGCTTTTCCGTTTCTTACCCGAACGAGGAACTGCCAGCTGCACGTCCAAACCGTACAACCCCGATGTATGATATTTTCAGCGGTATGGGTGCTGTCTGGGGTCAGCAATTCGGCATGGAGGTTGTCAATTACTTTGCCGTTGGTGATGAGCCAAAGTTTGAAACACCGTCCTTCCGCCGTTCTGAAGCCTTCGGGGCAACCGCGCGCGAAGTACGCGGTGTGCGCAGCGCTGTGGGCATCAATGAGGTGCACAATTTTGGCAAATATCTGGTCAAAGGCGACAGCGCACGCGCATGGTTGGACCGCATTATGGCGGGGCGTATTCCCAACGTTGGACGCCTAAGTTTGACCCCGATGCTGTCACAAAAGGGGAAGTTGATTGGTGACTTTACCGTGTCGTGTTTGGCAGAGGATGAATTCCAATTAACCGCATCCTATGGATCACAAGCCTATCATTTTCGCTGGTTCACACAACATCAAGATGATGGCGTAAACATCCACAATATAAGCGATAAACGGAACGGTTTTCAAATCGCAGGACCTAATGCGCGGGCTGTTTTGATGGACTGCACCCTGAGCGATGTCAATGAAATGAAATTCATGGATGTGCGCCCAATGACCGTTGGGATGACCCAATGTCTGGTCCAGCGCGTCAGCTACACCGGTGATTTAGGGTACGAGATTTACTGTGATCCAATGGGGCAACGCGACTTGTGGAACACGCTTTGGGCTGAGGGCCAAAAGCACGGCATGGTTCCTTTTGGAATGCGGGCGATGATGTCACTGCGCCTTGATAAATTCTTTGGCTCTTGGATGTCCGAATTTTCCCCCGACTACACAGCAGCCGAAACTGGGTTAGATCGTTTTATCAGCTTCAATAAGAACACGGACTTCATTGGTCGCGCGGCAGCTGAAGAAGCGCGTGCAAATGGATCTGCGCGCACATTGGTGTCATTTGAGGTCGATGCGCTGGATGCCGATGTTCAGGGGTATGAACCTATTTGGCTGGATGGCACGGTCGTGGGCTTTTGTACCTCTGGCGGATATTCCCATTATGCAGAGAAATCGATTGCCCTTGGGTTTCTTCCGACAGATAGCATTGCCGATGAATTGGCTGTTGAGATTGAAATTTTGGGACAAATGCGCCCTGCCCGTGTGATTGTGGAAACTTTATTTGATGCAGATGGTGCGCGAATGCGTGGTTAACCCCGTGCGACCGCGTTAGGGTTATCAGATGACAACACCAATTCTACTTTTGGCAGCGGGTTCCGCGTCGCGTATGCGCGGCGGCGACAAGCTGTTAGAAGACGTGCACGGCGCACCATGCCTGCAAGTTATGGCAAAACGCGCTTTGGCAACGGGCCAGCCGGTATTGGTAACAATGCCCAGTTTGAACCATCCTCGCGCAGCTTGCTTAACGGGACTAGAATTGTCGGTGATTGAAGTGCCCGACGCCGACCTTGGTATGTCGCACAGCTTGCAACGCGGTGTCGCGGCCCTGCCCAACAACGCCAAGGCGGTTATGATCCTTCCAGCAGATATGCCCGATATTACAACAGATGACATGAACGAAATGTTGGACGCATTTGTAGTAACGAACGCAACAGCAATGCGCGCAACGACACAGGACGGTGCCACGGGGCACCCAACCTTAGTTGGCATGAACTTATTTGAACAGTTTCAAAAGCTTACTGGGGACAAAGGTGCCAACGCAATACTATCGGCGTTGGGAGACAGTCTGATGCTCCACGCCCTGAAAGGCGATCGCGCGCGCATAGATTTGGACACCCCAGAAGATTGGTCCGCCTGGCGCGCCCGCACTCAGTAATCACGACATTCAAGAAAGATCAAAAGAACCAATGATCATGTATTGAATTCACAAAAGCCAAAAAAATACTACTACATAAGCATGTCTGAACTAGGCATTGGCCTGACTAGGGCTGTTAATCTGATAATATAAGAAGCTAAGGATGACCTGTGCCCCAAGTTCCCTCCAGCTTTGCGCGGAGTCCTTGGGGTTAAATCTTTGGCGTTAGGCCGCCATCTTGTCCATCGCCTTTCTCTGCAAAAATTCCATCGGTGTCAGGTTGCCCAATGCTGAATGTGGTCTGCGCCAGTTGTAATCCTCTTGCCATTCTTCAAGCGTTTTGCGGGCATCGCGCAATGTGCCAAATAACGTTTCATTCAAACATGCGTCTCGAAGTTTGCCGTTGAAGCTTTCGATGAAGCCGTTCTGCTGGGGCTTGCCCGGTGCGATATAGTGCCAATCAACATCACTCTCCTGAACCCATTTGAGGATCGCCATGCTGGTGAACTCGGTGCCGTTGTCTGAAACTATTGTCTTCGGCATGCCTCGTTCTGCGATCACCTTGTCCAGCTCACGCGCAACGCGGTGTCCGGACAGCGATGTATCAGCCACCAGAACCAAGTTCTCACGATTAAAGTCATCAACGACTGCCAAGATGCGAAACCTGCGACCGTCTGTCAGAGCGTCAGATACGAAATCCAAGCTCCAGCGTTGGTTTGGGCCATCCGGCAGCACCATTGGCTTCCTTGTGCCCAGAGCACGCTTTCGACCACCTCTGCGACGCACCTGAAGCTTCTCTTCACGGTAGATGCGCCTCACTTTCTTGTGGTTCACCTCAAAACCTTCTCGGGAGATCATCACGTGAATACGGCGGCAACCAAACCGACGGCGTTCACGCGACACGCGTTTGATTGCATCTCGCAGTTCCACATCATCACCACGGCGCGACAGATATCGCACCGTTGACCGATCAATCTGCAGCACATCACACGCCCGCCGCTGGCTCACACCGTGCACTTTGCACAAGTGAACCACCGCTTGCCGCTTCCCAGCAGGCGGCACCATTTTTTTGCATTGATATCTCGCAACATCGCGTTGTCGAGCATCTGTTCAGCCAAGAGCTTCTTCAGCTTGCCGTTCTCATCCTCAAGCGCACGCAATCGCTTCGCATCCGACGGTTCCATGCCACCATACTTCGATTTGTATTTGTAGAACGTCGCCGAACTGATCCCGTGCCGTCGACACACGTCAGCGGTCTTCTCACCAGATTCCTGCTCTTTGATCATCCCTATGATCTGTTCGTCTGTAAATCGTGCCTTCATTTGTCCGTCCTTTTGTTGGACGGACTCTACACAAATTTGGAGGAGTTTTAGGGGCGCAGGTCAACACATACGTCGAGCGCCTCAAGTCTAATACCATTGCTTACTCGGGATAACTCCCCTGACGCCCCCTCTATGAGTTTGCCGACATTACCATCACCCCTTGGGATCAAGTGTACATGTACGTGGAAGACCGTCTGACCTGCTGAGGTTCCTGCACTTCAGGTGAAAAGCTACCTGAGCAGTATATCCTTACAAATTGGGTTTGACACAGCTAAGGAAGGAGCCGCTTTTAATAGGTCACGACAATCCTTCTTAAGTTGAATTGCAGCTTCTTCTATTCGACTTAAAAGAGCGAAAGGGCTTGGCGATTTTTTAGGCTTACCAAAGGCAAATAACAAACACTGATCGTATTTTGTGGCAAGCGACCTTTCAGAAGGACGTTCAAAGTGATTAATTTGATTTGCTATATTTTTGACCGTCCCAAGGTCAGATGACTGCTGCGCTGCATCGCAGATTTCAAGCAGTGTTTTGAGGCGAAAAGAATTTATATCTGCTAACGAAACACTTGGAAGTGCTAGCAAAACGATTACGGCAAGATGTTTCATGGTCAGCCCCTTTTTTGCAAATCGTATCAACTATGCAGACTTAAGATCGTTGATCCTGCGTTCAAACACAATGAATACTACAAGAGCAGAAAGCACTATCGCACCACCAATAAGCATCATCATATTTGGTTTTTCGCCTATTCCCCACCATACCCAAAGAGGCCCTAATACCGTTTCTGATAGCATGATTAAGCTCACTGTTGAGGATTTCAGATTTCTTGCGGCATAAGACAGTGCAACGAAGGACAACGGCAAAATACATATGCCAGTAAAAGCAATCGAAATCATATTTGAGACAGAAAACCATTGTAACGTATCAGCGCACAAAAAGCCTACCCAAGCAGCACATATTGCTCCAATAGCCATTGCCAGCACAAATGGCGCTTCGCTATCTTTGCGTATCAAAGTAAAATTCATCGCAAGTGCAAAGGCTACACCTAACCCTAACAGTAAGCCAACCAAGGTGCTTGTATCCAGCGCGAAGCCTTCGACGTCATGTCCCAACAGAGAGATTAACAATCCACTTAATACTACCAAAGAAGTGACAAGGGTTCGCTTTGACAGTGGTTCTTTTAAGATTAACCTTGATAAAAGAGCCGCTAAAACTGGTACCGTGGCAACGCCAATTAGCACTATCACTACGGGAGCCAGTGCAATCGCAAGGCTGAAAAGAACTGCGTTGAATATCTGGCAAACTATAAGAATACAAAAATTAAATGTTGCAATTTTTGGCCAAGCCTTGTGGCGATCGATCACAGTCCAGATCACAAAATAAACCAAACCACTGAGGCCACCACGCCAGATAAGCATATTCCAGCCATCCAGTTGCGATAGGCGCATCAGCAATGTGTCAGGTGTTAATAATAATGCACCAATTACCGCTAGGGTAACACCCATTGTAGCTTGGCGTTTTTGAACTTTAATCGGACGACCCTTTCTATTCCCTCGAGTAATGGGAGAGCCATAGAAACATCCCCTATTTCACCACTACTATGACTGATCTAATAGGTAATTCCCTGACAGTGATAGCCACTTGGTGAACTTAGCCTTCTTATCAAGATACTGTCTCGTTGGATCAATACGGATAGGCGTATAGTATTTAACTACTGCAAGTTCTTCATATTCCTTAATGTTCCCAGTTATTTTACCTGTATGGGTATTTCTTACGTTCTTAATGTCGTGATCTATTATTGGATTGGTAACCTGATGTGTTGCTTGATCAAGGATACGACGAAGTTCAGGTTCTTTGTCATACTGAATTATGAAGCTGTCATGGATACAGAGAACTGGGATGTTCTTATTCGTAAAGTGATCCAACACCATGTTGGCAATCTGACTATCGATATTCATCAGCCTTAGGGCTTGTCCTGTATTCAGAACTCCTTTGAACTGTGGATGTTTGCCGATGAAGGCATCTAGCAGTGCTGCAAGTTGAATATCCGTAAGGCTTTGTCCGAGTTTGTCCTCACGATCACTGTTACGGAAGGCCTGATATGCTTTCTTGTCGCTGCCAGCATTGATGCCTATTAGGACTAACAGCTTTACGTAGTCTCTTTGTCTATCCTTGGTCGTTATGACATCTGGCAATACCAACTTACCAAGGTCATACGGATCACCTGATAAATTCACTCCAAGTTCATTCGACAACAGATTGGGGTGGAAGGCTTTAAAGTCTACTTCCAGTGTTGGTTGATCGTTGATATAAATCTTGCAGCGGTCTTCTTTGTCGATCTATTGCCACCAGCCACGATAAAACCTTCCCCCACTTTGCAGCTAGGCTACTGTTGAAGACACGGGTCACAAACTTGTTGTCAGGGCCAAGCGATATGGTCTGCTTACGACCAGCATAATTTCCGTACTTTATTGTGCGAGTGAATGTTGAAGAGGTGTAGCTGAGGATGTCGATGAAGGTATGCTTGAGGAGCTTGTTATAGGCTTGTAGCTGGCCTCTGATTGTATTGACCAAAGCCAGGTCGTCAGGGCTTAGGTCTTTGTCGTTATACTCAATCTTTCTGTTGGTATCGTCATCAGGGTCATCGACGTATTTGTCGTGCAGGACGATGCACTCTTCATTTTCGTGATTGTCGATGTCATGCAGGTCAATCGTTAGCTCAGCGAATAGGTCCCTCAGGGCTTCTGTGTGCCTGATCCTTGTCGTGTAGTTCCGACTTTTGGTCGTCATTGTGGAATGGCTTTAGTTCCTCGATGTAACCTGCTTCAACCAAGAGCTCTTCCACATTTACAACTTTGCGTGGAACAAAGAGGCCATTGTAACGGCTCCCAACTGTGTATGCCTCTCTTCCTTTGCTGAACCCAATGCTGATGGACGGTTCTTTGAGCCACTTCACGTAGAGATCAAGGATAAGAACTCTCAGGCTTTCTTTAACCGTGCGCTTGGCTTTGCGATTACCCTTGGGTTCCAGAGAGGACATGCCAGCAGCTTCATACAGACTGTCGCATAAAGCCTTTATCTCAGGGTGATCTGACCAAGTGTGGACATCCAGTGGTTATGAATTCCAGCGATCAATCTTTGGCAAGTCATCAGTCGTACCCATCTCATGCTGTCGTCGTTTCAGGTCTCATTCTGACAACATACTCATGCATCCGATTGACATGAAATATTCAACGCAACCAGTACTATCATTGCCTTTGTCCACTGGTGTAAATGCTTATGACTCAAACTAATAGCTTGCGAAATGATAAGAGTGTTTCAGCCCATAGCTCTATCCGTAGGATACCAATTTTATTGGCTGTAGAAGTATTTTATTTTTTATTTTTAATCGTTTTCAATGTGTCTCTAACGAGTTTGAAAATTAAAAAAGATACTGCTAAAGCAATAGTAGACATGAAAATACCAGCGACGATTTGAGTTAGCAACATCTTTAAAATCCTTTTATGTGGAACCTGGTTTGAAGGGCCTAGTTATTTGACTAGAGAGGGCAGGTGCAGTTTGCAATCCGGATTGAGCAAGTAGCCCAAACTCAAAACGTTCCTCTTTAGAATCTATGTATTTCCGCTGGAGGAATGTAGTTGTTAATTTCAAACTAGTGAACGAGTTAAAACACGTCGGTTACAGAATGAAATATAGATAGGTGCCGCTGTGCGATTTTGGTATCAGAGGGGTCGTAACCACCGCCAATTACGGTCGCAATTGGAATATTGCGACTCTTGAAGTGTTCTAAAACGCAACAATCTCGTTTAAAAATGCCGTCTAGCGTCAAATCTAAATTACCTAATCGGTCACCAAAGAATACATCGACCCCGGCGTCATATAGCACGATGTCAGGAGTAAATTCTCCCGAGATATCGTTTAGGGTGCGGTACAATTGATGGAGGTAGGCTTTGTCTTCCAGGTGACAATTGAGTGGTACATCACGAGTGCCTTGACGTTTTGGAAATGGATAGTTTTGCTCGCAGTGCAATGAACAGGTGTAGATACCAGCCTTGTCACGACATATGTCGATTGTTCCATCGCCTTGGTGCACGTCCAAGTCTAAGATTAGAACATTGTCAACCAATCCATGTTCGATCATGTTCACAGCAGTAAATGCCAAGTCATTGAATACACAGAAACCTGAACCGTAAGAGTAATGTGCATGATGTGTCCCACCAGCTGCATGACATGCAACACCAGTTTCTAAAGCCTTCAGGGCTGTTTTATAGGTTCCTTCCAATGCAAGAAAACTACGTTTAATCAACTGAGCGTTTATCGGTAAGTTTATTTGCCTAATTTCCTCTGGCAATAAAGCTTCTGTCGACACCCGCTGGACATAATCACTTGCATGGGTGCGTAAAATATCACGGTAGCGAACTGGAGAAGACTGCGTGAAATCTAATTTATTGGCAAAGCTACTGCCGTGAAGGCATTTTAATAGTTCTGAGAACTTGGTTCCATTAAAGCGATGTTTTGGTGGCACAGAAATATCATAGGCATTATTATAAATCACAGGAATTGTTGATATGCTCACCTACCACCAGCCCAGTGTTCGACCATTGCCAGCAACAATCATTATGCAGGTAGTTACATGGAGAACTATCCAAAAGGTGCGGAAGGCGAGAGCCTTGTTAACATCGGACTGCTTGATAGGAAGAAACTCAGGTTTGTCGTCATTGGTAGCTCCGACCGGCATACCGACTGTTCTGGCCCAAACTTTGATCCACCGTCTTTGTCCACTCACGTGAAACCCCTCATATTGCTCAACCACTATTTATCACAAGTTTCACAGGTTCGAGCGCAATGGAAGATGGTTTGGAAGGATAAAAGCCTAGCTAGTCGTTGAGTGGCAGAACTCTTTGAGAGCCTAAAAAAACCTTGCATTACTTTATGGCTGGCTTCCAATGATGCCCAGCGCATTGGGTAATAATGGATGTGTCACATTTGAGTGCACTCCAGGTGAACACTCAAATTGAAGTGTATTGTGTAATTAGGATTTCTTAATCACTTAATGAACGCTATTATTTGCATGGCCCAAAAATCACAATATACACAAAGGGCACGCAATGGCTAAATATGGTTATGCAAGAGTCTCATCACTCTCACAGTCTACCGAAATTTAGGTCGATGCTTTGACTGCTGCTGGCTGTACTGTTGTACGACAAGAGAAAGTCTCCGGTAGATCAACTGAAGGCAGGGACGAACTGGCAACCATCCTAGAATTCAAGTCCGAAGGCGACAGCCTATGCGTTCACAAGATCGACCGACTTGGTCGCAACACCAGAGACGTACTAAACTTAGTGCATCAGATCACTAAGAAGGGTTTTTCGTTACAATTACTTGAGCCAACTATCAATACCAGTGGCCCGATGGGAGCTATGATTCTGACTGTATTGGGAACGTCAACGAGCAGGCATCGAAGCTGCTAAGGCTAAAGGTGTCTACAAGGGACGACCATCAAGTCTAGATCACGACAAGATCAAGGAACTACATGCTCAAGGCATGGGTGCTACTGCTATAGCCAGATAGCTAGGTTGTAGTCGTGGTGCTGTCTATAACTCTGTTGCTTGAGGGCGTGAGAATGTCTTTACGGTGCTAGTCCGCTAAGCCAATAGGGAACCCTTAGATTTCTGTATAAACGAATTGAGTTGGCCCGTTTTGCAGGTGGGTATCACAGGTAAAAATTTGGTTTTTGAGGGTGACTTTGGCACCTCCCTCATTATCTTATATAATAATAGCCACCCCACCAAATAATGCTGTATGATAAAGTGAAACGACCTCACAAACTGGTAATGGAGATAACCCATGAAGAAGCAAATCGTCTACTGCTGGAGTTTTATATTTGATTCCAAGGTAAGTCCGCTCCGGCATATCTCTGATGTAGCTGTACGACATTACGTGTTACAAGCTCTCGCACTTATGTGGGCCATTAGTTTTGCAGTGGCACTTGGTAGTTATACTGTTCTGGCAGCAAGTATCATTGGCCATACTATCCTAATAGCTGCGGCGGCAATTACAGTAGCAACCTACACTGCAGCAGCAAAAAAACCTACTTTATTTGTCCGTGGCTTAGGTCGTCGGAGCGATAGTGAACATGAGTAAGTCTTTAAATCATTACTTCTTGAAGTAGACTTGCAGTCGGAACTTTAGTTTATCTTATTGTCCCCTGCTGGAGCATGGAGCCTTTAGGATTACCGTTTGCAGATGCACCAGCAAGGGCTCTAGTAAGGTGTTCTTGAGCCTCCCCCTTTGAAGTGGTCCGACCCTATAGTTAGGAAAACGGAGGACCAGAGATGGCCATTAAGAGACCCAAGCCTGAAGAGATTGTCTTGAAGTTACGGCAGGTTGAAGTTCTGATGGGGCAAGGTATGCCCCGGATTGATGCAATTAGACAGATCAGCGTGACTGAACAAACCTATTACCGTTGGAAGAAGAAGTATGGCGGAATGGGCACGGAACAACTCAAGGAACTGAAGCGGCTACAGAAAGAGAACGAGCGTCTGCGTCGTGCGGTTTCTGATCTGACATTGGATAAGTTGATCCTGAAGGAAGCTGCATCGGGAAACTTCTGAGCCCCTCACGTCGGCGGGCCTGCATTGACCATGTTCGTAGTGAGTTCAAGGTTTCTGAACGACGTGTTTGTCGCGTTTTGGGTCAGCACCGATCCACACAACGCCGATTACCACGTGGACGCGCTGACGAAGAACGTTTGGTAGAGGACATGATCGAGCTGACGCGCCAGTACGGTCGATATGGCTACCGTCGGATCGCAGCCTTGTTGAGAGATGCTGGTTGGCAGGTAAATGACAAACGTGTCGAACGGCTTTGGCGACGTGAGGGGCTTAAAGTGCCAATGAAACAACCGAAGAAAGGCCGGCTCTGGCTGCATGACGGGTCGTGTGTCCGCTTCCGTCCTGAGTATCGTAACCACGTCTGGTCGTATGACTTCGTACACCACAGAACAGACGACGGCAGAGCCTTTAGGACGCTCAATATCTTGGATGAACACAGCCGGGAATGCCTGGCGATCCGGGTGAAACGGAAATTGAATTCGAACGAGGTGATAGATGCTCTGACTGACCTGTTCATCCTGCGGGGTGTGCCTGCTTATATTAGGTCTGACAATGGCCCAGAGTTTATCGCCGAGGACGTCAGGGATTGGATCAAGGCGGTTGGGGCAAAAACTGCCTACATCGAACCTGGATCACCCTGGGAGAACGGGTACTGCGTGAAGCCCAAATTATCATTGAAAGATGGAGGAACCATTACAACACCAAACGACCACACAGTGCATTGGGTTACCGCCCACCTGCGCCAGAGGCCATCTTGCCCATGGACCAAAGGCCAATCATGCACTAACTTTCAAATTGGACCACTCAAGTGGGGCTGCTCAATGCCTGCGGCTGAAAATACTTTTTTAGATTGCGAAGCACAACTCGGCGCTATTCGGAAATGTCCATTATAGCACTTAGGCGACGCTCAAAATCCGCTGGATCAGTTGGAATTTAACCTTCATAAATCCGCTCCTGGTCTAACAACAAATGAGCTTCATCCTTTAGCAGAGCATCCGAAGACGCTTCATCCGCTTTAGCGCGCCTAGCCAATTTTTTAGCAATTGGGTGGTTTGGCTTTAGTTCAAGGACGCGTGGCATGCCATTCTGTAACCGAGCATGCTACATTAGCAGCCGTTCCATGTTGACGTCCATGTCCCCATCGACCGAAATAGTATCTAAACACAACAGTTTAAATATTGCATCCAGAATCGAATGAAATGGTAGCTCCTCATCAGAATCCCATTTCTGCCTAAATCCTATCCCTGTGGCTGCTACTTAAGCGGCCGCTACAAATGATTCCAAAATATCTATTCTTGCCTTAGTTGGACGACCATTTTTGGATGGACCTATTAAGTGATCTTTTGGCTTGTGCACACATTGTTTTGGAACGCGCGCACGCCATTACGTTAGGCCTTAGTGGCTGCGTCGATCTCTTCGAATGCTTTGCGCGCGATGCGGAAACACTCAACGCCCTGTGGCACGCCACAGTAAATGGCGATGACGTGGATGATCGCACGAACTTCTTCTTTGGACACGCCGTTGGTGATTGCGCCGTGCAGGTGTAACTCCCATTCATGCATTTTGCCCAAGGCACCGATCATAGACAGGTTCATCATCGAACGCGTTTTTGCATCGATGATATCGTCGCCCCAACCAAAACCCCAGCACCATGCAGTCATGGCTTCTTGAAAGGGGCGGGTAAAATCATCTGCGGCCGCCAAGTTGCCTTCGACGTATTCTGCGCCAAGGGTCGATTTGCGTTGCTCTAAACCCTTTAAAAATAGATCTTCGTCAAACGTGCTCATGGTCCGTCCTTTTGGGTGAATTATTAGCTTAAGGGTATCAGAATAAGGTCATTTGAAAAACCTTCGATTTTGTTGATTTGTCCGCTTGACGCGCCTGACATGTCAACCTATTACAGCCCCAACAATGCTGCGCGGTTGTAGCTCAGTTGGTTAGAGTATCGGCCTGTCACGCCGAGGGTCGCGGGTTCGAGTCCCGTCAACCGCGCCATTGTTAAACATCCCCATTTAATGGCAAGTTATAGTCAAAAAGCTTAGTTTTCATTTGATTGTTGCATATTGTTGGTCTACTCACCCCGTAAATAGTTAGCGCTAACATAAATTGCTAAGGTGAATCCAAAATGCCGATACATGCCACACTACAATCCGTGACCGATAGAGTTACTGCCCGCAGCGCGACAAGCCGTGGCCAATATATGGCTCGTATGAAAGCGGCGCAGACAAAAGGCCCTTCACGTGGGCACTTGTCTTGTAGTGGTCAGGCCCACGCATTTGCCGCTTCAGGTGAGGATCAGAACGAGTTGGCGACTGGTATTGGTGGTAACCTTGGCATCGTCACTGCCTTTAATGACATGCTTTCTGCGCACCAACCTTTTGAGCACTTTCCGGCTGTGATGCGCGAAGCTGCACGTTCAGTTGGTGGCACTGCACAGGTTGCAGGCGGTGTGCCGGCAATGTGTGACGGCGTCACGCAGGGCGAGGCGGGCATGGAGCTAAGCCTGTTTTCACGCGACTTGATCGCAATGGCCGCAGGCATCGCGCTAAGCCACAACACCTTTGATGCGGCCACATATTTAGGTGTCTGCGATAAAATTGTCCCAGGTTTGGTCATTGGCGCTCAAGCATTCGGTCACTT
>Ga0307998_1000422_pt1 | contig 24292 bp, 19 predicted proteins | sample Davwhametageno37_FD_203147 | JGI IMG/M metagenome (GOLD analysis project Ga0307998, IMG submission 203147) | Marine microbial communities from Davis Island wharf, Antarctic Ocean - #37 | ecosystem: Environmental > Aquatic > Marine > Unclassified | place: Antarctic Ocean: Davis Island wharf... | reverse complement strand
GAAGATGATACCTTAGTCCGAAATAAGGAAGCAGATGTTAAGGTTCTGATAGAGATACTTGAAGGATTTTTGAAATAGAGATAAAAATGAAGATACGTAAAAGCTGCTTTTTTTGTTTTAGAATATAAGGTTTGATAAGGAGGTTCTTTATTTTACCTTTATAATTTAAAAGGGGTATATTTTTCGTTAAGGTCTTTGCTCGTGATGCAATTTCCGAGTGGCATTTCAAATAAATCGTTAATACTTTCATCACTTCCAATTACTTCAGGTAATAGCATTCTCTAGTGTATGAGTTGCTGAATTGTTATTAGAGGAGTGCCATCTATCCAAGTAATATAACTACTGATGTTTGAAGTTGCAATACAGAAAGGACAGTTTAAAGGAACTAATGTTAATGAGCTAGAGTTTGACTAGGTACAGATTCTGATTGGGCATCTATTTCTGTTGGACACCAAAGTGGTCCAGCCATTAAAAATGACGAAGTATGTCACTTTTGGGATGGAATTATAGAGGTCAATTGGGTACTGGAGTTACATATACTATCTAATTTATTTATTGACCATTTGTAATAACGATATAGGATATCAGCCTAAATTGAAATCCTATGTAAAATTTACGATCTAAAAATATCTATTATCTATTTTTTTACCGATTTCAAAACCTTAATTTTAGGGTCTCAAAATTTATATAATATGTCAGAGGAAATAGAAAAAGTAAAGTGTTTAATTATAGGTTCAGGACCTGCAGGTTATACCGCTGCAATATATGCAGCAAGAGCTAACATGGCTCCAGTTTTATACCAAGGTATGCAGCCTGGTGGACAATTAACAACAACTAACGAAGTTGAAAATTTTCCAGGATACGCAGATGGTGTAACTGGACCAGAAATGATGATGCAATTAGAAGCTCAAGCAAAACGTTTTGATTCAGATATCAGAAATGGATGGGTAACTAAAGTTGACTTTTCTGGAGATGTATATAAAGTATGGATTGAAGATAAAAAAGAAATCCATGCAGAAACTGTAATTATTTCTACAGGAGCATCAGCAAAATATTTAGGATTAGATTCTGAACAACATTATTTAAAAGCTGGTGGAGGTGTTTCTGCTTGTGCAGTTTGTGATGGATTCTTTTATAGAGGACATGAGACAGTTATTGTTGGAGCAGGAGATTCTGCTTGTGAAGAAGCACACTACTTGTCTAATATTTGTAAGAAAGTTACTATGTTGGTAAGAAAAGATGAGTTTAGAGCATCTAAAATAATGGCAGAAAGAGTTAAGAATACAGAAAACATCGAAATTCTTTTCAATACTAGTACTGTTGAGGTTTTAGGAGAAAATGATTTAGTAACAGGAGCTAAAGTAAAAAATAGCATTACTGGAGAAGAATCAACAATTCCTTGTACTGGATTTTTCGTAGCTATTGGACACGATCCAAATACTAAAATATTTAAAGATTACCTTAACCTTGATGAGGCAGGATATATTGAATACGAACAGCCAGGTACTGCAAAAACAAATCTAGCAGGAGTTTTTGTTTCTGGTGATGCAGCAGATAAAACCTACAGACAAGCAATTACAGCAGCAGGAACAGGTTGTATGGCAGCTTTAGAAGCTGAAAGATATTTAGCAGCTAAACACGGTTAAACGATATGTCATCTTTAACTTGATTCAGGATATAATAACATAACTAAAGAATAATGGAAAAAGTAGCAGTAATAGGAGCAGGAACAATGGGTAATGGTATTGCTCACACTTTCGCTCAAAGTGGATTTAAAGTTAATTTAATAGATATTTCTCAAGATGCTTTAGATAAAGCAGTTGCAACCATCACTAAGAATTTAGGTAGAATAGTAGCTAAAGAGAAAATATCTGAGGATGATAAAAATAACACCTTAGCTAATTTAGCTACCTATACAGATATGAAAGCTGGTGTCGCTGATGTTCAATTAGTAGTTGAAGCCGCAACAGAAAATTTAGATTTAAAATTGGATATTTTTAAATCTATGGATGAAGCAACTAGTGCTGATGTAATTTTAGCAACCAACACTTCATCTATATCAATTACTCAAATTGCTGCAGTAACAAGCAGACCAGATAAAGTAATTGGTATGCACTTTATGAATCCTGTGCCAATTATGAAATTGGTTGAGATTATTAGAGGGTATTCTACTTCTGATGAAGTAACAAATACAATTATGGACTTATCTAAGAAATTAGGTAAAACACCAACAGAGGTGAATGATTGCCCTGGATTTGTTGCCAACAGAATTTTAATGCCAATGATTAATGAAGCAATCATTACTTTAAATGAAGGTGTTGCAGGTGTTGAGGAAATTGATACGGTAATGAAATTAGGGATGGGACACCCAATGGGACCTTTACAATTAGCCGATTTTATTGGTTTAGATGTTTGTTTATCAATTTTAAACGTAATGCAAGATGGCTTTGGTAATCCTAAATATGCACCAAACTCACTACTAGTAAATATGGTAATGGCTGGTAAAATGGGAGTCAAATCTGGAGAAGGTTTTTATTCTTGGGGTCATGGAACAAAAGAATTAATTCTTGCAGATCAATTTAAAAAGTAGTAATACTTAATACACAGGATAAAAAAATGCTACTTAAATTTAAGTAGCATTTTTTTTATACTAGATAGTATCTAAAACCGTTACCCAAAAGTAATCTCGATTAACTATATTTGTAATAAGCAAAACGAGTAGTGAAAAAACTAAATAAATTTATTCTTCTTTCCTTTATAGGGCCATTTGTCCTTACCTTTTTTATAGCGGTATTTGTATTGCTTATGCAATGGATATGGCTGTGGGTAGATGATTTGTTAGGAAAAGGAATAGAGTGGTATGTTATTGCAGAGATATTAATGTATTCATCAGCCAATCTGGTTCCACTAGCATTGCCTCTGGCGGTATTGCTGGCTTCCATCATGACCTTTGGTAATATGGGAGAGCATTTTGAGTTGGTATCTTTTAAATCGGCAGGGATTTCTTTACAAAGATTAATGAGACCGCTAATTGTATTTGTATTGTGCTTAAGTCTTGGAGCTTTTCTTTTTGCCAATTATGTTATGCCGGTGGCTAATCTTAAGTTCTATTCTTTACTGCATGATATTCGAAATAAAAAACCTGCGGTAGATATTAAAACGGGTGTTTTTTATAGTCAAATAGATGGCTACGTTATTCGTGTAATGGAGAAGCAGGAATTAAAAAACGGAGATGACTTATTAAAAGATGTAATGATTTACGATCATACCAATAATTCAGGTAACCGAAAGGTAACTGTTGCAGATTCTGCTATTATGAAAATGTCGGAAGATAAATCATATTTTTCTATTCGATTGTTTCATGGTACTGATTATCAAGATCAGATAGAAGCCAGAACCAATAAAAGTTACCCTTTGTCTCGTTTTTCTTTTGAAGAAAATGAAATGAGAATTGAATTGGATGGTTTTGATTTTAGTAGAACAGATGAGAACGCATTTAAACATGATTATAGGTTGTTTAATTTACAGCAATTAGATAATAAAAAGGATACTTTACTAAAGCACTATAATAATACAGTTGAAAATTTCACAAAAATATTAAGTACTTCTTTTTTGTTTAATGATACCCTTCGTGTATTAAATGATAGCACCGCAAGAGAAGCATTAACAAGAGATGAATATATTGCTGAATTGGAAGGGATTAAAAGAGAGCAACTATTCAGTATAGCAATTAACAATGCAAGAAAGAATAAGGGTAGAGCTGGAGCCTCAGCCTCTACAACCGTAGTTGCTAAAAGAGATATTGCTAGAGTAAGTATAGAGTGGCATAGAAAGTATTCTTTTTCATTTGCGTGTATCGTTATGTTCTTAATAGGAGCTCCGTTAGGTGCTATTGTTAAAAAAGGAGGCTTGGGAATGCCCGTTGTTATTTCTGTAGTCTTTTTTGTTGTTTTTTGGATAACTACAATTGTTGGAGAAGATATGGTTAAAGAACTTGTTTTAAAACCTTATCAAGGAATGTGGATGTCAACTGCTTTACTATTTCCTTTGGGTATATTTTTTACTTACAAAGCAACTACCGATTCTACGCTGTTCAATTTAACTGGATTTTTAGATTTTGTTAAAAAAATATTCAAGAAAAAAGAAGCACAATAAATGAGGGTTTTACAAATATGTTTGAAGCCTCCATTTCCAGAAGTTGATGGAGGATGTAAAGCCATGAATGCTTTTACACAAGGATTTATTGAGAATGATATTGATTTAAAGGTATTAACTATAAGTACTGTTAAGCATCCTTTCTTAAAAGAATCTATGTCTGATGAGTACCTTCAAAAAACAAATATTGAACATGTTTTTGTAGATACAAAAGTTAAAGTTTTTAGAGCGTTAGGAAATTTAACCTCTTCTAAATCGTACAATGTTGAGCGTTTTTATAATAAAGGCTTTGAGCAATTGATTGTAAAAACAATTAAAGAAGCTGATTTTGATGTAGTATTACTAGAAAGCCTTTATGTCTCCAAATATCTTAATGCGATTAGGTCTTGTTCTAAAGCAAAAATTGTTTTTAGAGCACATAACATTGAATCTAAATTATGGAAAAGAAATGCTACAGATCAAAAAGGGATAAAAAAACTTTATGTTAATTCATTGGCTAAGAAATTAGTGAACTATGAGAAAGGAAGTTTAAATTCGTTTGATGGGATTGCAGCAATTACTGCTAAAGACAAAAAAATACTTGAGCAAATGGGTTGTAATATTCCTGTTGCTGTTTTTCCGTTTGGAATAAATATAGCTGATTATCAGTTAAAAGAAAATCGTTCTGGAAAGCAAGTTTTCCATATTGGCAGTATGGATTGGACACCTAATCAAAAAGGAATAAAATGGTTTTTAAATAATGTTTGGAATAACGTTATTATAGAATTTCCTACTGCAGAATTAAACTTGGCAGGAAGGAAAATGCCTCATTGGATTAAGAGTGAAAAGTCAACAAACTTAAATGTATTAGGAAAAGTAGATAGTGCGATTGATTTTATTAATGAATATCAGATTATGGTTGTTCCATTGTTGACGGGCGGAGGTATGCGCGTTAAAATTATAGAAGGAATGGCTTTGGGTAAAATTGTTATTGCAACAACTATAGCTGCCGAAGGAATTAATTATACCAATAATAAAAACATTGTAATTGCTGACTCCCCTCAAGAAATGACTGCTGCTATTGTTTATTACCTAAGCAACACGCAAAAACAAATAGAGATTGGAAAACAAGCGAGAGAATTAATTGAGCAGGATTATGATAACAAAAATATTGTAGCTAATTTGTTAGCTTTTTTTAAGAAGATTTAAGCATGAAAATTTTTGTTTTACTATCTAGGTTTCCTTACCCTTTAGAAAAAGGAGATAAGCTGCGTGCTTTCCATCATATAAAGGAGATATCTAAAAACCATCAAATAATTTTATGTGCTTTAAGTGATAAAAAGGTAAAACAAACATCAATAGATATTCTATCTAAATATTGCGAAAGTATTGAGATTATCAAATTGCCCAAATGGAAAATTTATTGGAATTTATTAAACCAATTATTGTTTACCAACAAATCATTACAAGTCGCTTATTTTTATAATGAAAAGGCGCAACATAAAATTGATACTCTACTTAAAAAGCACGAGCCAGATCATATTTATTGCCAACTTATTAGAGTAGCGGAATACGTTCGTAAATCAAAAATTAATAAAACTCTCGATTATATGGATGCCTTGGCAAGAGGCATGGAAAGAAGGGTAGAAGATGCTCCCTTATATTTAAAGTGGTTTTTAAAAAATGAAGCAACTCGTTTGTTGAGGTATGAACATTTTATTCTTGAGGATTTTAATAACCACATTATTATTTCAGAACAGGATAGAAAACTAATCGTCAACATTAATAATGATAAAATTAAGGTTGTACCAAATGGTGTAGATTATGAAACCTATAAGCATACGGAGGTTAAAAAAGAATATGATTTAATTTTCACGGGGAACATGGGGTATCCGCCAAATGTAGATAGTGTAGTTTATCTAATTAACAATGTAATGCCTTTGGTGTGGGATAAACATCCTGAGATAAGCGTTGTTATTGCAGGAGCAAAACCTTCGGCTAAAGTGTTAAAATTAAAATCTGATAAAGTAGTTGTTACTGGTTGGGTAGAAGATATTTCTCAATATTATTCAAAATCAAAAATATTTATTGCGCCAATGCAAATTGGTACCGGACTTCAGAATAAACTATTGGAAGCAATGGCAATGAAAATTCCTTGTATTACATCTGATTTAGCGAATAACGCACTGGGTGCAACACACAATAAAAACATACTCATAGGTAGTGATCTTGAGGGGTATAAAAAACATATTATTAAATTGATAAACAATGTTGAATTACAAAAGGAAATTGGACAGCAAGGGTATAACTTTGTAAAAGAAAACTATACTTGGGAAGAGACTGGTTCAATTCTCGAAAATTTGATAATTTCAACAGCTAAATAATAAGTAGATGAACGATTTAAGATTAAAAATAGAAGCAGCTTGGGATAACCGAGATTTACTACAAGATAAAAAAACCTTAATTGTGATAAGAGAAGTAATTGAACATTTAGATAAAGGAACTTTAAGAGTTGCTGAACCAGTTGGAGATGATTGGCAGGTAAACGAATGGATAAAGAAAGCCGTAGTGTTGTATTTTCCAATTCAAAAAATGGAAACTATTGAGGTCGGGATTTTTGAGTTTCATGATAAAATGAAATTGAAAACAAACTATGCAGACTTAGGAGTTCGTGTAGTACCAAATGCAGTTGCAAGATATGGAGCCTATTTATCTAAAGGCGTAATAATGATGCCTTCCTATGTAAATATTGGAGCTTATGTAGATGCTAGAACAATGGTGGATACTTGGGCAACTGTTGGTTCATGTGCTCAAATTGGTAAAGATGTTCACCTAAGTGGTGGTGTTGGAATTGGTGGAGTATTAGAACCATTACAAGCAGCACCAGTTGTTATTGAAGATGGTTGTTTTATTGGTTCTCGTTGTATTGTTGTTGAAGGAATAAGGGTGAGAAAAGAGGCTGTTTTAGGAGCTAATGTTGTGCTAACAAAGTCGACTAAAATTATTGATGTAACAGGACCAGAGCCAATTGAATATAAAGGTGAAGTGCCTGAACGTTCAGTAGTTATTCCTGGTTCATATACTAAAGAATTTCCTTCAGGAAGTTTTAATGTACCTTGTGCTTTAATTATTGGAAAGCGTAAAGCAAGTACAGATTTAAAAACATCATTAAATGACGCATTAAGAGAATACGATGTAGCAGTATAGAATGAAAAGAATACTAATCATACAAACCGCTTTTATTGGAGATGTTATATTAGCAACAGCTCTAGTAGAAAAGTTGCATCAATTTTATCCTGAGAGTCAACTCGATTTTTTATTGAGAAAAGGAAATGAAGGCTTATTAGAAAATCATCCAATAATTGATAATGTATTAATTTGGGATAAGAGAGATAAGAAGTATGGTAACTTAAAAGTTATTTCTAAAAGTATTAAAAGAACACAGTATGATGCCGTAATTAATTTACAACGCTTTGCATCTACAGGATTAATTACAGTATATTCTGGTGCAAAGCATAAAATAGGATTTAAGAAAAATCCATTATCGTTTTCTTTTACTAAGAAAGTAGAACATAAAATAGGAGATGGCACACATGAGGTTGATCGTAATCAACAACTGATTGCTCATTTAACTGATAATATTGCTTTAAACCCTAAGCTACATCCTTCTGACAAAGATTTTAGTGATGTAGAAGTTTATAAGAAGACTAATTATATGTGTATGGCTCCGACTTCGGTTTGGTTAACCAAACAATTACCTAAAGAGCAATGGGTAAAGTTGGCTGATAAAACAGATGACAAAACAAGGGTTTATTTATTAGGTGGACCAGATGATGCTGCGCAATGCGAAGCAATTAAAATTGCATCAAAAAATAAGAATTTAGTGAACCTTGCTGGTAAACTTTCCTTTTTACAATCTGCTGCGCTAATGCAAACGGCACAAATGAATTATGTAAACGATTCAGCACCATTACACATCGCTTCAGCTATGAATGCTCCTGTAACGGCTTATTTCTGTTCAACGGTTCCTTCGTTTGGTTTCGGACCCTTATCAGATAATCAAACAATAGTAGAGATCAATCAAAAACTATCTTGCCGCCCATGTGGTTTGCATGGAAAGAAAGAATGTCCAGAAAAACACTTTGATTGTGGGTTTAAGATTGAGTTTTTTAAAACACATTAGCAATACTTCTTCTGGTTAGTTTTAAATCTTGGAGTAGGGAAGATTTTACTCTTATGGTAAACAGGTAACTTTTTCTTGGTCCAAAAGGAATCCAATTAAAAGTCATTTCCCAACAGTGTAAATCACGGTAAATATCTACAGAAGTATAAGATAGGTCTTTTTGCTCAAAATCGTAACCAGAGCGCATTCCAATTTTCCATTTGTTGGTTAAACTAACATCACCAGAAAAGTTTAAGGTTTGTATGATGTTCTTCTCATACCCAAGTTTAGTATAACGTAAATTGTAATTCATGTTGAGAGTCCAGGGCATATTAAAGTCAACAAACTCTGATGGATTTGCATTAATGTATTCTAGTTGTTGTTCATTACCGTAATTACTTTCTTTTTTAGTGTTTGTTTTTTTACTTCTAAAAGAAAAACCTGCAGCAATACTCGCAGATGTTAATCTTCCAATTCTGCCGTTTTTATCAAATTCAGATGTATTTAATCTAACAAGTTGTCCTGTAGTTGAAGTGTCAATTGTATAAGGATCAAAGCTCCCATTAAAGTTTAAGTTTAATTTTTTAATGTTTGTTCTGGCATTAACCAATATGTTACTCCAGTTTAATGAATCTGCAATTACATTATAGTTAGTAGATAATTTCAGACTCTCTAATAGTTTTATTTTTTTGTCTTTTCCTAAGCTATCTTTTCTGTTTCTAACTTTTATTTCAAAGTTATTTAATAGACCTAAATTTATTAATCCAGCTTCGATAGTATTGGTACCGCCATAAATACCATCCTCAAAAATAGAATATTCAACTTTTTCGTTATTAATATCTGAGTATGATTTTAATCCAATATTGTTTTCTGGGACGTATGTGAATCCGGCGCTTGGCGTCATAACGTGCCGAAGCGCTTTAATTAGGTTACCTCTATATTGGTACATTCCGTATACTTTTGTGGAAGCGTTGATTGACATGTTTAAAGAGTTTCCTCTTTCAAAACCATTAATTGATGTTTTTTTAACAGTACTATCAACATTGAGCGTTTTTCTTACAGTCTCAATATACCATTTCTCTGAGTAGTTAAGTGACGGGTTGACAGTAAAGTTTTTTAATACTTTAAAAGAAGTGCTTAAAGGAATGGAGTGTTTCATACCATTTTGAAACTCATCCTTTAAATAGGTTAAGTTATTGGCGCTAAACAAGCTGTCTTTCGCAGTAACTTCATTCTTAGCACTCATAGAATAGCTTACCCCAATTTTTTCATAAATCTTTTGTTTTCCTATAGCAGTTTTCCTTTTAAAAGGATATAAACGAGATACGTTAAAAGCTAACTCTGGTAAACGTACAGTAACCCTTTTATTGAGTGTGTTTTGACTGTGAGATCCGTTTAAAGAAAAACTATAAGGTTTCCCCGCAAACGATTTTTTGTAAGAAACACTAGAGTTAAATGAAGTGCTTAGGTATTGATTTCCCGAACTGTTAAAGTTATTGGTGTAGTTTTCACTGTTACCAAAATTTACATTGGCAGAAAAAATACTATTGGGTTGTGCCTTTGGATCTTGTGTATGATTCCAACGAATAAAAAAGTTTTGTGTTTCTGAGTAATTCGGAAACTCTTTAAAGCTATTCTTAAATACAGAAAAACTAGTGTTTAATGCTCCCGTATATTTATAACGTTTTTTATAATTGGTTAACAGGTTTCCTGCCCAACTTCCTTTTGAGTAGTAATCTCCAGTAATTTGTGTGCTTATATTATCGCTAATAGCGGCATAATAACCGCCACCCAATAAGAAAAACCCGTACTGACCACTTTCTCCAAATGTGGGTATAATAATTCCAGATTTTTGTTTGTTTGAATTTGGGAAAAAGCCGAATGGAATTCCAATTGGAGTAGGAATGCCTTCAATAACTAAATTGGCAGGGCCAGTTATAATTTTATCCTCAGGTATAATTTTTAAACGATTAGCGCTAAACCAGTAATGCGGATGCCTTAGGTTACAAGTTGTATATTTCCCATGTTTAATGTATAGGATGTCATCCGATGTTTTGTAAATTTTCTCACCGTGTATATAATTTTCACCTTCATGTGTAACAGCATCTATTATTAATCCTTTTTCTGTCTTAAAGTTATACTTCATTTCATGAGAATTAACCTCAGATTCTTTTTCAGTAAACACAGGTTCTCCAAAATATTTTCCGGTAGAATCTTTTTTTCCTCTGGCAGAAATAATATTAGAATCCATATTTATTTCTATGTTCTCTGCTTTTAGTTCGATATCTCCATAATAAACTTCTGATTCACCAAAAAGATAAACCAATTTTCTTTTCATATCTATCCGAATAGAATCTTTAGCAAGGTATTTAATAGGAAATTCTAAAGCATCAGAAGAATTTAAGGTGTCAATACTAACTTTATTAACAATTGAAGTATCATTTTTAAGTCTATCTAGAGCTAACGTATCGGAAATTTCTAACGGAGATATGGTTGGACCGGTATCATTCTGAGAGAAACTAAAAACAGCACATAGTAACAATGCGCATGTATATAGAGCTTTACAGAGGTTTTTATGCTTGGTATGGAAGTTGTAATTGGTCAAAAAGCTAATTTCCTATCATTTAGTGAATAGTGTCTAGTTTTTAGGTGAGAATTATTAACATTAAAGTTGTGATAATTAGCTGTTTTATAAGCAACAACAAAGCTAAAAAAAATAATATTTGTGGTGGTAAATAGTGTGTTTTTAACATTATAATAACTTAAGTATGATAAAACGTATTCTTAGTGGTTTTCTTGTCTTGGTAGGATGTTTCTTCTCAACTGAATTTCTTGCTCAAAATAAATCTGATTTTTTTGGAGTAAAAACAGTCTGTATTGATGCCGGACATGGAGGGCATGATCCCGGTTGTCATGGAGCTAGTTCAAACGAAAAGGATGTTGCATTAGCAATGGCTTTAAAATTAGGGAAGCATATTGAGGCTAATTTCCCTGATGTGAAAGTTGTTTATACACGAAAAACAGATGTCTACTTAAAACTATGGGAAAGAGCAGCAATAGCAAATAAAGCGAAAGCTGATTTGTTTATTTGTATCCATGCTAATGCAGGAGGACCATCAGCATCTGGAACAGAAACATATGTAATGGGTTTACATAAATCAGAATCAAACTTAAATGTAGCCAAAAGAGAGAATTCATCAATATTATTAGAGGAGGATTATAAAACAAAGTATAGTGATTTTGATCCAAATTCTCCTGAGTCATACATTGTATTGACAATGAGGCAAGATGCTTTTATTGATCAGAGTTTGAGTTTTGCAGCGAAAATTCAACAACAATTTACAGAGCGAGTTGGAAGAAGGAATAGAGGCGTGAAACAAGCTGGATTTTTGGTATTACACCAGACTAATATGCCAAGTGTTTTAATTGAAACAGGGTTCTTAACCAATAAAGAAGAAGAGAAGTTTTTAGCATCACAAAAGGGACAAGATTATTTGTCATCTGCTATTTATAGGGCATTTAAATTATATAAAAAAGAGATTGAGGGGAAAGACACCTCCAATGATGCTGTTGAAGAGAAGGAAGTTGTAAAAGAGGTAGAATCTAAAAATATTCCAAAGACAAAAGAAGAAAAGAAGAAAAATAAAGGTAAAACGGAATTAGAAGGAGTTGTTTTTAGAGTTCAATTTGCAACATCCTCAAAAAAACTAACATTATTACCACAAAATTTTAAAGGAATTAAAAATGTAGAAATCTATCAGGCAGGAGGTTTGTATCGGTATGTAGTTGGTAAGGAAACTAATATGACAGATGCGAATAACTTGCAACTTCAGGTAAGAAATAAAGGATATAAAGATGCTTTTGTAATTGCTTTTTCTAAAGGCAAAAGAATTTCAATAAGTCAAGCACTTACTTTGCAACAGTAAATCCATATTTTAAAACTTGTTATATTAATTCGCTTTAGCGATATTTGTGTTTTATAAATTTGTAGATGAAAATATCTAAAGAAGTTAAGGTGGGTTTTGTTTCTATTTTTGCAATAGCAATGTTAGTATGGGGAATTAATTACCTTAAAGGCACAAATCTATTTTTTAATAGCACTAGTGTTTATGCAATTTATCCTAAAGTTCCAGGGTTGGCAGTTTCCTCCCCAATTATAATTAATGGAGTACACAGTGGAGTTGTAGATAATATCTATTTTCATTCTGACAAGTCGAGTAGAGTTATTGTAAAATTAAATATTTCTGAAAGTGGTTTAAGAATCCCTAAAAACTCTATTGCCGAGTTAATCAGTACTGACTTTATGGGGTCAAAAGCCATTGGATTAAAACTCGGAGATTCCTCTATGGGTCTTGAATCTGGAGATACACTTCAATCAGATTTTGAGATTTCAATGCTAGAAGATTTTAGTGAACAAATGCTACCTATTAAAGATAAGGCAGAGAATTTAATGTTAACGATGGATACTGCAGTAATTAAGCTGACATCTACATTAGATAACATTAATGGGATGTTTACAAATCAAAATAAAAGAAACCTATCATTAGCATTAGCAAATCTTAAAACAACATTAGCAGGTTTTGAAGAGTTGTCTAAGTCATTAAATTATACAGTTAAAAATAAGGTGAATCCAACAATGGAAAAGTTTGGAAACCTTGCAGATTCATTAAAAGCATTAGAGATTAATGAAACATTAGGATCAGCTCAGTCGGCTTTAAATAATATGTCTGCTTTAATGGATAAGATGAATAAAGGAGGAGGAACAATGGCTAAATTATTAAATAATGACTCATTGTATAATAGTTTAAACGGAGCAACTTTACAAATGGAAGAGTTGTTAGAAGATATTAAATTGCATCCTAAAAGATATTTTAGAATACTTTCAAAAAAAGAAATTCCTTATAAAAAAGAAGATAACAATTAGTATATGAATATTTCAATCATTGTTTTTATTGTTTTAATTGTTTTTGCAATTGTCTTGTTTGCTAAAAATGTAAGAAGAATTATCCGTAACATTAAATTAGGAAAAGATTTAGATAGAAAGGATAGAAAAAAGGAGCGTTTAAGTTTGATGGCTCGAGTAGCTATTGGTCAATCTAAAATGAAGGCAAGACCAATCGTGAGTATTTTACATTTTGTTGTGTATGCCGGCTTTATCATTATTAATATCGAGGTTTTAGAAATTGTATTAGATGGTTTATTTGGAACCCATCGTTTATTTGCTCCTTTAGGAAGTCTTTATACAGTGCTAATTGCTACTTTCGAAGTGCTGGCATTATTGGTTTTAGTTTCTTGTGTTATCTTTTTAATCAGAAGAAATATTATCAGAATCAAACGTTTTTTAAGTCCAGAAATGGAAGGTTGGCCTAAGACAGATGCTAATCTAATTTTAATTATAGAAATACTGTTGATGAGTGCATTTATTATTATGAATGCAGCTGACGACCAGTTACAGGTTTTAGGAGCAGAACATTATACTCAGGTAGGTTCTTTTCCGATTAGTGGAATGTTGACAGGGCTTTTTGCTTCAGTCTCAGAAAATAGTTTAATTATATTTGAAAGAGGCCTGTGGTGGTTTCATATCGTAGGAATTTTTGCTTTCTTAAACTACTTGCCTTATTCCAAGCATTTCCATATAATGTTGGCATTTCCAAATGTGTTTTATTCTAAACTAACACCTGCTGGGCAGTTGCCAAATATGGCTGCAGTAAAGAAAGAAGTTGGATTGATGTTTGACCCAAATGTTGATCCCTATGCTGATCCACCAGAACCTGTTGCAGAACCAGAGCGTTTTGGAGCTAAAGATGTTCAAGATTTGAGTTGGAAACAATTGATGGATTCATACACTTGTACAGAGTGTGGAAGATGTACAGATGTTTGTCCTGCAAATATTACTGGAAAAGCATTGTCTCCACGTAAAATTTTAATGGATACTAGAGATCGATTAGACGAAGTTGGTAAAGAAATTGACAAGAATGGAAAAGATTACAATGATGGTAAATCATTATTAAGAGATTACATTTCTGAAGAAGAATTATTAGCATGTACAAGCTGTAATGCATGTACAGATGCTTGTCCAGTTAATATTGATCCTTTAGCTATAATAATTGATTTAAGACAATACTTAATAATGGAAGAATCTAAAGCCCCTTCAGAATGGACAGGGATTTTTACCAACATTGAAAATAACGGTGCTCCTTGGCAATTTGCTCAAGCAGACCGATTAAAGTGGAAAGACGAAGTATAAATTAATGAGAGAATGTTTGAAGGAAAGAATGATTTAAAATTATTTACTCATTCAAGCATTATATCATTTAAGCGTTAAAAAATGAGTGAATTAAAAGTGCCTACAATGGCAGAAATGACAGCTTCAGGTAAACAAACAGATGTACTATTTTGGGTAGGCTGTGCAGGAAGTTTTGATGATAGAGCCAAAAAGATTACTCGAGCTTTTGTTAAAATTCTAAATAATGTAGGTGTAAACTTTGCAGTATTAGGAACAGAAGAAAGCTGTACTGGGGATCCTGCAAAACGTGCTGGAAATGAATTTTTATTTCAAATGCAAGCCATGGGAAATATCCAAGTGTTAAATGCATACGAAATAAAGAGTATTGTAACAACTTGTCCACATTGCTTTAATACCTTAAAAAATGAATACCCTGAGTTAGGAGGAGATTATGCTGTTAAGCATCATTCACAATTCTTACAAGAATTAATTGATGAAGGAAAACTTTCTATTGAAGGTGGAGCGTTTAAAGGTAAGAAGATCACTTTTCACGATCCATGTTATTTAGGAAGAGCAAATGATGTTTACGAAGCTCCACGTGTTTTAATTGAAAAGTTAGATGCTGAGTTAGTTGAGATGAAACGATGTAAATCTAAAGGCTTGTGTTGTGGTGCAGGTGGTGCTCAAATGTTTAAAGAAGCTGAAAAAGGAGTTAAAGAAATTAATGTTGAACGAACTGAGGAAGCATTGGAAATTAAACCAGATATTATTGCAACTGGGTGTCCTTTTTGTATGGCAATGATGACAGACGGAGTAAAAATAAAGGAAAAAGAAACAGAATTACAGGTTTATGATTTGGCAGAATTAATTGCTGAAGCTAAAGATTTATAAGAACTGCTCCTTAAACATAGCTGAAAAGCGAAAAAAAAGAAGATATGGAATATATTAATTACCCTGATAACGCAAAAGCTTGGGTTTACCAAAGTGATAGGCATTTTGATGAAGATGAATTAGCTTTTTTAAAAGTAGAGTTAGACGATTTTACTTCAGAATGGGAATCACATGGTAAAATGTTAACTGCGACTACAGAAGTGTTCTATAATCTTTTTGTCGTTTTTTTCGTTAATGAAGAAGGTGATACAATGTGTGGAAGAGCTCAAGATGCTTCTGTTAATTTTATGAAAAAGTTAGAAGAAAAATTAGAGCTTTCTTTTTTAGATAGAATGGTTCAATCTTATAAAAAAGGTGAGAATATAGAAGTGGTTAGAATGGCTGATTATGATGCTTTAATTGAAAGTAAACAAATTGATGAAAATACAATTGTGTATAATAACATGATTACGACCAAAATTGATTTTGATAACCATTGGGAAGTACCTATGAAAAATAGCTGGCATAAACAGTTGTTGAGTTAATCTACTTCTCCTCTTTAATATTATATATCGTTTGAGTAGGGAATGCCATATCTAAACTATGCGTTCCAAATTGCTTTAATATTTCTAAATTAATAGCGGTTTGGGTTCCTAAGATATCGCTATCTTTTTTGATGTAATATATAAATATAATTCCAAGAGAAAAATCACCAAAAGAATTAAATCCAGTAGAAACATTTTCTTCAAGGTCGTTATTATTAGCTGCTATTTCTTTTAAAATTTTAATTCCTTTTTCTATTTGTACAGCTTTCATGCTATAAGTTAAACCTAAGTTTAAAACTACTTTTCTATTTGGCTCTTCAGAAACATTTTCTACCATGTCTCCCGTAAAAAGAGAATTAGGAATTGTAACTAGTCGCCCTTCTAAAGTTCGCATTCTACTGGTTCTGATACCAATTTCAGATATTGACCCATCAAAACCATTGATTTTAATTCGATCACCTACTTTAAAAGGTTTGTCTGTAAAAATCATTATTCCACCAAAAATATTGGCTACAGAATCTTTAGCTGCCATTGCAAGAGCTAAACCTCCAATACCTAGACCAGCAATTAAAGCACCAACATCATATCCTGCATTGTTAAGTGCTACTATTGTTCCTAAAATCCAAATAACAGAACGGAGGCCTTTCCTAACAACAGGTATAATTTGATTGTCTAATGTACTTTCTGTTTTTTCAGCAAGCGGAACAATATATTCTTGAATTATTGCATCAACTAATCTGGCTATTAGCCATGTGATGTTTATGGCAATTAAAACATGGTAAACTTTACCCAGAAAGCTGTACCAGTCTGCTGTAAAATCTAAGCGGTTTAGACCATACCACATACCAATAATTGCAAGAGCTAAAATAATAGGCTCCTCAATCATATCAAATATAATATCGTCAATTTTAGTTTTCGTTTTAGCAGTGATTTTTTTTACCACAGATCCAAAAAACCAATAGATAATTTTTCCGGCAATTATTGAACCTAATATAATTAAAAGGGTGATTCCCCAATCAGAAATTGTGTTGTGATAAAACTCTTTAGATAAAAATTCTTGCATAGTGTTAAATTAAAAATCAAAATTAATTAAAACATCAGACTTTAATTGATTGATTTTAGCTGATTATTTATTAAATTTACTAAAGATATTAATCCCTTAAACCCTTAACTATGAGTATGAAAGATAACGAATTTAGTTGTCCAGAATGTAATGGGCATTTAAATATTGGTGGAAAAATAGTTTTTGCTACACAAACAAAAAGGAAACATAAAGGTTTAATTATGATGAGTCCAACAGTGGGAGAGTACAATTATATTCATCATAACAAGTTTCAGTTAGAGAAAGGTGAATTAGTTGATTTTGAATGTCCTATGTGTCAAGTAGATTTAACTTCAGAAGTAAATGAAGAACATGCAATGATTTATATGGTAGTTGCAGAAGATAATATGGAATATGAATTGTATTTCTCTAAAATTGCAGGGCAGCAGAGTACTTATGTTGTAGCGCATGATAATGTAGAGTCTTTTGGTGATGATGCTATTGATTTTGAATCACTGTATGTCTAGAGCAATTTTTTTAAATCCTCAAATTAAGACTGACCACACATTAACCAGTTTTTTTCGTAATCGAAGGTCAGGTTATGTATAAAATTTCTATCTGGTAAAATTTTCGATACAAATTTATGGAGCCTTTTTTATTCCCTAAAACTTGAATTTCTTCAAATTTTTCGGGTGATAATATCTTAAATAAAGACTTGTTGTTGTTGTTGTATTCCCTGTATTGTGGGTATGTAATATTATCTTTACTCATAGATGTTACAAAAGTAGGATTATTTGCTAAGGTGTAAAGGGTTATAATTTCTGAAAAAATGGTTAGTTTTGCTTGAATTTTAATTCGAAAATTCATGGACAATCAATCAGGTAAAATTATTGGAGAAGGTTTAACTTACGATGACGTTTTAATGGTTCCTGCATATTCTGAAATACTTCCAAGAGAAGTTAATGTTTCATCACAGTTCACAAAAAATATTAGGTTAAATACTCCTATCGTTTCTGCAGCTATGGATACTGTTACAGAATCTAGTTTAGCAATAGCAATAGCTCGTGAAGGGGGTATTGGTGTTTTGCATAAAAACATGAGTATTGAAGCGCAAGCTGAAGAGGTTAGAATTGTAAAACGTTCTGAAAGTGGAATGATTCAAGATCCTGTTACACTTTCTATAGATTCTAATGTTGGAGATGCTTTAGCATTAATGAAAAAGCATAAGATTGGAGGGATACCAGTTCTAGATGGAAATAGAAAACTAGTAGGAATTGTTACCAATAGAGATTTAAGATTTCAAAAAGATGTAAACCTTGCGGTAAAAGAAGTAATGACTTCAGAAAATATTATTACTACACCTGAAGGAACAAGCTTAGATAGCGCAAAAGAAAAATTACAAGAATATAAAATTGAAAAATTACCAGTTGTTAATGAAAACAACGAATTAAAAGGTTTGATTACCTATAAAGATATTACTAAGGTAAAACTTAAACCAAACGCCTGTAAAGATAGTTACGGAAGATTAAGAGTTGCTGCAGGAGTCGGCGTTACTGCTGATGTAATGGAAAGAGTAGATGCATTATATAATGCGGGAGTAGATGCTGTTATTATAGATACAGCTCACGGACACTCAAAAGGTGTTATAGAAACGTTAAAAAGAGTAAAAGCACAATATCCTAAATTGGATGTCGTTGTAGGAAACATTGCAACTGCTGAAGCTGCTAAATCATTAGTTGATGCAGGAGCAGATGCTGTTAAAGTTGGAATAGGACCTGGTTCTATTTGTACAACAAGAATTATTGCTGGAGTTGGAGTTCCTCAATTGAGTGCTGTAATGATGGTTGCTGAAGGATTGAAAGGAACAGGAGTTCCTTTAATTGCAGATGGAGGAATTCGATTTACAGGAGATATAGTAAAAGCAATGTCTGCAGGAGCAGATTCAATTATGGCAGGTTCTTTGTTCGCTGGAGTTGATGAATCTCCAGGAGAAACAATAATTTTTGAAGGAAGAAAATTTAAGGCATATAGAGGAATGGGATCAATAGAAGCAATGCAAAAAGGTTCTAAAGACAGATATTTTCAAGATGCTGAAGATGACATTCAGAAACTAGTGCCAGAAGGAATTTCAGGAAGAGTTCCTTATAAAGGATTCTTGAGCGAAGTAATTTATCAAATGATTGGTGGTTTAAAAGCTGGGATGGGATATTGTGGGACTGCTTCAATAGAGAAATTGAGAACAGCTCAATTTATAAAAATAACAAGTTCTGGAATAACAGAGAGTCATCCTCATAATATTAGTATTACAAGAGAGGCTCCTAATTATTCTAGAAGGTAAATAAAATTTTAACCAAGATATTTATAAATAATATGAAAAGATTTTTATCAGTAGCATTATTAGCTGTTTCAGCATTAACAATTAATGCGCAAGACAACGACCCTGTTTTATTAACAGTAGGGGGAAATGATGTTAAATTATCAGAGTTTAACGCAATTTACAATAAGAACAACTCTAAAGAAGCGGTACAAAACTACTTGAATTTATATATTAAATTTAAATTAAAAGTTAAAGAAGCTGAAGATTTAGGACTCGATACAGTTCCTAAATTTATTGCAGAACTAGCTGGCTATAGAAAACAATTAGCAGAACCATATTTAACGGATAAAGAGATTACAGAAGATTTGATTAAAGAGGCTTATAACAGAATGAAATCTGATGTTAGAGCAAGTCATATTTTGGTAACAGTTAAAGAAGATGCGACACCAGTTGACACCTTAAAAGCATACAATAAAATAATGACTGCTAGAAAAGCAGTTCTTAAAGGTGCTGACTTTGCTAGTACTGCAAAAGAAATGTCAGAAGATCCTTCTGCAAAAAAGAATGGTGGAGATTTAGGTTATTTTTCTGCATTCCACATGGTTTACCCTTTTGAGTCTGTAGCTTTTAATACTAAAGTTGGGGAAGTTTCTTTACCGGTTAGAACTAAGTTTGGATATCATATCTTAAAAATTGTAGATAAAAGAGCTGCGAGAGGAACTATTGAGGTTGCGCATATTATGGTTAAGCCAGATAAATCAGTAAAGGATATAAATAATAGAGTGAAAATTGATGAAATATATCAAAAAGTAAAAGAAGGTGGAGATTTTGCAGCTTTGGCAAAACAATTTTCTGATGACTCAGGATCGTCAAGAAGAGGTGGGCTTCTACCTGCTTTTAATGCTGGTAAAATGGTAGCTTCATTTGAAAATGCTGCTTTTGGATTAGAAAAAGATGGAGAAGTTTCAGCACCAGTAAAAACTGATTTTGGATGGCACATTATACAACGAAAAAATTTAAAAGAACTCGCTTCTTTTGATCATTTATATAGTAGTATTAAAGGGAGAGTAGCAAAGGATTCAAGATCAAATAGAAGTAAATTTGCTTTATACAGTAAAATTAAATCAGAGAATGGATTTAAAGAGACTCTTAAAGAACGAAATGATTTTTATAAACTAGTTAAAACAACGGAGTATAAAGCAGGTAATTTTAACGCTTCTACTACTCTGAAGTATACTAAACTAATGTTTGGTTATTATGCTGCAGATGGTGATAAATTTGAGTTTACTCAACTTGATTTTGCAAACTATATTCAAGAGCATAAATATAGAGGGGATAAGAAAAAAAATATTTCTATTGAAGCAGAGATAAACAGAATGTATAAGAATATTGTAAATCAAAAAGGTGTTGAATTTAAAGATTCAAGATTGGTGAAAACGAATCAAGAATTTAAGTTGTTGATGCAAGAATACAGAGATGGTATTTTATTATTCGATTTAACGGATGAAAAAGTATGGTCAAAAGCAGTAAAAGATTCTACTGGTTTATATGCCTTTTATGAGAAAAATAAGGCTAATTACATATGGGGAGAAAGAGTAGAAGCAACAATATATACTTGTAATGATGCTGAAATAGCTAAGAGACTTCGAAAAATATTGAAAAAGAAAGCTAAAAAAAGATATTCAAATGAGGATATTTTAAAGCTGATAAATGTAGATAGTCAATTGTCATTAAAAATTGATGAAGGGAAGTATGCTAAAAAAGACAATGAATTTGTTGATTTAGCTAATTGGATAAAAGGTGAGACATCTAATCTAACTAAAGATAAAGTTTTAGTTATCGTAGAAATTAAAGAGGTATTAAAATCTGAACCAAAGGCTTTAGATGAAATTAAAGGGTTAATTACTTCTGATTATCAAAATTATTTAGAAACTCAATGGGTAAAAGAATTGAAGTCTAAATATAAAGTAGAAGTTAACAACGAAGTGTTAAAATTAGTTAAGTAATAACTATAAAACCATTTAAGCTGATAATATTGTAGTCAGTTGCTTTTTTTATTTATGAGATTTTTAACGTTAACGTTATTCCTATTTATTTGTTCTTGCTCTTTAGTTAATAAAGAAGCAGAGGAGCAAGTTTTAGCAAGAGTTGAAGATAAAAACCTATTTATTTCTGATATTGAAGGTATAGTCCCTGTTAATGCTTCTGCTGATGATAGTAGTTTAATCATCAATAACTACATACAAAAATGGGTAAAGGAGAACCTAATTTTAAAGAAAGCAGAATTAAATTTAAAAGAGAGTCAGAATGACTTTCAAAAACAACTAGAAGATTATAGAAGTTCTTTAATTGTTTATTCTTACGAAAAAGAATTGATCAAACAACGGCTTGATACAATTATTTTAGATTACGAAATTCAAGATTTTTATGATAATAATAATCAGAATTTTGAGCTAAAGGATGATATTGTAAAAGTACTTTATTTAAAGGTAAATAAAAAAGCTCCTCAGCTAAAGAAAATTAGAAAGCTTTATAAATACAAAAAAGACAGCGATAAAGATGAATTAAAAGAGTTGGCGCATCAATATGCTGAAAAGTTTCATCTTAATGACAATCAATGGATTTTATTTGATGAACTCAAAAATGAAGTACCAATATTTGTTTCAGAAGCAACAGGCTATTTAAAGAATATAAAATACATTGAAGTAGAAGATTCACTCTCAATTTATTTTGTGCATATAGAAGATTATAAACTTAAAAATGATCTTTCACCATTGACATTTGAAGCAAAAAATATTAAAAATATTATTATTAATAAAAGAAAATTAAGCTTGATAAATAAAATTAGAAGTGAACTTTATGAGGAAGCTTTTATAAATAGGGATATTGAAATTTATACGAATCAAAATGAAAATTAATAAAGCAATAATTTTAGCTGTACTTATATTTGTTACATCTTTAACGGTTAAGGCACAAAACAATGGAAGTGTAATAGATAAGGTTATTGCTGTGATAGGTAATAATGTTATATTAAAATCAGATTTAGAATCTCAAATTGTTTCGATGAGAGCTCAAGGAGTTTTGATTGATGATAATATAAGATGTGAACTTTTAGAAGAGTTATTATTTCAAAAATTATTATTGCACCAAGCAGAAATTGATAGTGTTACTGTTAGCGATAAAGAGATTAGTAGTGAGATTGATAGGAGAATGAACTATTTTATAGCTCAAATAGGATCAGAAAAAAAATTAGAACAATATTATAAAAAATCAATTTTAGAAATTAAAGAAGAGTTTAGAGTTATTGTTAAAGACCAAATGGTTAGTCAACGCATGCAGAGTAAAATTACGGTAAGTGCTGAAGTTACTCCAAAAGAAGTGAAAAATTACTATACTAATCTTAATACGGATAGTATTCCAACTGTTGAGTCGGAAGTTGAATACGCTCAAATTTTGTTTAATGCTAAACAGAGTTTTAATGAAAAAAAAGCTGCAAAAGATAGAATAGAAAAATTTAGAAATAGAATAATTGATGGAGAGGATTTCTCTACCATTGCAATTTTATATTCGGATGATGAAGGATCAGCAAAAAAAGGTGGTGAATTAGGTTTTATGGGGAGAGCTGAATTAGTTCCTGAATTCTCAGTAACAGCTTTTAAATTAAAAACTAAAGCGGTATCAGAAGTAATTGAAACAGAATTCGGATTTCATATTATGGAATTAATTGAGCGTAGAGGACAAAAAGTTAATGTACGACACATTTTAGTTAAAGTAAAAGTTGATGAAAAAGAAGTTTCAAAAGCTAAAAATTTAGCAGATAGTGTGTATGATTTATTAATGACAGATATATTTACTTTTGAAGCGTTAGCAGCGAAATACTCTGATGATAAACAAACGAAAAAAAGTAGAGGTATTGTTGTAAATCCTAATAGTGGAACAGCTATATTTAGTATTGATCAAGTAAACCCACAAGTGTATTATACGATTGATAAAATGAAGCCAGGAGAAGTGTTTAAACCAGTCCCATCTCAAGAGAGAGACGGAGGGAAGGGGTATAGGATTATCAAATTAATTACTAAAACAGCACCACATAAAGCAACTTTTGAAAATGATTATTCAAAAGTTCAGGCTGCTGCGTTGGCTAATAAGCAAAATTTAACGACTAAAGAATGGATTAAGGCTAAGGTGTATAACACGTACATAAAGATTGAAGCTGATTATGGATATTGCAATTTTCAAAATAAATGGATAAAGTAAATCCAAATTTATAATTTTAATTTACCTAAAAATAATTTATGTTAAAAAATAAATATAAATCGGAAGTAGAAGCTATAGATGGATTTGTTGGTAGATATAAAGATTTAACTAATGAAATTAGCAAGGTTATTGTTGGGCAAGATGAAGTAATAAAAAAAGTGCTAATATCAGTATTTAGTAGAGGGCATTGTTTGTTAGTAGGAGTTCCAGGATTGGCTAAAACACTTTTAGTAAGTACAATTTCAGACTCTCTAGGACTTGATTTTAATAGAATTCAATTTACTCCAGATTTAATGCCTTCAGATATTATTGGTTCTGAAATACTAGACGAAAGCAAGCATTTTAAATTTATTAAAGGACCAATATTTGCTAACATAATTTTAGCAGATGAGATTAATAGAACACCTCCAAAAACACAAGCAGCCTTATTAGAGGCAATGCAAGAAAAAACGGTTACTGCTGGCGGGCAACAATATAAATTAGATGAACCATTTTTTGTGTTAGCTACTCAAAACCCAATAGAACAAGAAGGAACTTATCCTTTACCAGAAGCTCAATTAGATAGATTTATGTTTAACGTATGGGTAGATTACCCTACGTATGATGAAGAGTTGGCTATTGTAAAAAATACAACAGTTGATAAAAAAGTTGTTTTAAACAAAATTATGGATGCTGAGGAAATTGTTTACTTCCAACAATTAATTAGAAAGCTACCAGTTGCAGACAATGTTTTGGAGTA